>Ga0256839_1003811_pt1 | contig 15239 bp, 16 predicted proteins | sample 354166metaG_FD_185968 | JGI IMG/M metagenome (GOLD analysis project Ga0256839, IMG submission 185968) | Hydrothermal vent microbial communities from Mid Atlantic Ridge, Atlantic Ocean - 354-166 | ecosystem: Environmental > Aquatic > Marine > Hydrothermal vents | place: Atlantic Ocean: Mid... | reverse complement strand
AGTATTCGGCACGGCTCTTGCGGTTGACTGTTGTAGACATGGCTTTCTCCTGTCGAACTTGAAGACAGGGGAAAGTTTGGCGCGCGTGGTGGCGCAGGGGAAGGTGCTGATTCTTTGGCGCTTACGCGAGTCACCACCAGCGCGGATTTTTCTCGATGAACTCCAGTGTCGCATCATATTTTGGCGCTTCACTGCGTGGCTCGTAGAGGTATTCCTTGATACCCCAACTGCCCCATTTCGAATAGAGGCTCGGTGCGGCATAGTGGACGAACAGCGTGCCACCAATATGCTTCCAGCCACGGTAGAGCTCGGCGTACAGCTGTTTCATGCCTGGATCACGGTTGGCGTCAGTGAACAGCGCCTTGATTTTTGGGTCGTTGACATCCTCGCCGACACCAACAAGGTGCTGACCGCCCTCATAGGCGATCAGTGGAATAGCGTATTTTTCGGCGGCTTCCCGGTTCTTTTTCAACGCCACCAGCAGACGTGGCATTTCAACCTTGATCACGAAGTCGAATAACTGGGGAACCGAAAGACTGCGCAGCTCAGGGGCACCTTCCTGATCCATGTTGATGCCGAAATAAGCCGCCACGGCCAGCGCATCGACATGCTTCCAGGCATCCTTGTGAGAAAGCAGCAAATTACTCATCCACGGATCGGCGGCCTGACTGCCCATGACGCGCACCAGCCGATCGGCACCGCCAAACACCTGCTCCCAAATACGGAAAATCTCGACGGAGCGTTCGGAGTAGTAGCGCCAACCGGCATGATAGATATTGTCGTCAAGCTTTCTCGCTGCACCCTGCTCGCGCGCATAACGATTCTGCGCGAACATGCCATTCCACACCTCATTCGAGTATTCGATAAATACTTTCAGATTTGGGTCGAGATGGGTCTTTACATACTCGGCATAGCGGCGCACGAAATCATCATCCGCTTTGTGTGGCAGCGTTACCCAGATATCCCGCTGCAATATATTTCCAAGTTTGACGATAATTTCTACCGGAAACCCGCGATCCTGCCAGGTTTGCTCATCCAGCGTTGGCCGCTGGTTCCAGCTGACGATTTCAGAACCGTTGGTATCACCGGCATCCATAAAGCGCAATACCGAGAAATCCTTGAGGAAACTGAGAAATGCGGGATTGAACACAATTTCCTTGGCGTGATCCTCGAATGACAAATATTGGCGCCCACCACAATCATTCGCACCGGCAACCTGCTCGAAAGGATTACCTTCGCAAATACCGCCTGGCATCGTGATACGGATGTTACGAATCGGGTTTTTGTCATTTGATGACTTGATCTTCAAATAAAGACCGCAGCCACTCCCACCCAAATGAATCACCGCGCGGCTCTTTTCCTGCCTTCTCACCTTGGCACAGTCGTACTGCATTTCACCCTCACCATCCCAGCGAACAACATAGTCACCACGCGGCATCATATGAACCGGAATATCCCAGAACATCGGACTCGAGATGGAACCACGATCATTGAAACGGCTCACCCAACCATTCTCGTCGAACTCGACCTCGGCACCATTCTCTGCAAAAAATGGGCGCGACACTCTGAAAATATCAACAAAGGGATAACTCGTCGTCCAGTCCACTGGACTGTTGACGTTGGTTCCGATGGGCGACTGACTATTGGCTGCGATCTTGTCCGCACGCTGCTTCCATGCTTTGGATACGGCGGAAAAGTCATACGGCTCCCCAATATCGGCTTCCGACGAGCAGGCACTCAATGACACCAGGAGAAAAAGAAAAACGGCTATAGGCTTCAGGAACATAAATAAGGGATTCCGAGGCAAAAGGAAGATCATCAGCTTAGGCGAAGGCAAGGCTGTCACGATTCAACACCAACTTGTAGTAGACGAGCAGCCCCGCCCCCAGAACAGCCACCGATGCCGCTGAAAACACAATCGCTGCGGTTTCGGTTTCAGCAAACATGCCACGCCCGACGGCAAACAATGCAATAAAACAGATTGCAGCCAAAAATAGCAGCAACTCATAGTAGTTGCTGTAATTCTGACGCTTTTTCAATAAATACTTGTACGTAACATAACCAACTGCAGATCCAACCGCCATGCCGATAATGAAACCGGGCAGCTCGAACAATGTGTACCCAACCAGACTGAATACCACCCGGACGGCAACCACGCTAAGCGATACGATAGCGGTAATCTTTGGTTCATTGTGAGCGATGAAAACCGCACTATGAAAATCACTCAACACCATGAACCAGATCATGATCACCATGTATTGCGAAATCCAGCCGGCATCGTGGTAGGCCTCTGGATAGAGATAGGTAAAAAAGTAGGGTGCAGCCAACCACGAAAAAATCAGCATCGCAGCAATCAACGGCAGTAATACTTTCTTCAGATCAGTCATGATGTTATGAAAACTAACTTCGCTCTCCCGTGACGCTTCGGCTAGCGCTGGGTAGACAAGACGCCCCATCAATATTCCCGAAATGCTGTAGAAAATGGCAGCGAAGGTGAAACCGATTTGGTAGACGCCCAACTCGGTCAGATTGCCTATCTTGCCAAGAATCAGTTTGTCGATATGCTCGATCATGAAAGTTGCCAACGTGCCAAAGTAGATCCACTTGCCAAAATGGACAATCTCCCAGAAGTAGTCCTTGACGAAGGCAAACCGATAAAACGAGCGTGGCGTAAAAAAGTGGCTCACCAGCGCCAGCGTTGCACCATTGACGACATGAGAAAATACCAGCGCCCAAATACTTCCCGTCAACCAGGCTATTCCGACCGTGACCGATGCCGTTACAACCTGGGCGATAAATTCCAGTTTCAGTTCGGGCAGCACATCCATGCGGCGTTGCAGCACTGACATGTAGATCGACTTGAAACTGAACAGCACCAGCGCTAGGCCGGCGACATAGAGGTAGGGGGTCAGTTCAGGCACTTCATAGAAGTCGGCCAGTAGCGGCGCAATCACCAGAATGATCAAATAGAGTACGACACCCCGCCCAATCTGCATGTACCAGGCGGTCGAGCAGAAATCCTTTTGCTCCCCCTTTTCATTGCGAATCACACTGTCATATATGCCGACATCCGACAGCATCATCATGCCGATGATCACCGTGGTGATAATCGCTGCGACACCAAACATCTCGGGCACCAGCAACCAAGCCAGCACCAGGTTCGACAGAAAACGGATACCCATGCCGGATATATTGAATAGGATGACCAGTAGGCTTTTGCTGAGCACTGAACCATTCTTACTCATCGGGATTCATCCATATCATGGCCAGCCCGGATTTCTCACCGGAGCAGATAGCGAGGTCGCTCAAGGTGGTGTGAACACCAGTCAGCGCGCCACATTGGGCGGTCACAGTAGTGAGCTGGTGAGAAATCCGGGCTAGATCACGCATAACTATTGGCCATTTCGGCATCCTTTTCTTCCAACTCGACCTCTTCCACATAGGTGATATTGCGCACGGCTCTTGCCAGTGCAAGCGTCGTCCATATCAACAAAATGATGGTGCTGTGGTAGCTGGTGAATGCAAATTGCAAGCTCAGCGAAATCAGCAAGGCCGCCAACCCCTGGGAAAAGGCTCTCGGCATGCTGTAGCGGGGTAACGGCTCATCGTCGTCGAGTTCGAGTGTATCGATATCGTCGTCATCATCGGTGGAAATATTCCTCACCAGATAGAAATACCCCCGGAACAGGATATAGAGGAACAGCAGCAGCCCCACCAAGCCCCATTCGATCGCCAGATGAACATAACCGTTGACCATGTCGATAATGCCCATCCCCTGTACCAGCTCCTGCATACGCGGGTCTGCCTTGTATAGCCCCGTACCAAACCAGAGATGGTCAGGAATCACCTCCAACGAGGTTTTCAGAAGCAGTGCGCGATACTCAAATGTGCCGTGGGTGTCCACCTGTTTGAACGACACACTCTCTGCCGCTGGTGGCTTGAATGATTCATAGGCGAACACCGACACCAGCCCAATGAGAAACAATGGGATAAACAGCATGCGCCGAACCTGGGGGCGCATGCCAAAAACGGCATAGGCAAGAAACAGTACGATGACGCCAAGCAGGGCACCACGCGAACCGGTCCAGTAGACCGCCGGCAGCACCAACAGCACCAGTAGGATCCTGATCACCCATGACAGGCGATTGATCTTCGCTACGGCGAGAAACATCGCCAGATGCGCCGTCAGATAGAAGCCTAGCGTGATCGGCCCTGTCAATGTTGCTGCCGCCCGCAGGAACCCGCCACGCCATTCATAGAACGCCTCACCCGGGGGCAAGATGCCCATCGCCAGAGCAATATCGACATGCGGCTTCCACTCCAGCAACACTTCCATGTAACTGAAAAAGGTTACGATAAAGCCGCCAAATACCATCGCGACCATGACACGGTAAAAGGCGTCCCAATTGCGTATTCCCCGGCTGATGACGAAATAGGGCAGGAAAACATCGGTAAACAGTGCGAAGGTATCGCGAATCGCCTGCGGCACCGTGAACTCGAATTCGTAGCTGGGGCGGAAATTGCCCGCAGCAAACACGAGAATGATCGCGACAAAGGCATAGTCGATCTTGCGAACCTTGAACTCCTCTTCCACCAGGATCTTGAACACCAACGGCAAAAAGAAGATCAGGGCCATCGCACCCTGCATACGGAAGTCGAGCAGGTTGATGCCGGATACCAGCGGAAACACATAAGTGTAGGGAAATGCAGTAAAAAGAACGAGATAGGCGGCTATGTTCTTTTCCACATCGTTCTTCAGATAGACGATCTTCAGCAACAGCAGAAACGGGATGATGACGTAGAACGACTGAGAGACAAACGCCACCACAGTAAAAGCCGCCCACGCGAATGCGTGCGGCCGCATGTCCTCCTCCCTGTCGATCAGGCGCATGACAGCAAGCGCCAACACCACGCAAAGCAGGATAAAGACCAGAGCCTTGATTATTCCCAACACGATACCATTCCGGTTACGGATTCAACGGGCGACACAGCTGACGCGAACACAATCCCACAGCAGCGAGCCGAGTATAGGCAACAACAACCGACACGAAACACCGATCAGTCCTCAGTTACACAACAACCCCGGCCGGTCCTTGCTACACTAAGCCGTACGCACTTTTCTGGAATACGTCCAATGTACTATCTCATGCCTATCCATCAGGTCGCAGCCATCATCTGGATTGGCGGCATGTTCTTTGCCCACATGGCGCTGCGCCCTGCCGCACTGGCGACGCTTGAGCCACCACAGCGCCTCCCCCTGTTCGCCACTGTTTTTCAACACTTTTTCCGCTGGGTATGGATCAGCGTCATCGCCCTGCTGGTGACCGGCTTCATTCTACTGTTTCAGTGGTTTGGCGGCATGAAGGGCGCGCCTGTCCATGTTCACCTGATGCTGACGCTGGGCCTGATCATGACCGGCATCTACGCCTATATCTTCTTCGCCCCCTACCGCCAGCTGCAAAAGCAGGTTGCCGCACAGTCGTGGCCAGCAGCAGGCAAGGCGCTGAACACCATCCGCAAACTGGTAGTGACCAATCTGACCCTCGGCATGGTGATCGTTGTCTCGACGGCGGCGGGTCGCTACCTCGCTATCTAACCCGCTGACCCGACCCATAAAAAAGCCCGCGGGGTACGCGGGCTTTCTGTCGTCATGCTACAACACTGTGCTCAGGGTTTGAGCGTGGCGATAAACGCTGCCAGATTTTCGATATCAGCGTCAGTCAGCCCAGCCGTCATGGCTTTCATCGTCGGATTGTCACGCTTGCCGCTCTTGAACGCGATCAACTGCTCCTTGACGAATGCCGCATCCTTTCCCGCCAGACTGGGATTGGTAGCCGGGGTCGGGCTGATGCCGTTGGCGCCATGACAGCCCTGACACATGGCATATTTGGCCTTGCCGGCTGCCGCATCGCCCGCAGCCAGGGTGACAGTAGAGGACAACGCAAGCGCCATTGCCAATACGATTTTCGAGATTTTCATTGCTCAACTCTCCAAAGAGTATGGTAGGAAAAAAAATACCGGTCGACACGTCGAATGCGCCGGATCGAACACCTTTGGCACAAGCGCAGAATTCGCGCCCGGATCGAATACTTATAAAGGCTTTTTATCAAAACCAAATGCCAGTTGCAAACCTCTTTTTCCCCAACCTCTTTTTCCCCACCCTGAGGACGCCGTTCCAGAACGGTCATATTGCCCGGCGGGGTTCAGTTTCGGTTCAGTCAACACCCTTTATGGCAACTGCGACGGTATAGGTCTTCCCCTGTTTCAGCTTTTTGTAGTCGCCGAAAACCTCCGTCAGATTTCGCTTCATGAATTGCCGTAAACCATTGATTGTCACGACATAAAAACGTCCACCGGGATGCAAGCGACGAAGCCCTTCGTGCAGCCACAACGTCAGCAGCTCCTTGCCCACCTTCGCCGGGATGTTCGACACAATCACATCGAATCGGGCATCTTCCGGCAGCTGATCGAAGCCGTTACTAAGGATTGCCCTGGCATTGTCAATCTTGTTGAGCGCGATATTTCGGTTGGCATAGTCGACAGCGACAAAATCCTTGTCCACCAGCAGCGTTTGCCCTTGGGGCGCCTTTCTTGCCAGAAACATGCCGATCGGCCCATAGCCGCAGCCCAGATCGAGACAGTCATCATCAGTCGCAACGTCGATATAGTCCGCAAGCAATCTGGTGCCTTCGTCGATTTCGCGCGGCGAGAACAGCCCCCAGGTCGTGCGGAAACCCAGCGGCTCACCCGCGAGCACGGCGTCGAACTCGATATCCTTACGCAGGCTGGCGAGATACTCCGCAGTATCCATCAAGCGAGTGCCTGAAACGCCTGCTCGGCCTGATCCCGCAGCCGCGCAGCGTCTTCCCCCAGCCAGCAGAAATGCCCCATTTTGCGACCGGGCCGCGGCTCGGCCTTGCCGTAGAGATGCAACTTGACCGCCGGATCAGCCAGCAGGCTGGCCCAGTCGGGGTCGTGATCCTGCCAGAGATCGCCCAGCAGATTGACCATAACCACCGGCGAGAGCAGCGTGGTCGCACCGAGCGGCAAGCCACAAATCGCCCGAAGCTGCTGCTCGAACTGCGAAGTTACACAGGCATCCAGCGAATAGTGACCACTGTTATGGGTACGCGGCGCGATCTCGTTCACCAGCAGCTCACCGGCCTGATCGATGAAAAATTCGACCGCCATCACGCCACAATAGTCCAGCGCCTCGGCCAGCTGGATGGCCTGCTCCTGCGCCGCCGTCTGCATTGGTGCCGTCGCCACGGCCGGTACCACCGAGCGATGCAGAATGCCATTGCGATGCTCGTTCTCGGCCACCGGAAAACAGCTGACAGTGCCATCCACGGCTCTGGCCAACACCACCGAGACTTCCAGCGCCAGATCGACGCGCTGCTCCAGCACGCACGGCGCCTGCTCCAGCGTCGCAAATGCCTCACGAGTCTCATCGATCGAGTGAACGACCACCTGACCCTTGCCGTCATAACCGAATTCGGCAATCTTCATGATGGCGGGGAAATGAAATCCAGATGACGCCAGCGTATCAATATCCGATGGGCTCTCGATGACCGCGAACTCGGCGGTTTTCAAGCCAGTATCGCGGATGAATCGTTTTTCGCGAATGCGGTTCTGTGTCTTTTCTACCGCATCGGCGGATGGGTACACGGTAGTCTTGGTTGCCAACTGGCGCAACGCCTCGGCCGGAATATTTTCAAACTCGGTGGTGACGACTTCGCACAGCGAAGCCATCTGCGCCAATGCCTCGGCATCGGTATAGCGCGCACAGATATGTTGATTGGCAAGGCTGCCGGCCGGGCTAGCAGGGTCGGGATCGAGCACGACCACCCGATAACCCATGCTGCGGGCGGCCATCGTGAACATGCGACCGAGCTGGCCGCCCCCGAGCATGCCAATGGTCGCGCCCGGCAGGATCATGAGCCAGCGGGAGGTAGTGTCATCGCCAGCGCCTTTTGCCGCTGTTCGGCACGAAACGCCTGGAGTTTGCTATCGAGATCGGCATCTTCACGCGCCAGCATGGCTACAGCAAACAACGCCGCATTGATCGCCCCGGACTCACCAATGGCGAACGTCGCCACCGGCACGCCCTTGGGCATTTGCACAATGCTGTACAACGAATCCTGACCGCTCAGATGACGTGACGGCACCGGCACACCAAGCACCGGCACAATCGTTTTGGCCGCCAGCATGCCCGGCAGATGCGCCGCGCCGCCTGCACCGGCAACGATGCAGCGCAGGCCACGCGCTGCCGCAGTCTCAGCATAGGTGAACATCTCATCTGGCGTTCGATGCGCAGAAACTACCTTGAACTCACAGCCAACGCCAAATTGCTCAAGCGTTTCCACAGCATGCTTCATGATCGGCCAGTCACTATCGCTGCCCATCACCACGCCAACCCGGATATCAGTCATCTTGGATACACCAGCCCGTCGAAAAACCGACCTTTATACCCGTATCCCTGACCGATGCCAAGCACGAGCCTTCAGTTTTCATGCCAGCCACCCCGGATTCAGCCCTCCGCCCCATGCACAACCAATATCGTTCGCTGCCGCAAATGTGACACCCCCCTCACAGCAAAGGTATGATCACGCCATGCCAATAACAGACCAACACGACACCAGCATCACCAGCTTGCCGCTGATCAGCCAGGGCAAGGTACGGGAAATCTATGCCGTCGATGACGATCACCTGCTGCTTGTCACTTCCGACCGGATATCCGCCTTCGACGTGGTACTGCCATCGACCATTCCCGGCAAGGGCGAGGTGTTGACCCAGGTATCACTGTTCTGGTTCGACAAGACGGCCGACATCATCCCCAACCAGTTGACGGAGATGACGCTCGAACAGGCTCTGCCCGACCCCAATGAACGGCGTGGCCTGGAGAAACGCAGCATCGTCGCCAAACGCTTGAAACCACTTCCGGTCGAAGCCATCGTGCGCGGTTATCTGATCGGCTCCGGCTGGAAGGACTATCAGGCCAGCGGCAAGGTCTGCGGTATCGCGCTGCCACCCGGCCTGCAAATGGCCGACAAGCTGCCCGAACCGCTGTTCACCCCGTCCACCAAGGCCGCAGTGGGCGATCACGACGAAAACATCAGCTTCGAGCAAACGGTAGAACTGCTCGGCGAAGCGCTCGCCAAGCAGGTACGCGATGTCAGCCTGGAGATCTATAACATGGCTGCCGAACATGCGCGCCAGCGCGGCATCATCATCGCCGACACCAAGTTCGAGTTCGGGCTCGACGCGGCCGGTATGCTGCACCTGATCGACGAAGTGCTGACGCCGGACTCCTCCCGCTTCTGGCCAGCAGAGACCTGGCAACCCGGCACATCCCCCCCTTCATTCGACAAGCAATACGTCCGCGACTATCTCGAAACGCTGGACTGGGACAAAACGCCACCCGGCCCTGAATTACCCGAGGAAGTCATCCGCAAGACTGCGGCAAAATACCGGGAGGCCCAACGTCTCCTGTGTTCGAGTTAAACCACAATGTCGAAACTAGTCGGAACGGGTCAATGCGCAAGCTGTGCGATCCGCCATCTCAGCATCTTTGCCAACCTGAAACCGACGCGCCTCGACAATATCCCATTTCGCCCACTTGTCACCCGCTACAAGGCGGGCGAAACCATCTACCTGCAAGGCGACAAGGCCAATACCCTGTTCACCGTACGCAGCGGTATCGTCAAGGTCACCAAATCACTGGCTGACGGACGCTCGCATATTCTCTACCTCGAAACCGCCGGCGCCCTGCTGGGGTGGGACAGCTTTCTCGAATCATGCTACACCCAGAGCGCCATTGCCGTCTCTGACTGCGAACTGTGCCAGTTGCCGGAGGCGGATCTGGAGCGGTTGCGCCGCAACGATCGCGATGTTGACACCGCCATACTGCAACGCTGGGTGACCAGCCTGCGCCGGGCCGAAAGCCGCATGCTCGACCTCAGCACCCGCAAGGGCACGGAGAAACTCGCCTCGCTGCTGCTGGAGTGGTACGCCGATGCAGCGCCGGGCAGTTGGGTCGAGCTGCCGCTGACCCGAGGAGAACTGGGCGAAATTCTCGGCCTGACCGTGGAAACCATCAGCCGCTTTCTGGCCGACTGGCGCAAGCGCGGGCTGATCAGCGAAGAACACCATAAAATCCGCATCGACGACCCCGACACGCTAAAAAACATTGCTGCCGGCAACAACCGCAAAAGCCGAACATCCTCACCATGAAAATCGACGGTCAACACTACCGCTCCATCTGGCTCGACGACAAAGACGATGTGTCGATCATCGACCAGACCCGGCTGCCCCATGAGTTCAAGATTCGGATTCTGCATACAGCAGACGACGCAGCGCTTGCCATCCGCGACATGTGGGTGCGCGGCGCCCCGCTGATCGGCGCGACCGCCGCCTGGGGTATGGCGCTGGCCATGCGCGAGGACAGCTCCGACACCTCGCTCCAGCAAACGGCCGAAAAATTGCTGGCGACACGCCCCACCGCCGTCAACCTGCGCTGGGCGATCGACACCATGCTTACCCGGCTCGGCCCCCTGCCGCAACACGAACGCGCCGATGCCGCCCAAACCGCCGCCAGCGAGATCTGCGATGCTGATGTCGCCACCAACAGCCAGATCGGCAACCACGGCAAGACGATCATCGAAACGCTTTGGCAGCAACTCCAACGCCCAATCAACATCCTCACCCACTGCAACGCCGGCTGGCTCGCCACCGTCGACTGGGGCACCGCGCTGGCGCCCATCTACAAAGCGCACAACGCTGGCATTCCCGTCCACGTCTGGGCCGACGAAACCCGCCCGCGCAATCAGGGCGCCAGCCTCACCGCATGGGAGCTCAAGGCCCACGGCGTGCCGCACCACGTCATCGTCGATAACGCCGGCGGCCACCTGATGCAGCATGGCGAGGTCGATCTGTGCATCGTCGGCAGCGACCGCACCACGGCGGCTGGCGATGTCTGCAACAAGATCGGCACCTATCTCAAGGCATTGGCCGCCCGCGACAACGGCATCCCGTTCTACGTCGCCTTACCCGGCAGCACCATCGACTGGACGATCAGCGACGGCCTGCGCGATATCCCGATCGAGGAGCGTGATGCCCGCGAAGTCACCCATATCCAGGGCAAGTTGGAAAATGGCGACATTAGCAGCGTCCAGCTACCACCCGATGGCAGCCCGACCCGCAACCCGGCGTTCGATGTCACCCCGGCGCGGCTCGTCAGCGGGCTGATCATGGAACGTGGCGTCTGCGCCGCCACCCCGGCCGCGCTGGCGGCGCTATACCCCGAATACGCCAGCAATGAAGGGAAGTAACGACAAACGCCAGGAACTGCTCGACACCGCGCTCAAGACCCTCGACAGCGGCCTCAACCGCGGCTCCTCCGGCAACATCAGCGTGCGTGAAGGCGACGGCTTCCTGATCACACCCTCGGCACTGCCCTTCAACGAATGCAGCCCTGACGACATGGTAAAGGTTGCAATGGACGGCAGCTGGCAAGGCCAGCACAAACCCTCCAGCGAATGGCGTTTTCACCGCGACATCTACCAGCACCGCCGCAAAGCCGGCGCTGTCATCCACGCCCACCCCGTCTGGTGCACCACCCTCGCCTGCCTGAACAAAGGCATTCCCGCCGTCCACTACATGATCGCCATGGCCGGCGGCAACACCATCCGCTGCGCCCCCTATGCCCTGTTCGGCAGCCAGCAACTGTCTGACTTCGCACTCGAAGCACTACAAGACCGCAAAGCCTGCCTGCTCGCCAACCACGGCCTGCTGTGCTTCGAAAGCACACTGAAAAAAGCCCTCGCACTCACCGAAGAAGTCGAACTGCTGGCACAGATCTACTGCCAAACCCTGCAAACCGGCCAACCCGTCGTCCTCGACGACGAAGCAATGCACGAAGTCATCGAACGCTTTGCGGGCTACAAGCCCAACGACTGACCACCACTCCACGCCCTGAAACCGGAACCCGGTTGTATTCGCTGGATGTGACGGCGGATGCTCTGTACCTGGTGCGGAAGCCCCCCCTTTCTCCATGATTGCCTTGCCCAACTCACGGGGCTGGAGGCCGGTATTGTGCAACGCTGGCTGACGGAGCAGTACGTCATTCCTGCCGGGGAGCGGGAATCCAGCGCCAGGGAGGGCTCCCACCACCGCACGACCATTCCTGAAAATCGTAAAAAACACCCTTGGACGCTCCAAAGCCTTCGGCTGCGGCCTACTGCTAGTGCGTAGGGTTGAGGCCATGCTAAACTTTGTATGACAGCCGTCATACACGAGAAGTCATCATGTCAGAACATCGTATCAACGCCCGATTAGATGAAGAAACGGCCCGTGACCTGGAATTCCTGAAGGAATTCACCCAGCAGAACAACTCGCAGGCACTGAAAGCGGCCATCCGCTTCTATGCCGATCACCTGCGTAACGAAGTACGGCAAAGCAAGCAGGCACTGATCGAGAGCGGGTTCGTGGGCGGCTTCGAAGGGCCTGAGGACCTTTCCACCAATTACAAGCAGTACCTCGCGGAAATCCTGGATGAAAAATACCCGCAATAGCCGCCTCATCATCGCTGATAGCGGCTACTGGGTTGCGCTGGGCAATCCGGATGACCGGCATCATCTTCGCGCTATGGAGGTGTTCAAAACTCTTCAAGAGATGCCCATCACCACTTGGCCGGTGGTGACAGAAGTGTGTCATCTGCTGGAACGAAGAGCGGGGTTCGCGGCCCAGCAGGCTTTCATTCGCGCCTTGGAAAACGGCGCCAGCCGCTTGCTCCCACTGGAATTGAGTCACCTGCCCAGAATCCAGCGACTGATGCACCAATACCGCGACCTGCCCATGGACCTGGCCGACGCATCCTTGGTCATACTTGCCGAGGAGCTGGGTCATGGCCGTATCCTTTCCACCGACGAGCGGGATTTCCACGCCTATCGCTGGAAAAACCATGAACCGTTTGACAACCGGCTGTTGCGCTATGACTAAGAAATTGTGTTCCCCGATGATTCACTCCGCTTACAGTCAGCAGATAGCCATTGGAAGGCTGAAGCGGCAAAATCTTATAGATGCAACGCAGAGGTAATCTCAATGGGTAGCAAGGAAATCTTGGAACAAGCCCTGAAACTTCGTCCGGAGGAAAAATTCTCGGTAGTCGAAAAACTCTTGGGAAGCCTTGACGAACCCGATGCCTCACTGGAAGAGATTTGGGCTGAAGAAGCTGAACAACGTTTGACGGCCTATAGGGAAGACCGCCTTGGAGGCATTCCAATGGAGGAAATATTCAAGGACGAAGGATAGAGTCGTTTTCTCCAGGCCTGCCTGGAGCTTGGTGGTGCCACGTACAGCGTACCATTACCAGCGACTCGATTGCTGTCCTCGATGCACCGAAACATTTTGGTGCAAACAGCAATTGCGCTATCGTTTGATGCTGGAATTACCCATACGCAGCATCATATCATTCTTGCGTGGGTGTTCTTTCAGACGACCAGCTTGAGTTCTGTCTGGCGCAGCTCCTCATTGGCCGGTGCGAGTTCATTCAGTGATTTGAGCGGCATTGGGCGGTGCAGGAGGTAGCCTTGCAGAAAGTCGATGCCGACGCTACGCAGCACGTTTTCGGTGAGATCGTCTTCGACAAACTCGGCGACGGTAAGTGCTTTCATGTGCTTTGCGACATGGATGATGGCGACGATCATGGCGTTTTCCAGCCCGCCTTTGGCCACTTTGCTGACCAGGCTACCGTCGATCTTGACGTAATCGACATCAAGCTGTTGCAGGTAGGCAAACGAGGACATGCCGCTGCCGAAGTCATCCAGCGCAAAGCGGCAGCCAATGGCCTTGAGGCGGCGGATGAAGCGCTGTGCATTCGCCAGGTTGGAGATGACGGCAGTTTCCGTTACTTCAAAGGTGACAAGTGCGGGGTCTACGGCATGGGTTTTGAACAGTTGCAGAACTTCACCCAGAAACAGCTCATCGGACAGCGATTGTCCGGACAGGTTGATCGAAAAGCTGCAACCAACCCGCTTCTGTCCGGAAGGGTCGCGATGACCGTTGACTTTCGGATTGTCGGCCATCCACGCCAGCGCCGAGTTGACGACCCAGCGATCGACATCGAGAGCGAGTCCGTAGTTTTCCGCAACGGGGATAAACTGCGCCGGGTAGATCATCTCTCCCGTCTGGCTGCGCATTCTGACCAGCACTTCGTAGTGGGTTTTCATACCATCCGGCTCTCTGACGGAGCGAATCTCCTGGACGTAGAGCTCCAGCCGATTTTCCCGTATCGCCTGTGGGATGGAGTGAGCACAGCCCGCATGAGATTTGTTTTCCGTCAATTCCTTTGCTGATGCATCGAGCACTTTGATCTGGTTTCGGCCAGTGCGTTTGGCGACATAGCAGGCGGTGTCGGCAGCATGAAATACGGTTTGCAGATGACAATGATCTCGGCTGATTGGGACTACGCCGATGCTGACGCCAATTTCAAACACTCGCCCATGCCAGAAGAAGCGGAAGTCGCGTACGATTCGCGACAGTACCTCAGCCACCTCTTTACCACGTTCGAGGTCTGCTCCTGGCAGTAACACACCAAACTCGTCACCACCGATGCGCGCCAGAGTGTCATGCGGCCCCAGGCAATGTTGCAGTTGGGGCGGCAGTTGTTTCAGCAAGGCATCGCCGGCGGCATGACCGCAGGTGTCGTTGACGGATTTGAACTGGTCGAGATCAAGGAACATGACGACATGCTGACTGCCTGCCATCTCGGCCTGGCGACATAGCTGCGTGGCCCGGCTCTTGAATTCACGCCGATTGATCAGACGGGTAAGGGAGTCGTGGGATGCTTCCCACTTGAGGTTTCTGGCGACCTGTTCAGCCTTGGCGACCTTCTCCTGCAAGCGCCGCTCACGTCGTTCCAGACGACGAATCAGACGTTGCCCAAGCAGCATCACCAACAGCAGTGGAACCAATGAGAGCAGGAGGATGTTATAGGAAGCGTTTTCCCCGGAGATCTCCGCCAGTAGAAGCGCCTCGCACCCCATCAACCCGAGAACGAGACCAAGACCTGCATACAGCACGCGTTTCGATCCTTGAACCACAGTAAAATCCATTGTAACTACTCAGCCCATTAAATCAAAATGGGGTAATTTTCCCGCAAAAACCAACGCCAACGCATCGGATGCACTCAGCCCTTGTTTTCGACAAGTGGATAAATAGCCCCGAATACGACAAAACAT
>Ga0256839_1003810_pt1 | contig 15240 bp, 12 predicted proteins | sample 354166metaG_FD_185968 | JGI IMG/M metagenome (GOLD analysis project Ga0256839, IMG submission 185968) | Hydrothermal vent microbial communities from Mid Atlantic Ridge, Atlantic Ocean - 354-166 | ecosystem: Environmental > Aquatic > Marine > Hydrothermal vents | place: Atlantic Ocean: Mid... | reverse complement strand
GCCGTCGCTCATGCACGGGTATCGGGGCAGTGATATTTTGGTAAATGGCGCCCTGCGCCCCGAGGCTTCGGTGCCGGCGGGCATGGTGCGGCTGCGCATTCTTAATGGTTCCAACGCGCGCATTTACCACTTCCACTTTGAAGATGGCCGCCGCTTTTATCAGGTGGGCACCGATGGCGGCCTGTTGCCAGAGGCGGACCCGATGACGGTGCTCACGCTCTCCCCGGCAGAGCGCGCCGAGATCGTGGTGGATTTCAGCGATGGCAAGGCCGCGCGGCTGATGTCGGGGGAAGACACCAACGCCATGATGGGTGGCATGATGGGCGGCGGTGGCGGCATGGGGGGCATGGCGGGCGGCGGCAGCCCCGAGACCGACACCAACGGCGCCTTCGAGATCATGACATTTGCGGTGAACACAGGGCTGACCCCCAAGGTGACCACGGCCCCTGCTGTGCTGGCCGGCGCGCCGGTGCCCGATTTTGGTGAGCCTGTGCGCCGCCGCGCCTTCCGGCTGGAAATGGCGGGCGGCATGATGCGGATGATGTCTGGTGGTGGCGGTATGCGCATTAACGGGGCCAGCATGGATATGGGTGTGATCAATGAGCAATGTGCCGTTGGCGAGACCGAGATTTGGGAGATTACGGCGGATCAAATGCAGCATCCGTTCCATGTGCACGGCACCTCGTTTCAGGTGCTGCGGCAAAACGGTGTGCCGGTAGATGCCGCCAAGGTGGGCCTGAAGGATGTGGTGCTGGTCAATGGCAAAACCGAAATCCTCGTCCGGTTTGACCGCACGGCAGATGCCGCTACGCCTTATATGTATCACTGCCATATTCTGGAGCATGAAGATGCCGGCATGATGGGGCAGTTTACCGTGGCTTAACCGCGCTTTCCCGCTTAAGGTGCGTGGGGGACCATGCACCCTACGGGAGACCTGAGTGAAGTTTTTTGAAAACCTGATAGAGCCGTTTGCGCCCGCCAACGGTCCGCCGCCCAAAACGCTGTTCGCTTTTGGGCGGTGGCTGTTTGCGGGGGCGGGCAAGGCGGTGACGCTTGCGGGCATCGCCTCGGTGCTGATCGGCTTGGCTGAGGTCACGGCGGCGTGGCTGGTGGGGCTGATTATCGAGAGAATCACGCTTGTCGGGCGCGAGGCCTTTCTGGACGGCTATGTTTGGCAGCTGGCGAGCATGGTGGGCTTTATGCTGGTGCTGCGCCCTGCGGTGGTGCTGTTTCATGCCAGCATTAATGCGCTATCGTTTGGCCCGGGCCTTTCGGTGCTGGGCCTGTTTCGGATGCATACCCACACCCTCGGGCAATCCTTGAGCTTTTTCGAGGATGATTTTGCGGGGCGGATCAACCAGAAGCAAATGCAGACTTCGGCGGCACTGGGGCAAATTTTAATGGAATTGCTCAATGCGGTGGCCTTTGCGCTGGCCATGGTGTTGGGCGGGGCGGCGGTGCTGTCGGTCTCCAATGGCTGGCTGGCGCTGGTGATGGGGGCGTGGCTGCTGCTTTATGTTTCGGCCCTGCGCCGGGCCTTGCCGCGCATTCGCGCTCTTGGCAAAAAGCGCGCCGAAACCCGCTCGGCGATTTCGGGAAATTTTGTCGATAGCATCGCCAACATCCAGACGGTAAAGCTGTTTGCCCATACGGCACGAGAGGAGACAGCGGCGCGCAAAACGCTGGTGAACTTCCGCGAGGCCACGCTGGCCTTCGGGCGGCAGGTGATGAGGTTTCGGCTGGCCGTGGCCCTGCTGGCGGGGCTGCTGCCCGTGGGGCTGGTCGGCACGGCGGTGGCGCTGTGGTATAGCGGGGCCTCTGATACCGGCGCGATTGTAACGGCGGGGATTCTGGCCTCGCGGCTCGGGGCCATGACGGGGTGGTTTTCTTTTACCATCATGGGGATATATTCGGAAGTGGGGGCGGCGGAAGACGGCATTGCCACTTTGGCCAAGGATTATACGCTGGAAGACCGCCCCGATGCCAAACCGCCGGAAAACGTGCGCGGCGAAATTGGCTACAAGCGGGTGGAGTTCCATTACGGCCGTGAAGGCGGTGGCGGGCTAAACGGCTTTGATCTTGTGGTGAAACCCGGTGAAAAGCTGGCCCTCATCGGGCGCTCGGGGGCGGGGAAATCCACCGTGGTGTCGCTGCTGCTCAGGATGCGGGATGTGGAAGGCGGGGCGATTACGCTGGACGGGGTAGATATCCGCGACCTCACGCAAGACGGGCTGCGCCAGCACATTGGCATGGTCACGCAAGACACCCAGATGTTTAACCGCTCGGCGCGCGATAATATTTTGTATGGCAGGCCTGATGCCACAGAGGCCGAGCTACTGGCGGCCTGCGAGCAGGCGCAAGCACTGGCATTTATTCACGAACTTGAGGACAGCAAAGGCCGCACCGGCTTTGAAGCGCGGCTCGGGGAGCGCGGGGTCAAGCTTTCAGGCGGGCAGCGGCAGCGCATTGCGATTGCGCGGGTGTTATTGAAAAACGCGCCGATTCTGGTGCTGGACGAGGCGACGTCGGCGCTGGATTCCGAGGTGGAAGCGGCGATTCAGGACACGCTTGATGGGCTGATGCAGGGCAAAACCGTAATCGCCATTGCACACCGCCTTAGCACCATTGCGCGGATGGACAGGATTATTGTGCTGGATGAAGGCGGTATTGCCGAGCAAGGCACCCATGCAGAACTTTTGGCGCAAAACGGGCTTTATGCAGGCTTTTGGGCGCGGCAATCCGGCGGGTTTATCGGGGCTTAAGGCAGCACATCCACCACAATTTCATGGCGCGCCAGTATAGCGGTAATCTGTTCGTCTGGCTGTGCGTCGGTCACCAGAATATTACATTCCTGCAGGGCTTGCAGGGTGACGGGTGCCCGCAGGCCGAATTTGGAGCTGTCTGCCACCACAACGCTCACCTGCGCTTGCTTTGCGGCCGCACAGGCAATATCGGCTTCCTGAATGTTATAGAGCATACAGCCCGAGCGGGCATTGATGGCCGCCACCGAAAAAATGGCATATTGCACGTTAAACCGCTTGATAAACGCCAGCGCGTCTTGTCCGAAGGCGGCACCATCCTCCACGCGCAATTCTCCACCCGCAAAAAAAACGCGGTTATTGTTGCGGGCCGTGAGCGTATGCGCAACGGTGATGGAGTTGGTAACGATGAAAAGGTCTTTATGGTTTTGCAGCGCTTGCGCCACATAGGCGATGGTAGAGCCGGCACCCAGAAACAGCGAATCACCGTCTTTGATCAAAGCGGCCACTTTTGCCGCCAGAGCTTTTTTCACGTCGGTTTTGCGGTTCATGCGCCGCTGGAAAACAGGCTCGGCCGCAGACGCCATCCCGAGCAACGACACGCCACCATGCACTTTTTTGACCAGTCCGTTGGCTTGCAGCGTCTTTATATTCCGGCGAATGGTCTCATCTGAAACGTTGAGCCGCCGCGCCAAAAACCCGATCCGGCAAGAGCCACCGGCTGAGCGGATCTCGCGCAATATCTCTTGCTCGCGCTGGTTTGTGATTGCATCTTGCCTCGGCATACTTCGCCCCCACTCTTAAAAACCCACAATACTCCGTATTAACCAGATATTTACACAACTTAAGCCTGAGATGACGCAAAGTCAAATGCACGCTATTCTTTAGGGCGGGGTTTTTGTTGAAATTTTCGGAGTGTTGGGGCACCGTGGCTGAAGAAAAGAGGATATAATGACGGACCCGATTTTGAACCGCATTGCGGCCCTGCCGATTTGGCAAGGCGATATCCTGACCGCGCCCTTGAGCGGCGGGCGCACCAACCTGAATTTCGTTGTGACCGATGCAACCGGCAAATATGTGGTGCGGCTTGGAGAGGATATTCCGGCGCATCATGTGATGCGGTTTAACGAGCTGGCGGCCAGCCGCGCGGCGCATAAAGCGGGGCTTTCGCCCGAGGTGGTGTTTGCGGATGCGGGAATCACGGTGATCCGGCATATAAAGAGCAAAACGCTGGGCGAGGTCGATGTGGCCAAGCCGGAATATCTGGAGCGGATTGTGGGGCTAATGCGGCGCTGCCACCACGATGTGCCACAGCATTTACGCGGGCCGGCGCTGGTGTTTTGGGTGTTTCATGTGATCAGGGATTATGCGGCGACGCTGGCGACACAAAACAGCCCTTACATGGCCAAAGTGAGCGACTATATGAAGGTCGCCAAGGAGCTGGAGGCAGCCATCGGCCCCGTAGAGCTGGTATTTGGCCATAATGACCTGATGGCAGCCAATATTCTGGATGACGGCACGCGGCTGTGGCTGATTGATTGGGATTACGCGGGGTTCAATTCTCCGCTGTTTGACCTCGGCGGGCTGGCCAGCAATAACGGCCTGACTAAGGCGCAGGAGCTGGACATGCTGGGCCTTTATTATGGCACGCCACCCGATGCGGCATTGCTGCGCCGCTACTACGCCATGAAATGCGCCTCATTGATGCGCGAGGTGATGTGGAGCATGGTTTCGGAAGAAATATCCGATTTGGACATAGATTACGCCGCCTATACCACAGAGAATATAGGGCGGTTAGAGCGGGCATTGGCGGATTACCGACAGGGCTAAAATTCTTGAAATTCCGAGTGTTTAAGTGGGCGAATTTCGACCGTGACGCCCGCGGTTTTATTGACCTCACTAAACTGGTTTAGCGAGGTCAATTACAGTGCATATTTTCGGCGCAATACCAAGGTATTACGCCGAAATTTCTGTGTTATGAAATGGTGTGTTTTACGCTTAGCTAAACGCTGCTTCAAGCGCAATTTCAACCATGTCGCCAAAGCTCTGCTCGCGTTGGTCTGAAGGCAAGGCCTCGCCGGTAACCAAGTGGTCCGAAATTGTCATAATCCCGAGCGCGCGGCAGTCATAGCGGGCGGCCAGAATATAAAGCTCGGCGGCCTCCATCTCTACCGCCATAATGCCGTGGCGCATCATTTGCTCGTTCAGGTCGGGGCGCTCGTCATAAAAGGTATTGCTGGAATAGATACTGCCCACATGGGTTGTTATCGCTTTGCCCTGCGCCGCTTTATGGGCCTTTGCCAGCAGGGTAAAATCGGCGGTGGGGGCGAAATTCAGCTCCTTGAAAACCCCTTCAGACGGTGTGGAGAGCGTTGTGGCGCTCATCGCCAGCACCACATCTCGCACCTTGATGCTTGCCTGCATCGCCCCCGCCGAGCCGATGCGGATCAGCGTTTTGGCACCATAATCCTTGATCAGCTCGTTGACATAAATCGAGAGCGAAGGCATGCCCATACCCGTGCCATGCACCGTTACGCGGTTGCCTTTATAGCTGCCGGTAAAGCCCAGCATACCGCGCACCTCATTCACCAATACGGCGTTTTCCAGAAAGTTTTCAGCCACCCAGCGGGCGCGATACGGGTCTCCGGGCAGGAGCACGGTTTCGGCAATGTCACCAGTTTTGGCACCAATATGGACAGTCATAATCAACCCTTTCAGTTTGCGACATTCTGGCGCAAACGGGGCGAGGCTTCCAGCGCTATTTCGGGCTTTGTGTTAAAGAGATGACATCGCGCATGATTTGGGTAAGGTCAAAATCCTTCGGCGTATAAACGCGGGCAATACCAAGGCCGCGCAGGGTTTTGGCGTCTGCATCAGGGATAATACCGCCGACAATCACCGGAATATTCAGCCCCGCCGCCTTCATCCGTTGCATGGTTTCCATCACCAGCGGCACATGTGAGCCGCTGAGAATCGAAAGCCCCATAATATGTACCCGCTCCCGCTTTGCAGCCTCCACCAGCGCTTCCGGTGTCATGCGAATGCCCTCATAAAACACCTTCATGCCACAATCCCGCGCCCGCACAGCAATTTGCTCGGCCCCGTTGGAGTGGCCGTCCAAGCCCGGTTTGCCGACCAGAAACCGCAACGGCTCTTTGAGGGTGGCAGAGGCCGCGCGGACCTCGGCCTGAATGTCTTCCAGCCCTGTTGTGTCATTGGCCATGGCCATGCTTACACCCGTGGGTGCGCGATATTCGCCAAAAATGCTGCGCATCGCCTCGCCCCACTCGCCCGTGGTCACGCCCGCTTTGGCGCAGGCGATGGAGGGCGGCATAATGTTGTCCCCCGCCTTGGCCGCTGCGCGCAGGGCTGCAAGGCTGGCTTCCACCGCAGAGCTATCTCGCGCCGCGCGCCACGCGTTCAGCGCATCAATCTGCTCCTGCTCGACCTTCGGGTCCACAACCATAATCTCTTTATCGCCGCCCGTAAGCGGGCTAGGCTCGCCGTTTTCAAAGCGGTTGACCCCCACCACCATGGTATCGCCTGACTCAATCCGCCCCAGCCGCGCGGCATTGGCCTGCACAAGGCTCGTTTTCATATACTCAATGGCCGCCACCGCGCCGCCCATTTTGTCGATCTGCGCGATCTCGGCACGGGCTTGGGCTTTCAGCGCCTCCACCTTGCGGTCCACTGCCGGGTTGCCGTCAAACAGGTCGTCATATTCCAGAAGGTCGGTCTCATAGGCCATAATCTGCTGCATGCGTAGCGACCATTGCTGGTCCCACGGGCGGGGCAGGCCGAGGGCCTCGTTCCACGCGGGAAGCTGCACGGCGCGGGCGCGGGCCTTTTTGCTGAGCGTGACCGCCAGCATTTCGATCAGAATGCGGTAAACATTGTTCTCCGGCTGCTGCTCGGTGAGACCCAGCGAGTTCACCTGCACTCCGTAGCGAAAGCGCCGTTGCTTCGGGTCGCTCACCCCGTAACGGTGCTCGCAAATCTCGTCCCAGAGGTCGACAAAGGCGCGCATCTTGCACATCTCGGTCACAAACCTGATACCGGCATTTACAAAGAAGGAAATCCGCGCGACCACGGTGGGGAAGTCTGCCTTCGGCACCTGTCCGCGCACTTGGTCAAGCACGGCAATAGCGGTGGTCAGGGCAAAGGCCAGCTCCTGCTCGGGCGTCGCGCCTGCCTCTTGCAGGTGGTAAGAGCACACGTTCATCGGGTTCCATTTGGGCAGGCTTGTGTAGCAATATTCCGCAATATCGCCGATCAGCTTCAGGCTGGGAGCGGGCGGAAAAATATAGGTGCCACGGCTCAGGTATTCCTTGATAATATCGTTCTGCACCGTGCCTTTAAGCGCCGAAACATCGGCCCCCTGCTCCTCGGCCACGGCGATATAAAGCGCGAGCTGCCACGCGGCGGTGGCGTTAATCGTCATCGAGGTGTTCATCTGGTCGAGCGGGATATCCTGAAACAGCCGCCGCATGTCGCCGAGGTGGGCTATCGGCACGCCGACTTTGCCAACCTCACCGCGCGCAAGGATATGGTCGCTATCATAGCCCGTTTGGGTGGGCAGATCAAAAGCCACAGAAAGCCCCGTTTGCCCTTTTTTGAGGTTCTCGCGATAAAGCGCATTGGAGGCGCTGGCGGTCGAATGGCCCGCATAGGTGCGGAAAAGCCATGGGCGGTCTTTCTGAGGCATATCTATCTCCGGTTTGCCCCTTTATTGCACCGCAACATTTTTTGAGCAAGTAATAATCTATCAAAATAGACTACATCTTTGGAATATCGTAACGCACCAGCCTGAAGCAAGCGGCCGTGTGGCGGGTATGGTTCGGAAATCATTCTTACGATGATATTAATTTACCTATACGCTAAAAAACGCTAAAAAATAGAAACTTGTCTACTGTCCTAGGATAGTAGACAGCCGAAAACGGGATAAACTAAGTTAAATCAGTAGGATGCGGGATTTGCAGGTTATCTGTTCAATCCGTGCCAGTGCTGTCTCTCGCCCCGGCAGCGCACCTCGCCCTTGCCATACCAGGCTGGCCCTGTAAGCTGGCCCGATGGGCGCAACGATCGAAATTCCTGTATGGCTGGCGGTGCTGGCGGGGCTGTTTGCGCTGGTGGCGCTGCTGGACAAGCTGCTGCTGCCCTCGGTGCGCTGGTATTTTCGCAAGCGCTTCAACCGCGCGGTGGACAAACTGAACACCACGCTCCAGCTGAAAATCGAGCCGTTCAAGCTCACGCGTCGCAAGGTGCTGATTGATCGGTTATCGCATGATCCTGTGATTATGGAAGCCATAGCCAAAGAAGCGGAGGCCAGCGGCACGCCCCCCGAGGTGCTGGCCGAAAAGGCGCATAAATACGCCCGCGAAATCGTACCGCACTTTTCGGCCTTTGCCTATTTTGGCTTTGCAGCGCGGGCGGCGCGCTGGCTTTCACAATCACTCTACCGCGTGCGGGTGGGCACGCTGGACGAGGCCGGAATGGCCAAGGTTGGGCCGGATTCGACCGTGGTTTTTGTCATGAACCACCGCTCGAATATGGATTATGTGCTGGTGACGTATCTTGCCGCCGAGCGCTCGGCGCTGTCCTATGCGGTAGGCGAGTGGGCGCGGGTTTGGCCGCTTCAAGGGTTTATTCGCTCGATGGGGGCGTATTTTATCCGCCGTAAATCGCGCAATCCGCTCTACCGCTGCGTGCTGGCGCGCTATGTGCAAATGGCCACCGAGGGCGGCGTGGCGCAGGCGATATTCCCCGAAGGCGGCCTTTCGCGCAGTGGAAAGCTGGGCGAGGCCAAGCTCGGGTTGCTCAGTTATATCGTGAAGGGGTTTAACCCCGAGAGCGCCCGCGATGTGGTGTTTGTGCCCGTGGGGCTGAACTATGACCGCGTGCTGGAAGACCGGGTGCTGCTGGCGGCGCGGGGCGAGGGCAAGCCGAAGTTTGATAGCGGCCCGCTGGCGGTGCTGCGCTTTATTCGCCATCAGCTTTGGTTGCGGATCACCGGCAAGTATCATCGCTTTGGCTATGCCTGTGTGAGCTTTGGCGCGCCGGTGTCGCTGAAAGGCTTTCTGGCCCGCACAGACGGCGCGCTGGAAGACCAGATAGCGGCGCTCGGCAATGCGCTTATGGAGGACATTGGCAAGGTGGTGCCCGTGTTGCCGGTGTCGCTGATTGCGTCGATTATGCTTGAGGCGGGGAGCCTGAGCAAGATCGGCGTAAAGGGCGCGGCGCATAGACGGCTCAAGGATTATGCGGCGCGCGGCACCTATAGCCATATCCCGCGCGAGGATGAAGATTATGCCGTGGATGTAGGCCTGAGGATGCTGGAAATGCGGCATATTTTGCGCGAGGAAGACGGGATTTACACCGTGGTGGATGAAAACCGCGAGGTGCTGGAGTATTACGCCAATGCGATTGCGCATCTTGGATAAATGGTGCGGCGCACAAAAAGCACTTGCGTGAATCGGCGTATAATGTCATTACAAAATTAGGACTATTGGCGCAACATTGTTGCGCGCTGATTTTGCAAAGGACAGGCCCATGACTGAAGTGAAAGACCTCTATAACATCGGAGAAATCCCGCCCCTTGGCCATGTGCCCAAGCAAATGCATGCATGGGTGATCCGGCGTGAGCGCCACGGCGACCCTGACAAAAGCTTCCAGCTCGAGGTGGTGGATACCCCGACGCTCGACAGCCACGAAGTGCTGATTCTGGTGATGGCGGCGGGTGTGAATTATAACGGTGTCTGGGCCGGCCTTGGCACGCCGATCTCGCCGTTTGATGTGCATAAAGCCGATTATCATATCGCCGGCTCGGATGCCTCGGGCATTATCTGGGCTGTGGGTGACAAGGTGAAGCGCTGGAAGGTTGGCGACGAGGTGGTGGTGCATTGCAATCAGGATGATGGGGACGATGAGGAGTGCAATGGCGGCGACCCGATGTTCTCTCCCAGCCAGCGGATTTGGGGCTATGAAACGCCGGACGGGGCCTTTGGCCAGTTTACGCGGGTGCAATCCCAGCAGCTTATGCACCGGCCCAAGCACCTGACATGGGAGGAAAGCGCCTGCTATACGCTCACTTTGGCCACGGCCTACCGGATGCTGTTTGGCCACCGGCCCCACACCCTGAAACCGGGGCAGAATGTGCTGGTTTGGGGCGCATCCGGCGGGCTTGGCTCCTATGCGATCCAGCTTATCAACACGGCGGGTGCCAATGCGATCGGCATTATCTCTGATGAAAGCAAGCGCGAATTTGTGGAAGGGCTGGGCGCAAAAGGCGTGATTAACCGCAAGGATTTTAACTGCTGGGGGCAAATGCCCACCGTGAACACTGATGAATACAAGGCGTGGTTTGGCGAGGTGCGCAAATTTGGCAAGGCGATTTGGGAGATCACCGGCAAGGGCGTGAATGTGGATATGGTGTTCGAGCACCCCGGCGAGGCGACCTTTCCGGTATCGACCTTTGTGGTCAAGCGTGGCGGCATGGTGGTAATTTGTGCGGGCACCACCGGCTATAACCTGACCATGGATGCCCGCTATCTCTGGATGCACCAGAAGCGGGTGCAGGGCAGCCATTTTGCCAACCTCAAACAGGCAAGTGCGGCTAACCAGCTGATGCGCGAGCGGCGGCTGGACCCGTGCATGTCCGAAGTGTTTCCCTGGGCCGAAATTCCGGAAGCCCATACCAAGATGCTGAGGAACGAGCACAAGCCCGGCAATATGGCCGTTATGGTCAATGCGCCGGTCACCGGGCTGCGCACACTTGAAGATGTGTATGATTCGCAAACTGGTTAAAAATGGTTAATGATTCGCATAATCCCGCATTGAATTTCGCGTCGTATTTCGCGAAATTCAATCAATTCAAAGGGTTTAGCTCCCCGCCCTCGCTATTTTGGGGGAATAGCATGCCCCATATATTTATGACATATTAATGCAAACACGGCGGCAATACTCACACTAACCAAATGGCGGACCTTGAAAAAAACCTAGCGAGTGATACAGTGAAAAAAGATTGGATGATCGATGTTCTGGCAGACCTGCGGGCCTGTGCCTTGAACAATAAAATGACGAAGTTGGCCGAGCATCTTGATGATGCAATTCTGGTAGCCGCTTCCGAACTTACGCGTGCATCCGATCAAGAAGCTGGTTTAGGTGAATGTTGTGACGAAGTTGGAGACGTTTCTGGACGCTCTGGAAAAAAGCCAAACGCCCGATGATATTCAGTCGTCGGTCGAGGCTGTTCGTGACGCTTACGGCATTTCAAATGCGGTCTATCATGCGGTCAACCTCGACGGTGCGCCCTATGCTGCCCTTACCTATTCCCAAGATTGGCTCGATCATTACCAAGAGCAAAAATATGTCCGCGTGGACCCAGTGGTGCGCGGCGCGTTTCAGCATTTTCATCCCCAAGACTGGAAGCGGCTTGACTGGTCCAATAAAGGCAGCCGGGAGTTTCTGGGGGAGGCCATTGGCGCAGGTATTGGCAATCAAGGCCTTTCCATTCCTATTCGAGGCCCCAACGGGCAATTTGCGCTTTTTACCGTTAATGATGATGCAAATGACGCCGAATGGGGTCAATTCACCAAAGAATTCCAGAGAGATATGATGTTGATATCTCACTTTATTCACAAGCAGGTGGTCGGCATCGTATGCCCGGAAGGGGAGCGTCAACTCCCCAGCCTTTCCCCGCGCGAAATTGATACCCTCAAATATCTTTCCCTTGGCCTAAGTCGTGGCCAAGTCTCCGATAAGCTCAAAATTTCGGAACACACTTTGCGGGTCTATATCGATTCGGCGCGCCACAAACTTGGTGCACTCAATACCATCCACGCGGTTGCCACCGCCTTCAACAAGGGGCTTCTTGCATATTAATTTCCAATTAATATGGGGTCCCTTGTTTTATCAGTATCTTTGTTAGGACTTTGTTAACGAGTTGAACGCATCACGTTGATGCTATTTTTCAACGGAGACAAAACATGATTAAATATATCTATGCCGACGCTATGGACGCATTCCCGAAACTCAAAGAAACCATGTTCAAGGACCGCGCATGGCAGTTCAAAGAGCGCCTCGGCTGGGACGTGAATGTCGATGAAACCGGTTACGAGTCAGACGAGTATGACGAGATTAACCCGCTTTACGTGATTTATGAGCTGCCCGACGGCAGCCATGGCGGCTCTATGCGTATTTTGCCGACCACCGGCCAAACCATGGTCAACGACCACTTCCTCGACCTTACAGATGGCGTGCAGATTTCCAGCCCGCTGATCTGGGAATGCACCCGTTTTTGCCTCTCGCCCAATGCGGGCAAGCTGGCGGGCAAAGCGGCCTCGGCCCTGATGCTGGCAGGCTGTGAGCTTGGCGTGCGCTTCGGGCTGGAAAATTCGGTTGGCGTGTTTGATGCCCGCATGGTGCATATCTATCGCCGCATTGGCTGGGCGCCTGAAATTCTGGGCACATCTGGTGAGGGCAAAGACGCGGTAAGCGTGGGCCTTTGGGAGATCAACGAGAACTCAAAGCTGCAGATTTGCGCCAAATCCGGCATTTCGCCAGAGCAGGCCGAAGCCTGGTTTGATGCCTCCTTCCCGGCTGATGAAAGCTTTGATGCCATGGTGGCCTAAAGGCGCTGGTGCAGGGCCATTGAAGGCGTTATGATTTCGCAACCCTAGTTGCGGAGCCGCCATGATATTGTCTGACGATCAGGCCCAAGCCTATGACACCATTGCCGGTGAGCTGAAAAAAGCGGGGGTGGACCTCGATAACGAACAGCTCACGCCGCCCACAGGGCGCAGTGATAGCGTGTTGGCGGTGCTTGGCAAGGCCGGCTCGGGCAAAACCATGCTTTTGGCCAAGCTTGTGGACGCGGTTTGCGATCTCGGAATTGACGTTGTCTCCGGCGATTACGAGGGCAAACCGCGGCCAGACAAGCGCACCTTGGCGGTGCTGGCCCCGACCAACAAAGCCGCCAGTGTGTTGCGCCGCCACGGGGTGCCCGCCACCACCATTCATCGCATTATTTACACCCCGATCTATGATCCGGAATATGAGCAAATAGCCGAATGGCTTGAAGGCCGCGCCAGCAAGCCCGAAATAGAGGGCCTCACAGAAGCGGCGCTGGACCGCGCGGAGGCGTTTTTCAAAACCCACAAATCCATCCCCGGGGCCTTGGCCACGGCGGGCCTGCGCGGCTCTGACTTCATCACCGGCTGGAAGCGGCGGACAGACCCGCTCGATATCGGCTTTGTCGATGAAAGCTCGATGCTGGACGATAAGCAGCTCGAAGACCTGAAGGCGCTTTTCCCAACGTTGGTGCTGTTTGGTGACCCCGCCCAGCTTGCCCCCGTGGGCCAATCCGGCGCGATGTCGTTTGATAAGCTGCCCGAAAAACGCAAGCTGGTGCTCAGCCGCGTGCACCGGCAGGCGGCCGATAACCCGATCCTCGATCTCGCCCATGCGCTCGGCGACCCGGCCCTTAGCTTCCATGATTTCGAGCAGATGCTTGGCGAGGCGGCGCAAAAGGATGATCGCGTGGTTATGGCCCCGCGCGTGGATTCCGACCTGATGGCGCGCTCGCCGGTTCTGGTTTGGCGCAATGCCACCCGCATCCGCCTGATCGCGGCTTTTCGCGGTGCCCATGATGCCCCCGAAACCGCCCTGCTCACCGGTGAACCGCTGATTTGTGATGGCATAGAACTGCCGGTAAAACACCGCAAAAAGCGTATAGACCTCGAGGCGCGCGGCCTGATTAAGGGCGCACAGTGCATCTACCTTGGCCCCGGCAAAAAGCCCGGCTTTAGTCGGCTATATGTGACCGGCGCGCCAGACCCGTTGGTCAACGCGGCCTCGATCATTCAAATCGAGCTACCGGATACAGAAGAACCGATGATCGTGAGCGCCGCCCGCATGGGCGCGGCCTTTCTGCACGGGGCTGCCGTTACCACGCACAAGGCGCAGGGTTCGCAATGGCCCTCGGTGCAGGTATTTGGCCCTGATCTGCAAATTGCTGCCAGAATGGGGCGGGTCGAGGCGGGTATTCCGCTGTGGAAGCGCTTGGCCTACGTGGCCATAACCCGCGCAGAAGAGCGGCTTTACTGGGTGACGCGATATGCGCTGGCCCGCCCGAAAGATGCACTGGGCGTGGGCGACCTTGATATGACACCCGCAAAGCTGGAGCTAACGGCAGAGGAAGCTGGGGTATAACCCCACCCTGCCATTCAGACGCTACCGCATTCAGCCAAAGCAATATTGGTTTGCGCCTGCACGGGGCCAAGCCGCGCTTTTAAATCGGCCAGTATTCGGCGTTCTTTGGCCGCATTAATCGGCACCTGCACCACCTCTACCTGCGCCCCATCTGCAGACACCCGCCGTTCTTCACTATATCCACGCGCCAAATTGGTTTCTGCCGTTTGAATCGCTGCCTCCAGAGCCGATAGCTCAACCGAGGCACGGGTTGCGCAGGTTCCCCCGGGGGGGGTGGAACTTGCCGAACAGGCCGCTATAAATAGGGCTGTACCAAGCGAAAAAACAATTCGCATACTTAATTCCTCCCAAAAATGTTTACAAATATCAGCTTAACAAATCTTTAACCATAAGCAAGGGGGTATAAATACACTGTTTAATCTCGCATGGCTTCCGCCCGCAGCGCCTGCATCTGCTTGGTCAGCAGCTTTACCGTGCGCTCATTGCCAAGCTGGCCCGCGCCATCGAAAGCCTCGGCGGCATTGCCGATCATCACCTCGGGGGCCTGCAAAATGCGTGGATTAAACGTGGTCATGCAATGGCGAAGCGAATATTGCGCCCGCACCCCGCCGGTAATGCCCGACGAGGCTGAAAGAATGGCCACAGGCTTGCCCGCCCAGGCCGCGGGCCGCACCATGCTCACCCAGTCCAGCGCGTTTTTCAGCACGCCTGACAGGTTTTTATTGTATTCCGGTGTGGCAATAATCACCGCATCCGCTGCTACAATATCGGCATGCAGTTTCAGCACGCTTTCCGGCTTTTCAGCGATATCCTCGTTGAAAAGCGGCAGGTTCAGGTTGGCTAGCGTGTAGCTTTCCGGCGCAAAAATCCGCGCGGCCTCGGCCAGCAGCAGGGTGTTATAAGAATCGGCCCGCAGCGAGCCGGATATGCCAAGTAGTTTCATCATGGTCCCCTTTTTGGGCAATGATGGGCGGATTCCGGCCCGAGTGCAACGATATCTTGTGGATAAGTGCGGTAATGCCGCAATACTGAGTAGAATTGCTTGACTCTGGCCCGCCCGCACGGAATCTTGTAGGACTTTTGGAGAATCGCCGCGCCGTGCAATTTAGCAAGCTCAGATTATTAGGGTTTAAAAGCTTCGTAGACCCGACAGAACTGGTGATCAGGCCGGGCCTGTCCGGCGTTGTCGGGCCAAATGGCTGTGGCAAATCCAACCTGCTGGAAGCGCTGCGCTGGGTGATGGGCGAAAACCGCGCCAGCGCCATGCGTGGTG
>Ga0256839_1003809_pt1 | contig 15240 bp, 18 predicted proteins | sample 354166metaG_FD_185968 | JGI IMG/M metagenome (GOLD analysis project Ga0256839, IMG submission 185968) | Hydrothermal vent microbial communities from Mid Atlantic Ridge, Atlantic Ocean - 354-166 | ecosystem: Environmental > Aquatic > Marine > Hydrothermal vents | place: Atlantic Ocean: Mid... | reverse complement strand
AGGTTCAAGTCATGTGCAAGCCTTTGACGACAAACACACATAAAATCTTGTGCTTTATACTGTAGAAAACAAGATATTGTCGTGGTATATCAATAACTTGCGGCTTTTTGAGGGGAATCTAATTTATGAGCGTACATCGAGCTTCCTCAACCAACCTCGAAGACAAGAAGTAAGTTGGACAACCTATCCCTTTGCCTAAACCTTCGCCGCTGAAAGAAGATAAAAGCCCTTACTCAAAGTAGATTAAACTCAATATATCAATAGTTTATGGCTTTTTGTGCTTCACCTACATCAATTCAGCAATATCACCCACCTTTCTGCCATATGCCAAGCTGATGGTGTATGTATTGCCGCAGGATATCATGCCCACCATGTTGCGCGTCAGGTGTTTGGTTGCGAAACCAGGTGCGCTGTCGTTTGGCGAAGCGGCGTGTTGCCGTAATGCCATCTTGTATGGCTTGATCCAAGGTTAAACCACCTTGCAAATAATCTAGCAACTGCCTATATCCAACAGCCCGCATCACAGGGTGTGTTTCGGGAAGACCCAGTGATTTCAACCATTTGACCTCATCTAACCAGCCCATATTCATCATTTGCTCAAAACGCGTTGCTATACGCATTCTAAGCTTATCGGTTGGCACCTCCAAAACAAACACAGGGCAACACAATGTGGCTCTTGCTTCTTGCGTGATTTTATCTTGCTGCTGATGCCATAACGATAGAGGCTTACCCGTACTTTCATACACACACAAACCACGAATAATACGCTGCGTATCACCAAGTTCTAAGCGCCTAGCCAATGCTGCATCCACTTGTTTAAGCAGCATATGTAAATACGGCGTACCATGCTCTTTTTGCAATGCCTCATAATATGCGCGAAGCCCTTTCTTCTCCGGTGGAATATCAGCAAAGCCATGTGTCAAGGCTTTGAGATACATGCCTGTTCCACCAACAATCATAGGAACTTTGCCTTGTATATTCTCTTGTTGAATAATGCGCTTTGCAGCATCTGCCCAAATTTGCGCATTCCAAATATTGAAAACATCTGTGCAGTCAATCAGCTCATGGCGCACTTCCGCTTGCTCTGCTTGACTTGCTTTGGATGTGCCAATATCCAAACCACGATACACTTGCATGGAATCACATGAAATCAGGCAAGTGTCATACTGCTTGGCAATCTGCAAAGCCAATGCCGACTTACCCGTTCCTGTTGCCCCAACCAAAGCTATCGCTTTTAGAGGGCTACTTTGGCTCATCAACTAATCTCTGAAGTTGGTAAAATGTAGGGGGCGATCTGCATCCATTTGACGTACCAATGCCATAGCAGCCTGTAAATCATCGCGTTTTTTTCCTGTAACCCGAACTTGCTCCCCTTGGATTGCAGCTTGTACTTTTATTTTTTCTTGCTTAATAAGCTTGACTATTTGCTTTGCAAGCGCTTTATCCACACCTTGTTTAATACTCAGTATTTGCCGCTTGGTATCACCTGATGCGTTCTCAGGCTCACCATAATCCAAAGACTTAGGATCAAGCTTGCGCCTTACCATTTTAGCACGCAAAATCTCGCAAACCGTATTGAGGTTGTTCACATCATCACCCACGAGCTTAATCACACCATCTGCAAGCTCAATGGATGCCTTACTATGTTTGAAATCATAACGCGTAGTGATTTCTTTACGCACCTGATTCACCGCATTATCCATTTCCTGCATATCTATTTCACAAACAATATCAAAACTTGGCATGTTTACTTGGTTCTCCTGTAAAAACTAAACTTCAACATCTCGACCCATACGCATCACAAAATCTTCACGCTGCACAGCATTAGCAAGTGCCTCTTCATATTCAACCATGCCTTTCTCTACCATTTGCTGCAAATGCTGATCAAAAGTTTGGCTACCATAAATTGTCGTTCCTTCTTCTATAGCTTTGGGAATATCACCAAACCTGTTTTCCAAGATATAATGGCGAATCACTGAGTTGCAAATCAAAACTTCAAGCGCTGCTATGCGCCCCTTACTACCTTTAGTTGGTAAAAGCTTTTGTACAACAATAGCCCTTAGATTTTGCCCCAACCGCTCACGAATTGCATCTTGCTCATCCAAAGCAAATGCAGACATCAAACGCTGCATGGTGCCCACGGCTGTTGTCGCATGAACCGTCACCATCACCAAATGCCCCGTTTCTGATGCCTGAAGCGCAAGCTGAATTACCTCCCTATCCCTTGCTTCACCTGCCACAATAATATCAGGTGCTTCCCGCAGTGCATCAGACAAGCCATCTGAATACGTAGCCACATCTTCTCCCAGTTGCCGTTGGCATACCGTTCCTTTTTTATTGGTGCCATAGCGAAACTCCATAGGGTCTTCAATCGTCACCACATGCACAGCACGATGGGATATGATGTGATTAAGCATGGTTGCCATGGTGGTTGATTTACCTGAACCTGTTGCGCCTGCAATAATGATAAGTCCATTCCGGTTGTTGGTAATCTCACGAATGACAGGTGGTAAATGCAAATCCTCAAAACTAGGGATTTTCTTGGGGATAACGCGTGCAACGATGCCAAATGCACCATTGGTGCGCATCATGTGAATCCGAAAGTGCGCCACATTTTCAAGTGAATAGTGAAAGTCCATGCTTTTTTGCTTCTCAATATCGACTTGTTCGTGATGATGCCTTAACATATGCTCAATCATTGCTTTTACCTGAGCCCTGCTTTGTATGGGCACCTGATCAGGGGATACTGTAATCACTGAACCATGGATACGCATACGCACCCTGTCATCTGTGCGAACAATCAAATCGGATGCACCATATTTGTTGGCAGCCAATAAAAGGTCGTCAATCATGTGCCAATCACTCATACAATGCTCCTCTCACATGTTGTCCTAAATGGATAAGTTGCTGCTACCTTGCGTGAGTTGATCCAAGCTTAAACCACTATCACCATCAGTATCTTCCAACCGTGACATCTTCATGCTCAAACGCAAATCATTGACAGCATCAGCATTTTTAAGTGCTTCATCTTCTTCAATTTTTCCACTCTTCCATAAGCGCAACAAATCTTGATCAAAAGTGTTCATACCATAGTTCCCACCATTCATCATGGTTTCTTTAATACCCACAATATCCCAATTGGTGATTTGATCCGCCACCCTTGCGGTATTCACCAAAATCTCAGTAGCAACGGTTCGACCACCATCGACAGTCCTGACTAAACGCTGAGAAAGAATAGCTTTCATATTCATGGCCAAACTTAGCTGAACCTGCAAATGAAGCTCCTCAGGAAAGAAATTGCGAATACGCTCCAATGCCTGATTGGAGTTGTTAGCATGAAGTGTTGCCACACACACATGCCCTGTTTCAGCAAACTCAAGGGCATGCTCCATGGTTTCCCTATCACGAATCTCACCCACCAAAATTAAATCAGGCGCTTGGCGCAAAGCATTTTTCAAGGCATGTTGAAAGTCTAAAGTATCTGTACCAACTTCCCGTTGGGTGACAACCGATTTATGATGTTTATGAACAAACTCAATCGGGTCTTCAATGGTGATGATATGACCTGCGGCATGTTTGTTTCTATGATCAATCATGGCGGCAAGTGAGGTTGATTTACCTGAACTGGTTGCCCCGACCATAATCACTAAGCCACGCTTATTCATAATAATATCTTTGAAGATTTGAGGTAAATGTAATTCGTCTATGGTCGGTACATCCGTAGTAATTTTACGAATAACCATACCCACATCACCGCGCTGGCGAAAAATATTCACCCGGAAACGCCCTAATGACTCATAAGCAATAGCCAAGTTCATTTCCATGGTTTCTGAAAACTCTGCTCGCTGCTTTTCAGACATCGTCGAATTGGCAAGCTGCTCACATTGTACGGCTGTTAATGGCGCTTGTTTCAAAGGTATAACTTTGGAGTTGATGCGATAAGAAGGCGGCATCTCGGATGTAATGTACAAGTCCGACGCATCTTGTTTGACCATGATATGCAGCAATTGCTTAATTGAAATCTTTTGCTCACGACCAGTATTCATCATGATTTACCCACCAAATAGTTTTTTGTTTTGTGCTTTCTCCAAGGCAGCTTCTTGAGTGATTTTACGCTGGCGAACCAGATTCTGTAAACACATATCAAGCGTTTGCATACCCTCGCGCTGACTGGTCTGCATCACCGAGACCATTTGCGCAAGTTTGTTTTCACGAATCAAGTTTCTAATCGCTGGATTGCCCAACATAATTTCATAAGCCGCCACTCTATGCTTGCCATCTACTGTTTTTAACAAACTTTGAGAAATCACTGCCCGTAAGGATTCTGAAAGCATCGCTCTTACCATATCCTTTTCTGCCGCAGGAAATACATCAATAATTCTATCAATCGTTTTCGGTGCGGATGATGTATGCAGAGTACCAAAAACCATATGACCCGTTTCGGCAGCCGATAAGGCAAGACTAATGGTTTCCAGATCACGCATTTCTCCAACAAGAATCACATCAGGATCTTCCCGCAGCGCGCCCTTAAGCGCCGTAGCAAAAGACTTAGTATGTGGGCCAACCTCACGCTGAGAAATCAGGCAGTTTTTGCTTTCATGAACAAATTCAATCGGGTCTTCAACCGTAAGAATATGCCCTTTTTCCATTTGATTACGATAATCCAGCATCGCTGCAAGTGTTGTTGATTTACCAGAGCCCGTAGGACCTGTAACCAAACAAATGCCTCGCGGCATCATTGCCAACTCTTTGAACAACTCAGGGGCATTCAATTGCTCCAAAGTCAGTATTTCTGTGGGAATGGTACGAAACACAGCCGACATACCACGATGCTGCCAAAAGCAATTCACACGAAAGCGAGCAATATCACCCAAAGCAAACGAGAAATCCAAATCAAGAAACTCTTCAAAGTGCTTGCGTTGGTTGTCATTCATAATGTCATACACCATTGCTCGCACTTGCTTGTCTTCCAAGGCTGGCATTTTAATTTTGGTCATATCACCATTGATTCGAATCATGGGGGCTTCACCCGCTGAAACATGCAGATCTGAAGCACCATGCTTGACTGCAAATGCCAATAGCTCTGAAATATCCATAATTACTTCCCCTCAAATCATATTAGCAAGTATTTAGTGTAGATTTATTCAATATGCACCGCAAGCAAAGCTTGTGCTTTACACTTTGACATAATGTAAAAACAAGCTTTTTCGCCCCGCTTTTAATCCACGCTCCTCAAACTTGGTCATCACCCTGCCTTCATCTCTTGGCACATAACCCGCATCACCAGCAACATTCGTTAAACCTTCAGTATGATCCAAAATATCACGCATCCATTCAGCAAGCTCAGGAATATCGCTGGCAAGCTTAAGAAAGCCGCCTGGCTTTAAGCGCGATACAAGTAATAAGGCAAAGTCTTTTTGAATAATCCGCCGTTTATGATGCCTTGCTTTAGGCCACGGGTCAGGGTGGTTAATAAATACACCATCCAATTGACTTTCTGCAACCTGATGCGTCAATACATATTGCGCAGGTAGCTGGGTAATGCGAACACGCTCAATCACACCTGCATCCTCCAAACGCCCCACAGCCTTGGCAACACCTGGCAAATAGATTTCAATACCCAGCAATGTCCAATCCGGATGTTTTTCTGCCAAATGTACCAAAAAATCACCATTACCAAAGCCTATTTCCAATACAATCGGGCTGTCTTGTGGAATATTTGCCATCGCGAGTGTTTTAGCTTTGGGTAAACCAATCTTGGGCAGCCATTTGAGCAAGCGTGCTTCTTGCCCAGCCGTCACAAAGCCATTTTTGCGCCCGTGGGTGCGCATCTCATGTTGGATAAACTGCTCTCTAAACGCTGCACTTAAACGCATCTTTACTTTTCCTCATCAATATTAACCTGGCTTGCTCGCTTACAATATTGGCAAGACAAGGTGATGTTTCCTTTTTCATCAGCCAAATCTTGTAATGCCTCGCTTGGCATTCCCTCCAGCACTTGTGCCATATTTGCATCTGTACATAAACACTGATAAGCATACATATCACGCCCAACAACCTGGCATCCTAGATGCTCAAAATGTTGCAATATTTGATCAGGTGTATCTTGTGCCAAACGAGCATTGCTGATTTTAGCTAAAGACTCTACTGCTTCAAACCACGCATGATCATCACAGCCAGGCATGGCTTCCAACATCAATGCCATATCATCATGCAATACCATATCCGCTTCCACTTGTACAGACTGCGCAAGATAATGGATCAGGTGTTCAGCAAGCCAATCCGAATCATGTTGAATCGTGGAAACATAAGGCTGCCCAACACCCAAGTCACGCACTGTAGATAACAACATATTCTTGCCCATCCATGCCGCAATACCATGACCCTCAACATGAGCAGCCACACCACTTTGCCACTGCACATACCCCCGCACCGCACCCGAACGGCACTCTGCCTGCATACGCTGAACAGGAGCTTGCGCATCTGTTGCATCCAACTGAAGCACTTGTCGCACACCACCTTTGCTAATGCTCAGCAACATGATGGAAGCCAATAATACCTGCCCAAATAAAGTAGCGGGTTCATCCTGTAAGCCATGAATATGGATTGCTTGCTTGGTTATATGTTCACCACGAATGATAGCTCCGCGCACCTTGGCTTTAGGCAATAAAAATCGAATCAATTCATCTTCTACTTTAACCAATCCAAAACCTCACTTAAGGAAGAAAAACAAACGCTTGCACCACTATCTTCAAGTTCTTTACTGGAAAAAGCATGGGTTAAACCAAGCCCAAAACAGCCCGCTCTTACCGCTGCTTTCATGTCTGCCTCACCATCACCAATCATCACAGTATATTCTGGGGCTACCCTCAAGTTGGTGCAAGCTAAAAGCAATGGTTCGGGGCTAGGTTTGGATGCCCGACCATCCAGTTTGCCAATAATAGTACCAAAGTACCCCAGCCAACCCAGCACCTCTAATTGTGCTTCTGCCCGATGTTGACCTTTGCTGGTTACCACTGCCATAGGCATATTTTTTTTCTGCAAAAACTGTAGTAACACCTCAGCACCAGGCATAGGCTGAATATCTTGCAAATACATTTCATCATGAATTTCAATAAATCGCCTGGTTGCTGCTTCCTTGCTATCACCAAACAGGGCTGCCATGGAGCAATCACCACGCCCCGTATGCCTACGAATCTCTTGATCAGTCATAGCAGGCAAGCCAAACTCTGCCAAGGTTTGTCTCATGGCTACAATAATCGGCGCAAACGCATCCACCAGCGTTCCATCCAGATCCAGCAATACCGCTTGAATATACTTCGGCTTATCCATGAGCGCGTAATGCGTCTATCTTTTCCAACATCATTCTCCTTATATTCAAGGTATGCCGACCAGGTTTACCCATACCAACAGCTTTGCCATCAACATCACAAACTGGCAATACCATATTGGTAGTACTACTCATCATACATTCACTCAAACCCTGTTCGTCAAGCTTCCAAGAGCGCTCTTCAACCTTGATGCCTGCAAGCTTTGCTACATCCATGACCATGGTTCGCGTAATACCACCCAAGACTTGATGATCAAGCGGATGTGTGGTTAAAACACCATTGATGATGGCAAACACATTGGTCGCACAGCCTTCAAGCACATGTCCTTGTTCATCCAGCCAAAAAGTTTCATCCACACCCTGCTTCACGGCTTCTTGCTTACCCATCACGCTGGCAAGTAACGCAATGGATTTAATCTCACAATGTTTCCAGCGAATATCCCGCATGGTTATAGCCTTCACCCCTGTATGCACCTTTTCTTCGCTAGGCTTGGGAAGCTCACGCACCGTAATGACCAATGTCGGTGTGATAACATTATCGACAACATGCGCGCGTGGCGCAACACCGCGTGTAACCTGAATATACACCATGGCATCTTCAAAGGGGTTCTTCTCATAGGCTTGTTGCACCAAGCTCTTCAATACACGCAAAGGTTTGGGCAAATCTATGGCAATCGCAGCACAAGAGCGTTGCAAACGCTGAAGGTGTGGCATCAAATCCAAATACACGCCACCAAAGCATGCTATCACCTCATACACACCATCAGCAAACTGAAACCCTCTGTCTTCAATATGAACACAAGCTTCATCCAAAGGCACAAAAGCATGATTCACATAAGCCACCAACGGCTGCATCACTGCTGCTCTCTCCACCAAAGCCTTAGCGCATCCACCTTTCGACCAAACCATGATGCGCGTGCCACGGCTTGTTGCGCAAGCATAGGCACAGATTGCAATACAATATCTTCTTTGTTGGTACGCAGAATGGCATCAATCGAACCTAGTATTTGATGCTTTTGAATTGGCGCAAGCTGTGGTGATGTATAGCTTAATCGAAATGCCAAGTCCTTTTCACTACCTTTAGGAACTGTGACCCAAACTTCCTTGGCAGGCTTGAGCCAAACATGATCCACCTTCCCTTCAAACACTTCAATTTTTCGTTTAATTTCTCGCGCTTTGGGCTTGAGTGTCACAAACTGGCGCATACCATACTTAAGCAATACTTTGGATTGCTCATGACGCAACTTGTTCGAGGCTGCACCAAACAAGGATGAAACCAAACGCATATTCCCTTTCTCCACCGCAGCCGTAAGACAATAACCGGCATCTTCAGTATGCCCTGTTTTTATACCTCTCGCTTCAGGCATGGACCATAACAGCTTATTACGGTTCCATTGTTTTCGTCCATCAAAGGTATAGCTTTTCTCGGCAAATATTTCAAAAAAGTCTGGATAGTCACGCCATAAGGCAACACCAAGCTTTGCCATATCCATGGCAGTACTAAAGTGATTGTCTTCGGGGAAGCCCGTTGGATTCATAAAGTGTGTATTTTGCATACCCAACTCCACAGCTTTGGCGTTCATCAAACGAACAAACTCATCCGTTGAGCCTGCCATATGTTCTGCAATCACAATAGAAGCATCATTGCCTGAAAGCGTTGAAATACCATGAATAATTTCACGAACTGTGGGGTGCATCCTGGGCTCCAGGAACATGGTGCTACCCCCAATTTTCCATGCTTTCTTGCTAACATTGACCCGCTCATCCAAATCAAGCGTACCAAGCTTTATCGCCTCAAAAGCAAGGTATAAGGTCATCATTTTGGTCATACTTGCAGGCGCTAGTCGCGCATGTTCTTCATGCTTCGCCAGCACTTGACCTGATCGAGCATCCAACAATACCCACGACTTGGCTTTGATGGCAGGCTCAATGGGCCATACTGCTGCTGCAAAAGCATGTTGCCCCAACATCAACAACACCAAACATATAAAAGATAATAAGCCCTTTGTCACATCCAATCTCCTTCTGGCTCAACGCTCCACTTGAATCGTGTTTTCTTAGCACGCATGGCATAACCTTGAATACTTAATGTTTTAGCATGTAACATCATACGGTTACTTTTTTTACCGCCATACCGGATGTCCCCAACAATAGGGCAGGCAAGCGATGCCAAATGTACGCGCAACTGATGTGTTCGCCCAGTATGCGGCACAAGCCTTAACAAGGCTCTGTTTTCTTGCCTCTCCAACACAAAAGCTTCGGTCTTGCATACTCGACCTTTATCAGCAATGTGATATCGCCCAGATCTATCTGCTTTTGCTGAAATCGGACGCTCAATTAATATTGAATCCCAACTTGGCGCAGGTGAAACCACAGCCAAATACTCCTTATCGACTGCCTGATACCAATGATGTTGCAAGTGTTGCAACGCTTTAGGGTCGTAGCAAAACATCATCAGCCCAGATGTTCCTTTATCTAGCCTGTGTACAGGGCGAAGCTGCTTGCTTTGCATAGGGTTAAGCTTCAAACACATAGCAATCTCATAGGGAAGTGTACCTTTACTACGATGCAGCGCTTCTTGTGCATACTGCCCTGCCTTTTTATGAATCAACACCCATGATTGTTCACGCCAAACGATTTGTTCATCAGAAAAAGGCACAAGCTCTTCATGATCCAATATCACAATGCGAGCCTTTTCACCACCTTGAATCATACGCCCTGCTTTTCGACAGCGCTTTTTATTCACATAAACCCCACCTTCATCAATCGCGCGCTGAAGCCGCCTTCTTGAATAGGTGGAAATCGCGGCCAATGCTGAATCAAGCCGCTGTCCTCCTTGTTCCAAAGGTATGGTTAATGTTACATCTTCAAGTGCCATGCTTCAGGTATCCACCAAAGCTTGCAAGACTTCATCATGGGTTTGACAATACACAATACTATCAAACCCATGGTCAACACTCATCACCAATTGTCGCTTCATCATCTCCACCAAGGGTTGCCACATGTCGCCATAGATAATCAATGGGCGAGGCTCTAAAACCCGAATCGCCAACAAGTCCCAAGTCATGGCAAACTCAGCCAATGTACCAAGCCCGCCAGGAAGTACAATATAAGCATCACCCTGCTCAATCAGCATTTGCATACGCTCAAAAAAGTCTGACGCTCGTTTTTCTTCACTCAAGGTGTTGTTGGGTGGTGTGGGGAATACTTCCAAGGTAATACCTGTCACTGTACCACCACCTGCTCGTATCCCATGTGAAAACGCGGCCATCATGCCCTGATGCCCACCCACCAAACCCGACCAGCCAGCTTTGGCAAGCTTCTGAGATAGTGTTTCAACATCTTTGAATCGCACATCATCTGGCGTGATACGCGAAGAGCCGAATGCAGTCATCACTTTACTTTGCATATCAGTCATGAATCACCATAGATGAAGTATAGCCACTGGCTTGAAGGTGGCTTAACATCACTTGTGCATCTTTGGTTGCCTCAAATGGACCTAAGCGAACACGATAGATTTCCCCCACGGACATCACCTGAGCAGACGCATATTTGTCGTGCTGCTTTAAGCGACGAACCATCTTTATAGCATTGTACTCGGAAGAAAATGCGCCAATCTGCACATACGCTTTTTTCTGCGTCTCCCGCGCCTTTTCAGGCTCTGCCATTGTTATGCTGGGATAAGGCACAGGAACTGGACGACCCTTGACTTTCTCATTGCCCACATCTGCGCTTTTTATGGTTTGCACACGAACACGGGCTGTACCATGCTGAATCATCCCCAAAGCCTTGGCAGCAGCGTATGATAAATCAATAATCCGTTTTTTTACGAAAGGTCCCCTATCATTCACGCGCACCGTAACAGATTTCCCGTTTTCAAGGTTGGTGACCCGCACAAGCGATGGCATAGGTAGTGTCGTATGGGCTGCAGTCATGGCGTACATATTATAGGTTTCACCATTAGCTGTTGTTAAGCCATGAAACTTCTCACCATACCAGGATGCAATGCCCACTTCATCATAAGCTTCACCTGTAGCAAGCGGGTAGTACCACTGCCCATCAACTTGATAAGCATTGCCACGCTTAACTATGCCCCCTTCAGCTAAATGTAATACGGTTGACTGCTGATAACTGTCAGGGTAGCGGGTTGGCGCACAGGAAGCAATCAGCATAAGAATGGTACACAACACAAACAAACGCATGCCTAGTTACCTACATAACACTTCTTGTTACCCAACATATATGCGAGTTCTGTAACTGCCAAAGCATAATTCCAAGATCGATTCCAACGGGTAATCGCGTGAAAGTTACGATTCACCAGAATCACTTGATTACCTGTCATGGTTTCTCGTTCAATAAGCGCAACTTCTTCATCTGAAAACCATCCGTCAGGCTTTTTGAAGCCAACTTTTTCAAACTCGGACAGTTTGCGGTATTTGCGTGTTTCATCTTTAAGCGCTTGTGTTATCAGCTGATGATCTGGCACATGATTTACCCAATGTGCCACCATTTTATCATCATCCCAGTGGTAGCGGCTGAAATAATATGCCACACTAAAAATAATATCCTCAGGCGTGTGCCACACATCGCGTTTACCATCGTTATTGCCATCAACTGCATACGCTAAAAAAGATGTGGGCATCAATTGTGTTACACCAAATGCGCCAGCATACGACCCTACTATATCTAACGGATTAAGCCCTTCTTCCTGACAGAGTTGTAAAAAAGCACGAAGTTCTTTGCGGAAAAACTTGGCTCTGCGCTCATAGCCTGTGGCTAGCGTAACCAAAGCATCAAGCACCCTGTCTTTCCCCCAATTCTCACCAAACCGGGTTTCAATACCCAAAATCGCTGTAATAATTTCAGGTGCAACACCATATTTGGCTTGGGCTTGCTCAAAAATATCTGCATGTTTTTTCATAAACGCCAACGATTTTCTTTTCAGCCTTTCATTCACAAACAAAGGACGATATTCAGCATATGGTCTTGCTTCATAAGGGGTGTTCATTTTGCGAATCAAGTCTGCATCAAACTTGGCAGCATGAACATATTGCGACACATATGCCTTGGGCAAATCTGTTTCTTGAAGGATATATGTAATTAAGTCATCACGGGTAAACTTTTCCGCAACAACTTGTGCGGGCGTTAAAGATAAACAAACAAAAAGGAATAATATTTTTTTCATAAATCGCAACCTAAAGAAGTTGCTAGCTCTCGCAAGTGTCAAATTACTCAACTGGAAGCAATGTTGCTAAAGCTTTAAGCTCCAATTCATTAAATACCTGAATACCATTATCCCTCAAAAGCTTGGCTGTCATACCCTCGCCCTCAACTTTTATATTACAAAATGAGCCATCATGAATCAAAGCATTACCACAAGAAGGGCTTCCTTGCTTCAAAATGGCATATTGGATTCGGTATTGTTGGCATAAGTCCAAAGCTTTGTTTGCGCCAGCCTTAAAAGCTGCTGTCACATCAACGCCATCCCTTGTTTTAACCGTATCGCCTACAATCTCAGCTGAAGGCCGCGGCACGGGTAACCCTCCTGCAACTTCAGGGCATAGCGCAAGCAAAAGCCCCCTAGACTGCCAACAATGAATCAATGCCAAGCTATCCTCATCCCAGTATTGCAAGCAGCTTAAACCATCATAGCGCACTGCCTCACCCAAAAGGCAGGCGCTAATCAAGATTTTAGGTTGCGTGTTACTTAGAACCGCTAGATACCAACACTTTAGCGGGTCGAATCAAACGCCCATTTAATGTGTAGCCAGCAACATGCTGCGCTATCACTGTGTCTTCTGGCTCATCCGAAGGTATTTTTGATAAGGCTTCATGGAAGTGTGGATCAAAAACTTGCCCAACAGCATCAATGCGCTCAAGTTCAAACTTGCTGGCAACCTTATGCCAAGAATCCAAGGTGAGTGCTATGCCTTCACGCACTGCTTGTTCATTACCTTCCTCGGTTTCTACCGCACGCTCAAGATTATCAACCACATCAAGAAGAGCTGTGGCAAACTTTTCAATCGCATATTTATGCGCATCAGCAATTTGTCGTTCATTGCGTTTGCGCATGTTTTCCATCTCCGCATGTTGACGCAGCAACTTATCTTTTAGGTTTGCAACTTCTTCAAGGGCTTCCTGAAGCGGATCTGCTTCAGCGACCTCTTGCTCTGTTTTCTCTGTTTTCTCTGTGTTCTCCACAGGTGGATCTTTAGGTGCTTTCTCCTCAGCAACCTCATCTGGGCTTGCCTCGTCAACCACCTCTTGTTCTACATCTTGCTTGGTTTCTTTTTTTCGCTTACTCAAAACTATCTCCTGCTCCAAAAACACTTACTCTGTTAAATAGGTACTTAGTGGATATATTTCAACCCCTGACAACAACCTGATCATGGCTTTGGCAAATAGGGCAAGGGATCGATGGCCTTGTCTCCGCTTCTTAATTCAAAGTGCAAGTGAGGGCCTGTAACTCGCCCAGAATTACCAACATGCGCAATCACTTGACCACGCTTTACCTTATCTCCCTTTTTAACAAAATTGCGATCATTATGCGCGTATGCTGTAAACATCGTTTTGTTATGCCTAATGATAATAAGATTGCCATAACCTGTTAGCCTGTTATCCGCATACACCACTTCACCTGAAGCTGCCGCAACAACTTTAGTGCCAATCTTTGCCGCAATATCAATACCATCGTGCATGCGATTGTTTCTAGGACCAAACTTACTGGTAAGCCGCCCCTTGGTTGGCCAAATCAACCTGAATGTCTTGGCACTTGGTGCTGCTATCACAGGGGGCGGCTTATCATGCTTAACAGGCTTTGTCTTTCCTTTTCCCGGCTTTTGTCCCCGAACCACTAAACGCTGGCCAACATATATCGTGTATGGTTTTTTTAAGCCATTAAGTTTTGCAATATCCAAATAATTCACACCATATGTGCGTGCAATCAGTAAAAGTGTTTCACCCCTTTTCACAACATGCGTTTTGGCAGACTTGTCAACACCTGGTATTTTCTGAATATAAACATGAATGCCGCGCGGATAGTAGTTGTAGCGCTCACAGCCCATCATCAACATGCCGAGCAATAATAGCATCAGCAAAAGAGCTCCTCTCATCAGCCAAGCATCCAAATCACAATAAAACCAATAACAACCAATAGCGTTACCAACGCGGTCAACAACTCAAAGTGTTTTTCAACAAAAGCTCGCAACTTTGGACCACCCCACTGCAACAGCCCCCCAACAAGAAAGAACCTTGCACCTCGTGATACCAGAGCCGACAATACAAACAATAGAAAATCAAGACCAAATGCGCCTGCGGCAATCGTGATGACCTTAAAAGGAATAGGAGAAAAGCCCGCAATCAATACAATGGCTACACCATAAACTGCAAACCAGTCTTCTGCTTTGAGGTACTGCGAGGATAAACCATAAAAGTCAATAATAGGCTGCCCAATACTGGTAAAAAGAAACAAACCAATACCATAGCCAACCACAGCGCCAATCGTTGAACCTGCCGTGGTAATGGCTGCCAGCCGCATGCCCCACTGCGGCTTACCCAACGCCAGCGCAATCAACAAAATATCTGGTGGAATAGGAAACACGCTAGATTCAACCAGCGCAATAAAAAACAACGCATATTTAGCGGATGGGTGCTCTGCCCAGGATAGCGTCCAATCATATAGTCTGCGTAAACGTGAAACCTTTTTGACTTGTTCACTCATCTCGACACACCCGAAAGCAAGGGCACAAAAGAACAATCATCAAAATACTCTTCATGGATCTCAGCCTTAAGCTTTCTCCTTCGCACCAACTGGTGTGATTTAGCTTCGCCTTCAGGCAACAGCAATATACCCCCATCCACCAACTGCTCCAACCATAAATCCGAAGCAAAGCCTCCAGCAGTCACTATAA
>Ga0256839_1003808_pt1 | contig 15242 bp, 11 predicted proteins | sample 354166metaG_FD_185968 | JGI IMG/M metagenome (GOLD analysis project Ga0256839, IMG submission 185968) | Hydrothermal vent microbial communities from Mid Atlantic Ridge, Atlantic Ocean - 354-166 | ecosystem: Environmental > Aquatic > Marine > Hydrothermal vents | place: Atlantic Ocean: Mid... | reverse complement strand
ATGCCGGGTCGCATCGAGACTTAAACCACCAACCAAGGAACCCACGCAAACAGAGTGCTGTACCCCCCTCTGTTTGCCTCAGTTGATGAGACCAGAAAAAGGATTTTCTGTTTCTGAAGATGAGCTTGCCCACTGGCTTGCCCTGCTTCTCACCCCCGGGATCGGTTCACGCCGCTTCCAAGCACTGCTGACCCAGATCGGCACTCCATGCCAAATCTTGGCAACCGATCCAAAACAGCTCACTGATGCCAAAGTAATCCCCCAAAATGTGGCCGCGCGTCTCTCGACTCCCGACTGGTCGCAGGTCGAGAAACAGCTCCGCTGGCAACGGCAGTCGGGCAACCACATCATCACCTGCAGCGACCCCCTCTACCCGGCACTCTTAAAAGAGATCATCGACCCACCTCCGCTGCTGTTTATTCAGGGCGATCTTAACCTGCTCTCGCGACAGCAGATCGCCATCGTTGGCAGCCGTAATCCCAGCCCCGACGGCAGCGACAACACCTTTGCCTTCGCGCGAGACCTTGTTCGCCACGGCTACACTCTTACGAGCGGCCTTGCTCTGGGCGTCGACACCTTCGCCCATCGTGGCGCACTGGCCAATGGGGGGGCAACAATCGCGGTAATGGGCACAGGCCCAGACCACCGCTACCCTAAAAGTAACCGCTCACTCGCCAACGAAATTGTCCAAAATGGTGCACTGGTCACCGAGTTTCCCATCGGCACCCCCCCGCTTGCCGAAAATTTCCCGCGACGCAACCGCATTATCAGCGGCATGAGCCTCGGCGTGCTGGTCACCGAAGCGGCACTACGCAGCGGCTCCTTAATCACGGCACGCAGTGCACTGGAACAAGGGCGAGAGGTCTTCGCGATCCCCGGTTCAATCCACAATCCACTTGCCAGAGGGTGCCACTCGCTACTGCGAGATGGCGCAAAACTTGTTGAAAACACTAAAGATATCATTGATGAACTCGGTGCCTTAAGCTCCGCTTTCCCACCCAATGAGCCACCCACCACCTTGCCGCTATTCTCAAAACCGCTAGCCCCCAACGAGCAAAAGGTTTTAAGCAGCCTCGGCTTTGATCCCAGCTCCATCGACACCCTAGTTGAGCGCACAGAATTGACTGTCGAAGAACTTTCCGCCATTCTTCTCATACTTGAGCTGCACAATTATGTAAAAACGACCCCCGGTGGCCATTATGCTCGCAACGGTTTCAAGGTGGGAAACTAAGGATTTATTTGATGAAAGAAAACATGCTGGATGTGCTGATGTACCTCTTCGAGCACTATATAAGTGAAGAGGCAGAAATCAGCCCAGATCATGATTCATTAAAAATACGGCTCGAAGAGGCCGGCTTTTCACAAGGCGAAATCGGCAAAGCATTCCTGTGGCTCGAAGATCTCTCACAACAGCGAGAAGAGGACGGGTTTGGCCTGACTGAGGTTCACTCTTCATCCGATGCGATGCGCATTTATAGTGTAGATGAGATTGAACGACTCGAACCGGAGAGCCGCGGTTTTCTGCTTTTTCTCGAGCAGACCAACGTGTTACTGCCCGCTACCCGTGAATTGATCATTGATCGCGCGCTGGCACTTGAAGCCAACACCATCGATCTGGATGAGCTTAAGTGGATCGTGCTGATGGTGCTCTTCAACCAACCGGGACAAGAGGCCGCCTTCAGCTGGGTCGAGGATATCGTCTTCGACGGCATGGAAACCACACTGCACTAGGGGCGGTTCTAATCACACACAGAGATGTGCCGCTAACCGGGGTAACCTGCGCCCGGCGCTATTAATTACATACCTCACTAAAGACTAATATAATACGTATGGCTTCTGAATGAGCAAAAATCTTGTCATCGTCGAATCACCGGCCAAATCAAAAACACTCAAAAAATATTTGGGTAAGGATTTTGAGATCCTCGCCTCATACGGCCATGTGCGCGACTTGCTGCCCAAAGAAGGGGCGGTCGACCCGGACAACGACTTTGCGATGAAATATCAGCTCATCGAAAAGAATGCCAGACATACCGACGCCATCGTCAAGGCGCTGAAAAATGTCGACAACCTCTACCTCGCAACAGATCCGGATAGGGAAGGTGAGGCAATCTCATGGCATCTGCTAGAGATCCTGAAAAAGAAAAGAGCCTTCAAAAAAATTAAGGTCTATCGCATCGCCTTCAACGAAATCACCAAGAAAGCGGTGAATGAAGCGGTCGCTAATCCGCGCGAACTCTCCATCGACATGGTCAATGCGCAGCAGGCACGCCGCGCGCTCGACTACTTGGTGGGCTTTAACCTCTCGCCACTGTTGTGGAAAAAAATCCGCCGCGGTCTCTCCGCCGGTCGCGTTCAAAGCCCTGCGCTGCGCATGATCGCCGAGCGTGAAGATGAGATCGAACGCTTTGTAAAACGCGAATATTGGACGATGGAGTCTGACCTTCAGACCCAAAATAAAACCAAGAAAAAAGAGTGCTTCAGCGCCAAATTGACCTACTACAAAGGTGAGAAGCTGGAACAGTTCAGCATCACCGATGAAAAAACAGCCGCTAAAGCACATAAAGCGATCGACAAAGCGGCCGCTGGCAAACTCACTGTTGAGAAAGTTGAGAAGAAACAGCGCCGTCGCAATCCCGCCGCACCGTTTACCACCTCGACGCTGCAACAGGAGGCGTCGCGCAAAATCAGTTTTACCGCACAGCGCACCATGCGTACCGCACAGCAGCTCTATGAAGGAATCGACATTGGCGACGAAACAGTCGGTCTGATCAGCTATATGCGTACCGATTCGGTCAACCTCGCCGCCGAGGCGGTGGAGCAGCTGCGTGAGCTGATCAGCGAGCGCTACGGCAAAGAGAACCTGCCTAAAGAGCCGAAGAGCTACAAGACCAAATCGAAAAATGCACAGGAGGCGCATGAGGCGATCCGCCCCACGGTTGTCTCGCTCGACCCTGAATCGATCAAAGATAAACTGAGCGCCGATCAATACAAGCTTTACAGTCTGATCTGGAAGCGCACCGTCGCCTGTCAGATGATCCACGCGACCATCAATATGGTTGGTATTGATCTCAGCGCTGGTAAGGGTAATACCTTCCGTGCCACCGGTTCGACCATCGTCAAACCTGGTTTTATGGCGGTCTATCAGGAAGGACTCGACGACAGCAAAGAGAACGATGATGACAAGCTGCTACCGCCGCTAAAAGAGGGTGATGAAGTTAAGCTGTTGGAGATACAACCTGAGCAACATTTCACCGAGCCACCACCGCGCTATACCGAGGCGAGTCTGGTGAAAACGCTTGAGGAGCACGGCATCGGCCGCCCTTCAACCTACGCCAGCATCATCTCAACATTGCAGGCGCGTGACTATGTCGAGCTTGAGAAAAAACGCTTTAGGCCAACGGATGTGGGCCGAGTGGTCAATAAATTTCTGACCGAACATTTTACTCAGTACGTTGATTACAACTTCACCGCGAACCTCGAAGATGAACTCGATGCGATCTCGCGTGGTGAAAAAGAGTGGGTCCCGCTGATGAAGGATTTTTGGATCCCCTTCAAAGCACTCGTCGATGACAAAGAAAAGAGCGTGCAGCGTAAAGATGTTACCCAAGAAGCGATGGATGAGAACTGCCCTAAGTGTGAGAAGCCACTCTCGATCCGCCTAGGGCGTCGCGGCCGTTTCGTCGGCTGCACTGCCTTTCCGGAGTGTGACTACACCCGCAACCTCGGTGACGATGGCGAAAGCACTGAACCTGAAAAGGTTGAAGGGCGCAACTGCCCCGATTGCGAGTCAGACCTGATCATTCGCCACGGCCGCTACGGCAAATTCATCGGCTGTAGCAACTACCCAAAGTGTAAACATATCGAACCCATTGAGCAGCCCAGCGACACCGAAGTGGAGTGCCCAGAGTGCAAACAGGGGACGATCCTGCAGCGTAAATCACGTCGCGGCAAAATCTTCTTCTCCTGTAGCCGTTACCCAGATTGCAGCTACGCGATCTGGAACAAACCGATTGAGAGGGCGTGCCCCGATTGCGGCTGGCCGATCCTGTCGCTCAAGACCACCAAACGCAAAGGGACGGAGCTGGTCTGCCCGCAGAAGGAGTGTGGCTACGCTGCAGCCGCGGATGAAGAGGGTAATCCAACCGAAGAAGAGTAGCCCAGCACACTCGTACACGAGAGCCTCTGAACTCAAAAACTGCCTCAGGAGAATACGAAACAAGGCGAAATTCGGCGAAGAAAACGGAGTTTACGTGCAGTAAATGAGTATTTATGAGCTGGATTTTAACGCAGTATCGTGCCGCCTGAGGCAGTTTTACATCGCTGCATCGACCGCCTTGCGGTCAAGGTGCGGCGCGAACATCTCAATAAAAGCGTAATGAAACCCGCGCAGGTAGCTGCCACGACGGATCCCAATGTGAGTGGTGCTCGCTTCAAACAGGTGTGCGGCATCAACCATTCCCAGCGCACTGTCGCGCGCCGAATCATAGGCCATCGATGCCACCAGCCCAACCCCTAGGCCAAGCTTCACATAGGTTTTAATCACATCCGCATCGAGCGCGGTGAGTACCATATTGGGGCGCAGCCCGGCCGCTTCAAATGCGCGGTTGATTTTGGTGCGCCCGGCATAGGCAAAATCGTAGGTGACGATCGGATAGCTGGCGATCGCCTCCAGCGTCAGCGGCGAGCCACTCAAGATTTCGTGCCCCTGCGGCGCGATGACACAGCGATTCCACTGGTAGCAGGGCATCATCGCCAAATCTTCGTCGAGGTCGATCCCCTCCGTCGCAATCGCCACATCAGCCACGCCGGAGGCCGCAAGCTGGGCGATTTGTGTCGGGCTTCCTTGGTGTAGGTGGAGCCGCACATTGGGGTAAAGTTCGGTAAAACGTTTGATCACTGGCGGCAGCGCATAACAGGCCTGAGTGTGAGTGGTGGCGATCGAGAGGCTACCACTCGCTTCGTGGGTGAACTCAAACCCGACCTGCTTAATGTGCTCCAGCTCACGCAACACCCGCTCCGCCATCGCCAACACCGCCCGCCCCGGCTGGGTCACGCCGACAAGGCGCTTGCCATTGCGCTCAAAGATCTGCACATTCAGCTCCGCTTCCAACTGGCGAATCTGATGACTCACCCCCGGTTGAGCAGTGTGCAGCGCAGCCGCGGCGTTTGAAATATTAAGCCCACAACGCTCGACTTCGCGGATGTAGCGCAGTTGCTGAAAATTCATGATCACTCCCGACTGCCATCTATATAACTAATAATTCTATTGATAGCACTATTTGTTATTATAGGCAATATAGATCTATGCTAGAATCGCCCCCCTTAAAACCGTCGAATAATAGAAAGAAGCCATAAATATCACCTGGTTAGATAACAGGTACCGGACATATCACAGTGGAATGGATCTATATCATCTCGGGCTTTGCCGTTGGCGTGCTCGTCGGGCTTACCGGCGTGGGCGGCGGCTCGCTGATGACTCCCCTGATGATCTTTGCCTTCAACGTGCAGCCAATCGTCGCTGTCGGCACTGACCTGCTCTTTGCCGCCATCACCAAAACCGGCGGCATCATCTCGCACAATCGCCGCGGCACCATCTGCTGGAATATCGTCGGTTGGATGTCACTTGGCAGCCTGCCGACTGCCGTCCTGACAGTTTATGTACTGGATAACGTACTCACTCATTCACCCGACTTTCAGATCGATGCGCTGGTCAACACCTGGTTGGGCGTTGCGCTGATTTTAACCGCCTTCGCCCTTTACCTCAAAAACACCATCCAGCACTCTGGTGAAGGGATTAAAAGATTACTGCCAAACTGGAAACAATTGCGCACACCCGTTACCATATTCGCTGGCGTGCTTTTAGGCATTCTGGTACCCATCACCTCCATCGGAGCCGGTGCATTTGGTGCAGCGATACTGCTGTTTTTGTATCCATCACTGCCCACCATGCGCGTTGTCGGCACGGATCTCGCTCACGCCGTGCCGCTCACGGCCGTTGCAGGCATGGGACATATGCAGATGGGCACCGTTGATTACACACTGCTGGCCTATTTACTCGCTGGCTCACTGCCCGGTATCTTTGTCGGTAGCCATATGAGCACCGTTATTTCGGAAAAAGTAATGCGCCCGATCTTGGCTACCATGCTGTTGCTGATCGGACTTAAATTTGCTGTGTTTTCATAAAAAACAAAGAACTGAACAACAATATCGCCCGCAATCAGGGCAGGAGAGAAGTAATGGCGGTTATAACAAAACCATTAACCAGTGATGAAGAGATTGTTCGTTATGAAGAGACGCTGCAGGCGTTCCTTGATGAACGGATCGATCATGACCGTTTTCAGTCGATGCGCCTGCAACAGGGCATCTACGGCCAGCGTCAGGAAGGCGTTAATATGGTCCGCATCAAACTGCCTGCGGGTCAGTTCAATGCTGAGCAAGCTGAGCATGTGGCGGATGTGGTTGAAAAATACTCTCAGCACGGCATCGCGCATGTCACTACCCGTCAGGCCATTCAGATCCATTACATCCCACTGGAAAAGACACCCGATGCGATTCGCCTGTTAGCGAAAGCCAATCTGACCTCACGTGAAGCGTGCAACAACACCGTGCGTAACATTACCGGCTGCCCACTGGCGGGTGTCTGCCCACATGAGCACACCGACATCTCACCGATACTGAATAACGTGGTGCAGCATTTTTTGCGCTACCCGCTGACCCAGCATCTGCCACGTAAATTCAAGATGAGCTTTTCGGGTTGTGAGTCTGACTGCTCTCAAGCGATGATTCACGACCTCGGCGTGGTTGCGATCAAACAGAATGGAGTGCCGGGCTTTAAGATCCTTGCCGGTGGCGGCCTTGGCCACAAGCCTCGCCACGCGATCACGGTTGAAGAGTTTATCCCTGAAAAACAGCTGCTCGCTTCAATGGAAGCGATCATCTCGCTCCATAACCGCTACTCCAACCGTCGCATGCGCGCCAAATCCCGCATCAAGTTTCTGGTCGATAAGTTTGGCAAAGAGGGCTTCGTCGAGAAATACCGGGAAGAGCTGGCACGCACCATTACCGCGCTGGCAGATAAAACATTGCCAGCCGCCGAGTGGGTTGAGCCGCAATCTGGCAACGGCTACAACAATCCCGGCGCGCCCCGTGCGGTGCTAGCACAGAAACAGGCTGGTCTGAATATCTTCCCGATCGCCCTGCCGATTGGTGACATCACCGTGGCACAGCTACGCGGCCTCGCAACACTGATGCGCAGCCACAACATCAATGATATCCGCACCACGCAGGATCAAAACTTGGTCCTCGTCGGCGTGCCTGATGAGAAGATCACCGCAGTACGTACCGACCTAGAAGCGCTCTCACTCAAACAACCCGAAACCGGTGACGACGTAGTCGCCTGCCCCGGCACCTCCACCTGTCGCCTCGGCATCACCTCCTCCACCATCCTTGGCCCTAAACTGAGCGGCGGCGAAGGTGATCTGCGGATTCGCGTCTCAGGCTGTCATAACGGCTGCGCACAACCTGAGACTGGCGATATCGGCATCTATGGTGAAGGCAAGCGCAAACATGGCAAGTTGGTTCCCCATTACCAGATGTACATCGGTGGTGACGGCCGCAACGGTGGCGCAATTGCGATCAAAGGGCCCACCGTGCCTTCGGCGCGCATCGAAACGGCTATCGAAAAAGTGAAGGCAACGTACAACTCTGATCACAGTGGCGAGGAGAGCTTTTTTAACTGGGCGCAAAACAAGGACACCGCCTACTTTAAAGAACTGCTGGTTGATATTGCGACCATCGAAGCGCATGAAATGGCCGATGTGATGAATGATCACGGCGATGAGGCTGACTTCAAAGTACTGCAACTCGGTGGTGGTGAATGTTCAGGTGCTGCACAAGAGACGGTCGCGGCCAACTTCTCTGAAGCCGCCACCGAACGCACCTATCGCAACGCCTTTCTGCTACAGCGTAAATATGATGACGCGCTGGAGTGTGCCGCCGAAGTGGGACGCCGCGTGGGGCAGTCACTGCTCTTCCTCGCGGGTGAAAAGCCACTTGATGATCTGCAGGAGATCGGCAAACTGCTCCAGACCGTGCTACCAGCACAGGCTAATCTTGGGCAGCAGGTTGCTGAATTTGGTGAGCTGATCACTGAATTGCAAAATGAGTTCGATGACGCAAGCTTTGCCGAACTGGCTCAGGCGATGGATCACTGGACGATTGAGGCCGCTAACGCCTGCCAGACCATCGACCAACAGCTCGACCTCAGCGCCTCTGTCCCGGCGATGCCTGCGGCGGGTGTCGAAACAGCGGCTGAAGCGATCGACCTCAGCACCTTTGGTTGCCCGCTGCACTACATCAAAGCACGTAATGAACTGCGTAAATTTTCAACGGGTGAAGTGGTCGATTTCCTTTTCACTAGCGGTGAGCCGTCGGAGCAGGTCTCCTCCAGCCTCGCCAGCGAAGGGCATGAGATCCTTGAAACCGAAGCGCAGGGTGACAAGACGCGCATCCGCGTTAAGAAAGCAGGCTAAAATCCCCTTACCAAGCAACAGGATAGATCTATTATTCGGGCTGACTATAAACATAGTCAGCCCGCTTTATTTTCAGGAGAATAGAAATCATGAGCGCAGAATCAACATTGGATGCCTCACTCGAAGCAAAAATCGAGCAGACTAAAAAACTGCTGGTTGAGATCGCCGATGACTACTCCCCCGCCACTTTCGCCAACAGCTTTGGTGCCGAGGATATGGTCGCCACCGACCTGATCTGCAAGTTTGCCCCCGAAATCGAAATCTTCAGCCTCGACACCGGTCGCCTGCCACAAGAGACTCACGCGCTGATCCAAGCAGCGATGAAACAGTATGGGCGCGAATTTGCCATCTACGCACCAGAGAGCAGTGACATCGAAACGTACTCACGCAAAAATGGCCCCGATGCTTTCTATGATTCCATTGAACTGCGCAAGGCGTGCTGCCATGTGCGCAAAGTGCTGCCGCTACAACGCGCGCTAAAAGAGAAGAAGGCGTGGATCACTGGCATGCGCGCCGATCAATCACCGACCCGCGGTGAACTGCCAGAATCGGAATGGGATGAAGGCAACGGCCTACAGAAATTCAACCCGCTCAGCAGCTGGAAAAATCAGGATGTGTGGGGCTACATCAATCACTTTGCGGTGCCTTACAACAAACTGCATGACCAGTACTATGCCAGCATCGGCTGCGCCCCCTGCACCCGCGCCATCTCGACAGGCGAAGACATTCGCGCCGGACGCTGGTGGTGGGAAGACCCAGACAACAAAGAGTGCGGGCTACACGTTAAGTAATGACTAGCTCGCCGCTACTCTCAACACGGTTGCGGCCATTCGCCTTGGCATCATAGAGCGCTTTATCGGCCTGACCCACTAGATACTCACCCGGCACGCCCATCGCAGCTTCGCCATTTTGGGCGGGATTAAAGGTCGTCACACCGATGGAGATGGTCACTGAAAAGTCAGCGTGGCCATCCACACTGAAAATATGTTGTTCGATACTTTCACGGATCCGCTCCGCCACCTCCAGCGCCTCCTCTTCACTCGCCTGTGAGAGCAGCGCTGCAAACTCTTCACCCCCGTAACGCGAGAGCACATCACTGCCGCGCATCTGGGCACGAATTAGCGCTGCAACATCCCGCAACACCAGATCACCCACTGGGTGACCATAAGTGTCATTCACCTTTTTAAACAGATCGACATCGAGCAACATGCAGGAGAGCAGTCGTTTATTGCGTTTAGCCAGCCCTACCTCCTCCTCAAGCCGCTGGTCAAAAAATCGGCGATTATTAATGGCGGTTAACGTATCCGTTAACCCCTGCCGCTTCAGCCGCTCGATGTTGACGGCATTCTCAAGGCAGATCGAAACGATGGCTGAAAGATGCTCAAAAAAGTCGGTGCGGACACCGCGCACAAAACGCTCAGCACTATAACTACCGATGTTGAGACTGCCAATTAACTTGCCTTGGCGCACCAGTGGTAACAGCGCGACACTGCCGGGAGCACGTCGACGTGCAGGGAAAAGCTGGGCGTGTTGGCGCGCGCGGTAGGCACCCAACGTTGGGAAAAGGGACATTTGGTAATGCGTACTCAGATCATCACTGTCTGAGGCAAACATCAAATGTGGCATCGAGCTGAGATCGACATTCTCTTCTTCGAGTGCGCGTTGAATTTCATATTCGGGATCCAGCAGGATGAGCGACACCTCGTCCCAGCGAAACGTTGCATAGTCCGGCGCCAGTATCGCCTCGATCAAATCTTGCACCGAGCTAAGACCAATGAGCTTCAATTCCAGCGACTGAAAACGGCGCATCTTGCGCTCATTTTTGCGCGCCTCGGCGATAAACTCATCCAACCGATGGCGTAGAATCTTATTTTCAGAAATGGGGTCTTTGGCCATGCCGCCAATGCGTTCCAACATAAATGGTGCGCTCATAACCCCGTATCCTTCGTGTATCTGTTACAGTCAACCAGACATTCCTTTTGAGCAATACAGCATATCGATGTGAATTTTATGAGACTGCATAACCCATTGAATAGCTCTGGATGCCAGCATCTGGCACTGATCGCAATATTGATTTTACTCACGGCTTGCACAACGTCTCGCCCTCACCCCAGCGCGCCCCATGCCACGACCGCTTATGTGGTTAACGACCAAACGAGTGATTTCTATCGTTTTGCACCGGTATTTATTGCTGAACAAACAGATCACGCTTTTAACCGCATTGGCAAACCACAAGCACGACTGGATGATCATGGTGATGAAGAGCTCTATGTCGATGCTAGCCAACCGTTTGTTTATGTTGATCGTCAAAATTTCACCACTGCAAACGGCCGTTACACCAACTTGATCTATCGCATTCACTTCGAGAAAACACCCTTTAGCCTCCTCCCCTTTCACATCACGGCTGGCAACAACAACGGTTTGTTGACAGTCGTAACACTGGATGCAAATAACAGGCCGCTACTCATCACCACAGTGCACACTTGCGGCTGTTTTCTCGCCATTGTGCCCACCAGTGAGCTGCCTATTACGGCATACCCCGAAGGGTGGGAAAGCGATTCACAGTGGATTTACGGGATGACACTCCCTGGGCAACTGCAACTGCCAGAGCCATTGGATGAATCGATGCGCGTTGCCATCTACTTGAAAAGTGAAACCCACCGGGTGATGGATATACAGCTCCAATCCATGGATGAAATTACGCAGCACTCTCCCATAAAAACACTTAACATCGCCCCCGCTACCGATTTGATGACACTGCCACTCAGTGGGAACCGCAACACCTCATTCTTCGAAACTCAAGGCAACCGTAAAGGATATGTAAAGGGCTCACACAAACCCTTAGAGCGATTACTGGTGAGCTGGTGGGCGCTTGATTGGCGAGTGGGGGAAGATAAAGCCTTCGGTGATAAATCTGAAACGGGTACAGTCTTCTATACCAGCCTGAAACCGTGGAATCGACACGCTTCTGATATGTGGCCATTCGCAGATTTTTTATCTTTTTGGGGATGGCAGCTATAGATCTGCTCATTCCCCTTTTACGCGACCTAACAATGTAAAAGAACCCCGCAGATAACTTGTTGCTGCTACCTGCGGAGACTCTTTTATCTTCAGTGCGAAACCCTTATAAACTTGGGTTAGGGTTATAAGGTGTATCCCAATTCGGAGACATTCTATAGTCCACCCCAGGCGTGACTGAATAGGCTTCTATACCTGCAAAGGCGAGTGGGCCAGCCCCATCAAAAGTAAAATCCTTGACGGCAACATGCTTGAACCAGACGACTTTATTAGGGTGTCACACACCTGTTTCAGCATTGATCAGCATATGATAGTGAATATACCCTTTCATGTAATATTGTAACGCCTTTGTTTCAGTCCATTTATCGATAACCGCATCCATCACATAGAGCAAGGCACCGTCACCCGCATCACTAGACCAAAAGTTAGGCACACCAAAAGGCCCAGTATTATAGTGCTTACCAATCAGGCGATATTTTCCAATACGCAACCACTGGTGCCCTGGTACGTCTGTCGCACCATTTGGACCATCAGGAGGGCCAGCAAAAAAATAGGTTTGATCATCCAATTTAATCTCGATGCCATGAACGAACTCTTTCGCTGGTTTTTCATGTGCATTCACACCAAACACAACAGCCACCAGCATCATGGTTAAAAAAACTTTTTGAAAAGCCATTTTTTAGCAAGCATTTCCATTTTATTTCCCCCTCAATTATATTGAAAACAAGCATAAAAAGCTTACTTCTCAACCCTACCTAATCGCTTACAAAAAACACTTTCTGAAAAAATATTTTATAATCAATAAGGTACCCCCCCACAAAACAAGCCATGGGCATCCGGCGCAGGTGGTGTCGCCTACGCAGTGAGTTACGATTTCAGAAAACCTAGCACACATATGAATTCACAATAAAACCCTATTTTATAGATGAATTAGGTCGTCCGAGCCATGAGTCAGAATAAAGCCTAACGGGCATTGAAACGACACATCGCTATTGCAGCAAAGATTTAAGCGCGCCACTTTGTGCGCCAACAGACTATCTATTGCTTCCTCCAACAAATTTCATTTAATAGAAAAAAGCTATTCATGTGTCCAGGGTTAATAAAGAGGCTTACAAAATAACCATCCGGAGTACCAATCAGTGGCTACATATAAAACACCTTTATCGTTTGTTACATTTACCGTGTCTATTTTTTTTGCCAGCATTAACACGCAAGCTCACGAAGGTAATTTACCCTCAGCACCAAATGATCACGATTATTATGATCATGGCCAGCTAAACAAAGCTAAAGTCGCTTTAGGAAAATTTTTATTCTTTGATAAATTACTCAGCGGTAATAAAAACACCGCATGCGCCACCTGCCACCATGGATTAACAGATACAGGGGATGGTTTATCGCTGCCTATTGGTGAAGGTGCTCGCGGCTTAGGTGTTACGCGAGATACCGGCACAGGTAGCGATGCCGTTATTGAACGTGTACCGCGAAATTCACCACCACTCTTCGCATTAGGCGCAAAGTCAATGACCTCGCTATTTCATGACGGTCGAGTTGAAGTTGATGACACTCAACCCAGTGGTTTCAGGTCACCCGCAGGTCATGACCTTCCTTATAATTTAGAAAATGTGCTCGCCGCACAAGCGATGTTTCCCGTCACATCACCCACCGAGATGGCGGGACAAGCAGGTGAAAATTCCATCGCTGATGCTGCCGCAATCGGCGACCTTGCAGGATCTAACGGTGTTTGGGCGCTCATTGTGGATCGCTTACGTGATAACCCAAAGTATGTGATGCTATTTAATCGAGCCTTTGGCATTACCCAAAGCGGAATCACCTTTGCATATGCTGCCAATGCGATTTCCGCATTTGAAAGCACCGCATGGCGCGCTGATAACAGCCCATTTGATCGTTACTTGCGGGGTGACAAAAAGGCGCTAAGTAAATCCGCCCAAAAAGGCTTGAAGTTATTTTACGGACAAGCGGGATGTTCGCGCTGCCACTCGGGAAAATTCCAAACCGACATGCAATTTCATGCTATCGCGATGCCGCAAATTGGCCCCGGCAAAGGGCATGGTGCGAGTGGATATGAGGACTTTGGTCGAGAAGCCGTAACGGGCGATATGTTACACCGCTATCAGTTCCGCACACCACCGCTAAGAAATGTTGCTTTGACTGGCCCTTGGGGCCACAGCGGAGCCTTCGATACGCTGGAAGGTGTCATACGACATCATTTAAATCCAAAAGCTTCACTCAGGCGTTATAACTGCCAAACGCAGCCTCGGCTGCCATCGAGAGCAGATTTAGATAGCATCGATTGCTATGTCATGAACGACCCCGCGCTGGTGGCTGCGATCAGCAATGCCAATGAGCTTAGAAAAATAAAACTTAGCAGAAGAAAAATCAGCTATCTCATGGATTTTCTCAATTCACTCACCGACCCCAGTAGTTTGGACCTGCGTCATGATGTTCCAAAGCGTGTGCCTAGCGGGCTAACACTAGCGGAATGATGAAAGATATCTTTCGGCCGGAGCCTCAGACATGAGAGAAAGTACGCGTTTGTATGTTGCGGCATAATAGGTATCGTGCAGCCAAATTCGAGCTAAATGCTCCCATTTCTTTTCTTGTGATATAAACTTATCGAGCTCTTCCAACGATGCAATATAAAAAGTCGAATCTTCAAGTACCTCAAAGCTCAGCATTGACCCGGATTTTTCATAAAAACTTACGCTATCATCCATAGAAGTGATTTAAACCATGCTTACTTTTTCCGCGAAAATAAAGTTGCCATGTGTGGTCCCTGCCGTTTATATCCGTAAAATATGACCTCGCTAAACCTTTTTCAATAAACCATATATCACTAAATATTTCACCGGCGCGGTGTACTACCGTCCCTTTTTTGATGCTCTTTTTATTAAATATTTTACAAGCATGAGCCCATTCGTCATTATTTACAGGGATGTAATGCTCAATCATCTTTCTAAAGTATTTCATATAATAGCCAATCCGAACCCTGCCACCCACTAGCGTAACTGGGCGATCACTCCGGCAGTCTCGGGTCGCACACCGCGCCAGATAAAAAACGACTCGGCCGCTTGCTCCACCAACATGCCGAGGCCGTCCAACACCTTTGCAGCCTGCTGTTCACTCCCCCACGCCATAAAGACCGTAGGTGCCTTGCCATACATCATGTCATAACAGCAGGTCGCATCGCCAATAGCTGTGACCGGTATAGGCGGCAGCTCACCCTGCAGACTTGCGGCAGTACCGTTCACAATCAGGTCAAAAGGTTGTTCGCCAATAGTCTGAAAACCACAACCACGCAGCAGATCAGGGCGGTTAAACTCACCCGCTAGCGCAACGGCCTTCTCTTCAGTGCGGTTGGCAATCACTACCTCTACCGGTTGCTGTGCAATCATCGGCCCCAACACACCTCGTACAGCACCGCCAGCACCCAGCAGCAGAATGCGCGCACTGTTTAAGGTTACGCTGTGATTCTCTTGCAGGTCACGCAGCAAGCCAACCCCGTCGGTATTATCACCCATGGCGCGGCCGTCACCTCCAAAGCTGATAGTATTCACTGCGCCTGCCTGAGTGGCGCGCTCACTACGCTCATCAACCAAGGCCCACGCCTCCTGCTTAAACGGCACCGTGATGTTCAACCCCTTGCCACCACTGGCTCGAAAGTTCCCCACCGCT
>Ga0256839_1003807_pt1 | contig 15242 bp, 11 predicted proteins | sample 354166metaG_FD_185968 | JGI IMG/M metagenome (GOLD analysis project Ga0256839, IMG submission 185968) | Hydrothermal vent microbial communities from Mid Atlantic Ridge, Atlantic Ocean - 354-166 | ecosystem: Environmental > Aquatic > Marine > Hydrothermal vents | place: Atlantic Ocean: Mid... | reverse complement strand
AGCAGCCCTGAAACACGAAAATGACCTCGTACTGGGCAATGTGATCGGGAGCAATATATTTAATACGGCTGCCATCCTGGGGATTGCGGGCCTCTTTGCTCCCATGGCCGTGCACCTGCGCACTTTCCGCTATGAGATTCCTTTTTCCGTTTTCATTACACTCTTGCTACCGGCCATGGGCATGGGCTGGCTGGGCACGGGCAGCGGTTTGCTGAGCACAGTCGATGCCTTGATTTTGCTGATGCTCTTTGCAGCATACCTCTATTACATTTTTTATTTTATGAAAAAGGACCGGCAAATCCTGATTAAACTGGCCGAAACAATAGAGGTGCCCCCTTTCTCGGGATTGAAAACCGTTCTTTACATCATAGGCGGTATCATAGCCGTTGTCTGGGGAGGCAAGCTCGTGGTTGACAATGCCGTTGTTCTGGCCGAAAGCTGGGGCGTCAGCCGCAAGCTTATCAGCATCACCATCATTTCGGCCGGCACTTCCCTGCCCGAACTGGCTACCTCGCTGGTGGCGGCCCTGAAGCGCAAATCGGACCTTGCCATCGGAAATATCGTGGGAAGCAACATCTTCAATATCCTCCTCGTCCTGGGAAGCAGTGCCGCCATCCGTCCCATTGCCTACAGCCGCGGTTTCAATCTCGATATACTCTTCTTCCTCGGCATTCTCCTGCTGCTCTTTGCCATGCTGCTCATGGGGAAAAACAAAGAACTCAAAAAGAAAGAATCCCTCGTCCTGCTCCTTCTTTTTTTCAGTTACATGATTTGGCTCTTCATCCGCGAAGGAATACTCCTGCCCGGAGTGATGAAGTCCCTTTCCTGATCAGACGGGGTCCATGGTCTGAAGTCGGGCTCTCATAGTACCCGGAAGCGGGCTTGCCTCTTCTTTTATTCTTTGCATTAAAGGCCCGGCAACTTCTTTTTATCGAAATGACACAAAGCCGGCAGCCCGGTGGCCCGCCCCGGCAAATTTTCTTCTCATTCCCCTGAAATGAATTTTTCTTCCATACGATGAGAAAAGTCATGGACATTGACCCGGGAGCTCTCCTATTTTTGCTTTATGAACAAGAAAGAAGAATACGCGCATCGGACGATAGCCGAAATAGTAACGGAAGATATTTCAAAAGCCGGGGTATTTAAGAAATACGGCCTGGACTTCTGCTGTGGTGGCGGACGCAGCATCGAAGAAGCCTGCTCAAAAAAAGGGATTGACATGGAGGCCCTGATTCGCGACCTGGAGTCCGTAAAATCCCGGACGGGCGACCGGCCTGTTCGCTTCCATTCCTGGCCTATGCATCTTTTGGTAGATTATATTCTGGAGGTTCATCACAATTATGTCCGCGAAAACCTACCCGTACTCCGGCAATTTGCCGCAAAAGTTGCCAAAGTACATGCCCATGCCGACCCGGAACTCCTCCGCATACAGGAGCTGGTAGAAGAAATGGCAGCCGACCTTGAAATGCACATGCGCAAGGAAGAAGAGATTCTTTTTCCGATGATTAAAAAACTGAGTGCCCGGCAGGAAATAGATGCAGAGACCCTTCACATGATACTTCACGGGCCCGTGCCGGTGATGGAGGCAGAGCACGAAAACGTGGGCGATATAATCAAAGAGATTCGTGAACGCTCACATCAATTCACCCCGCCCGGCCATGCCTGCAACACATACAAGGCGCTGTATTTCAAACTGGAGGAATTTGAAGACGACCTCTTCCGGCACATCCACCTTGAAAACAACATTTTATTTGAAAAACTCAGGCAACTGACTGCCTGATCACTTTGGAACGGGAAGCATCTACTTCCTCATAGAACGGTTAAACTCTTTTGATTTTCCCTTGGCAATCGTAAGGGTTTTCCACTGCTTTCCTTTGCGCATTTTGGCCACATATACCATTTGCCCCACATGATAGGCATAATGGGCCAACTGCCGGTTGATGGCATCAACTACGGAGTGGGCTTCGTTGCGTATTCGCACTTCCTTGTCGAGGTCATCGGCCGAAAGTGCATTCAATGTATCCGACACAAGATCCCAGCCCTCATTCCATTTTGCCATCAGTTCCTTGCGGTCTTTTATCCGATTTTCGAATTCGGCATCCCGCTCACGCCACGGCTTTTCACCGTCTTCCTGCAGAAAGTTTGTCCAGCGCGATAGCATGTTTCCGTGCAGATGGTTGACTATGATGGCTATGCTGTTGCTCTCTTCATCCAAGTGCCAGAATAAATCCTCGTCACTCAGTTGCTCCATGCTCCGCAGCCCTACGCTGCGGTAGTAATCAAATCTTTTGATTGCACTTTTAAGATACGCTTCTTTCATCCGTTTTTGGGTTTTTTCTTTTGTAATACGAATCGGGTGTTCCCCTGTATATTAAGAAAAAAGTGGTACTTTCCAAATCCGGGAAAGCCAATCAACTTCCCTTAAGAACCACCGGCCTCGACACTTTGAAACAATATGATAAAATTTATTAAGTACATTCCTCGGGAAGGCCCCGGACTTTCATTTCCATTGACGAGGCAAAAGTTGTACGAGGTAGTCTGCCTCGTGTATCAAAAGCATGTACAAAGAATTCTTTCTCCCCGGTGCTTAAATTTCTTTTACCCCGGACAGGTTTTGGGTTGAGACTAAAAAGTTCTTCTTCTCCAATCTTATTTTTTCCGTCAGGCACGTTATATCGAGTCCGTCCAAATTTCAACATCATGCCGGCAAAGCGCCAATTGTCCCCCGGCTTGTCGAAGGCCATTGATCAATTCACCCGAATATAGCGGATTCACTTTCTCTTTCAAGCCGTAAAGCTACAATGGACTTACATCAGTCCTCTCTTTTGTAATTGCGAATAATAATCCGGTTGCTTTTTTCATAGCTGAAATAACTCAATGCCCAGTTGACACCCACCAGCAATTTGTTTCGAAATCCGCTGATGGACATAATATGCACCAAAGACCACAGCAACCAGGCAGCATAGCCGGCAAACTTGAATTTTTTGATATCGGCCACGGCTTTGCGCTTGCCGACCGTAGCAAGCGCGCCCTTGTCTTTGTATACAAAGGGCTTGTTGGGCCGTTTCTTTATGATGTTCGGTATGGCCCGGGCGAGGTATTTGCCCTGCTGAATAGCCGGCTGAGCCACTTGGGGGTGGCCATGGGGAGTTTCGGGAGTGATCATAGCCGCAATATCTCCCATGGCAAAAATATTGTCATAAGCTGGTATCCTCAGGTTATCATCCACTTTTATTCTGTTTCCGCGCACCAAATGCTCTTTCCCGATTCCGGCAGGGAGCTCGCCTGTCACACCGGCCGTCCAGATCAGGTTTCGAGCTTCAATCTTTCTTCCGCTTTTGGTTACTACGGTTCTCCCGTCATAGTCCACCACAAGCTCGTTAAGAATGACGGACACATTCAGATCGCGCAGATATTGAAGTGTTTTTCGGGAAGCCTTGTCCGACATTACAGACAAAAGCCGGTCTGAGGCTTCTATCAAAAATATTTTCATAATTTCCGGAGGATACTCGGGGTAGTCTTTTGGTAAAATATAACGACAGAACTCGGCAAGGGCCCCTGCCATTTCCACTCCGGCCGGCCCGCCCCCGACAATTACAAAATTGGTCAATGCATCCCTCTCCTCCGGATCACAGGTAATGGCCGCCTGCTCGAGGTTTTGCAGCATATTGTGTCTGATATTCAATGAATCCCGTATATCTTTAAGCCCCAGACTCCACTTCTTCACATGCTCAAGACCGAAGAAATTGCTGGTAGTTCCTGTGGCCAATATGAGGTAGTCATATTCAATTGTGCCTTTGTCAAGCACAATTACATTTTCATCGGCTTTTATTTCAAGGACATTGGCCATCCGAAACACCACATTTCCATAAGGCGCTATTTGTTTTCGAAAAGGAAAAACGATGCTGTCGGGCTCCAGCCCGCTGGTGGCAACCTGATAAAGCAATGGCTGAAATTGATGAAAGTTGTTCCGGTCAACCAGCACCACCTGCACTTTCTCCTTCCTCAATCCCCGCGCAAGTGCCAGTCCGGCAAAGCCGCCACCTACAATGAGTACACGGGGATAGTCGCTGTCGGGCAGGCAAACCGAGCCCCCTGAGCCGCAACTTGCATCATTACAGTAATTTACGTTTCGCAGTTTCTTCATTTGCCATCGCTCATGTAAATAAAAGCAAAGCGCTTAAGCGGCTTTTATCTCTCTAATTTATATACTTGTGCTCCAAGTTAAGGATGGAGTTCCTGTCATCAAAATGCTTGTTAAATATCTGATTCACAGAGTAAACAAAAGAAAATTGGAAACGGTGTGCGGAAGCGGGGAAGATATCGGCAAGCTCAGCGGAGTTTTGTGTGTAGCGATATTGAAATCCGATATCAAAATTTTCACCGATCCGGTAAAAGACATTCGATATCAGGATTCCCTGTTTACTATCCGGCAGGAGGTCAAAACTCTTAAATCCTACTCCTACCGAAAGCTGAAGCAAGGGTCTTTCCAATTTTCGATACAAATATCGAAGGGTTGCGAAAGTGGCCATAGAAGGAGTCCGGACATAATCCGAGTAGCTTTTCACGCTGTCAACACCGGCAAGTCCGATATTATATATCCCCTGGAACTTAAAATCTATAAGGTGCACGGGATCGGGCAAGAGATTAAGTGTGACGGTTCCCAGAATATTCTTCAGATAACGGTCGAAGCCTTCATACCCTGCATCATCGCTTACATAATTATTGTAGCTAAATCCAAGTCGTTGCAAAACCTCCCTGTTCCACCGCTGGCTCTCAGGAACAATATAAAGGAAAGCAAAGCCGAAAGAATTTAATTCGAAGTTTTCCGGCTTTGAAAGGTTGCTGAAGTTTTCGCCATGAAAAGAAAGCCAATAGCGTTGCGCGAAGATCCGGGTATATTCAATGACATTGCCATATTGGTTGTCTTGTGTATTGCTTCCTATTGAGAATGGATTTAAAGAGTAGTTAAAGTACAAGGCATCGTCATCTCTTAGTGTCGGAAACTCATTTAAGATCGTCCGGGTGCTTGAGCGTCCTATTTTTATGATATTCTTTTGATCCTCTATCTGTATAAACACATGATTATAAAATATCTGCCCGAGGTCGGAGTCGGCATCGGGAAACTGCATTCCAAACACCATTTGTCCCCGCCATTTATTATAAAGCTTCTGCCTGAAGCCTAAGAGTATCTGACTATCCGAAAAGTCACTTACAGCCGAGCTTACTCCCGCACTGTTAATTCCGATATTTGCCGAGACCACTCCCTTTACCCCCAGCTCAATCTCGGGCAAGACCTGAGATATGGAAAGCAAAGACGAAAAAGTTGCTATAAATAGCGTTAGATATCTTTTCATAGTTCAACTTATTTATTCTTTATTCATCAAGGGCCACTTTCGGTAAGAGATTCATAGAACGGCCTTCCTGCATTTTCATTTTACCTATTGAAGATACCATTCGCTCTTCTACAGGGAGGTCTTCATATATCAAAGCAAGCAGGTTTCCACCCGGATAAAGTCCGTTGTTTGTCACCCGTCTGGTATCGTGGTCATGAAAGGTCCAGATACCTCTGTTCTTTCCTTCAATGATGATGTCATAGGTTTTTCCGGGGCTCAATGATACGGTATTTCGCTGCCAGGGCTGCGGCAAAGGCACACCGTCATCACAGACCATCCAGAAGTCATGACCATGGAGATGCAGATGATGGTTTTCGGTTCCCGCATTAATCAGGCGAACACGGATGTTCTCGCCACTTTTGATATAGAGGTTGGGCGTAGAAGGATAGGACTTGCCATTGACCGTAAACCAATTGGGTACCGGCAATTGCGCGCTTGATCTGCGATTGAACAGATACGGAGGTTGATATCCATTATCAATTGCGGCCAACAGTTCTTCTTTTGTATCAAATAGATTGAAACGCTCGGGATCAAATCTTCCGTTCTTCATCAGATAGGATCGCTCTTTCATTCGCTCAAGCATTCCGTTCAACTCTTCGCGTATGAAGTTTACATCATGTGCCGAATAAATCAGAGTATATTCCCTTTCATAGGGAAACTGCTTCATTACAGGATCCTCGTCTTCTTCGATGATTACACTGCCAAACATGCCCGATTGCATGTGCAGGAGAGTGCCCCAGTGACAATGATAAAAGTGTGTGCCATACGGTTCGGCAATAAACTCATACACAAACTCTTTGCCCGGCATAACGGGCATTTGGGTAACATAAGGAACCCCGTCCATGCGCCAGGGGACATATATACCGTGCCAATGGATAGTGTGGTTCAGTTCGCTCTCATTTTTAAATATTACACGTACCTTATCTCCGGCTTTCACTCGTATTTCCGGTCCCGGAACCTGTCCGTTAAACGCCAGTGTATGTATTTTCATGGCAGGGGCAAGCTCTTGAATTGCAATAGCGATGGAAACCTCAAATTCCTTCCACTCTCCGGCTTTGGTATATGGAAGCCGCTCCGGGAAAAGAGTTTGATTGGCACGAATGCTTTCCTTTGAAAAGACATTGGCCGGAAACATCGCCAGGCCTGCCATGCCCATCGCACTGTATCTTAAAAAATCCTTTCTTTTCATCCTTGTATTTTTTCGTTAAAAGCTTAATCAGCCTATTAAAATATTTAAATATTAGATGCCCTTAAAAGGACTTGAAAGGAGCAGGCAACTCACATGCAATTTGTTAATTGACTGTTTTCATAAATTCAACAATTTTCACAATTTCTTCCTCGGTAAGATTGGCCCGGATACGCATATGCAAGCCAATCGTTTCCCAGTCCACATCATTGTAATCACCGGGTGAAGGTATATTATGGCAGCGTATGCAATTTTCGCCCCACAATTGCGCACCGCTTTTCTTAGATGCCGCAGCTCTTTGTGCCGTACAACTGTAAAGCGTTATAGTCAAGATCATCACGGCAATAATTCCGCTTATTATTTTTATCTTATTCATGATATTATGTTTTATTAAAATCCCAGTGCCCAATGGGCAAACATTCCCTTTGTAGTATTTGCACCTGTATTTCCGTGACCACCCACACTTTCCGTTATTTGATAGCTGAACTTAAGCACCGATCGCCAACTCAACCAATAGTTCACACCAATAGCAAACTGGCTGGCTTCCTGTTCCCATTCGGCCCCTTCCGGTGTGGCGAGTGTGGAATATCTCCCAACTATCTCAACATTCTTAATAAATCCGCTTGCCATAGAGGGCCTATAGCTTAGCTGGGCAAAGTAGGCATTGCTCGTATTCGCAAATGTATAAGAGACCGGAATGGTGTCTCCCGGTGCCATCTCATAGTAATTTGCATCACTCACATTGGACTGGGTATATTGAGCTTTAATATCCAGGATTCCTTTTATGGCGCTGATTTGCTTTACATAAGAAAAATCCAAGGCATAAAGGCTTGCGGCCACATTTTCATATTGGCTGCCGGTATTGCCGGCAAGGCCATTGTAGAATGAAACCCCCAGTTCCACGGATGAGTTTGACAACGGCAATACCCCCAGGCGACCACCAACGGCCTTATTTCCATTGTTGTCCTCAAAGTTCTCAAAGCGGAGCATTCCGGCCTCTTCCGGGTCCATTGCCGATGTCACCAACACCGGCCCGTTAATCATGTAAAGAGAGTAATTTATTTTTCCGCTGCCTATGGGTGCCGAACCGCGCAATTCGACTCCAATGCCTGAGCTTGGTGCGACACCATCATGGCCAAATCCAAGTGGCAACGTGGAAAGGCGGTTGATCCAGGCAGGGTGAAGCCGTTCCATAAAGGTACCGAACGGGAGCAGGAATTTCCCTGCTCTTGCCGTTATGTACTTGTTCAGCACATAATTAAAATTGGCATATTCAAAGCCCACTTTCACTTCTCCATCTTCCAGTTCAAATTCCAATTCGGCTTCAAACAACAATCGATCCGAATGTTTGAAAAGAAACATAGGCGCAAAGGTAGCACCGACATATGACACGTCAGGGTCTTCATCGTTGACCTTTTCGTAGTTTAATCCGGAGTGGCCATAGCCACGTATCATAAACTGTGTTTTACTGGGCTTAAAATCCTGAGCAAAAATATCCGGCCCGAAAAACAGCAAAAACAAGAGTCCTGCGGCTGCAATTGTCCTCATAACATAAATTTTAAGGTGAATGATTATTTTTTCTCCAGCTCTCTTATATAATTGACTAGCTGCCAGCGCTCTTCATCCGTGAGGGTTTCTTTATATGAGGCCATTGGCGGACGTCCCTCAGTAATTTTCCAGTAAAGTGCGCCATCCGATTGGGATTTCACTTTATCACTTGTAAAATCGGCCGGTTTCGGATTTAGAGCCGCCCCGGCTACACCGTCACCTTTTCCCTTGTTGCCATGACAGACAGCACACAGTTTGGCATAAAGCTTCTTTCCTTTTGCTGTCGCCTCCTTGTCTCCTTTGAACGGGTTCTTCAGTTCATCAGCCGAAGAAGGAGCAACCCAATCCTTACTTTGCTGAAAATCACTAAATCCGAGAATTGTAATGGCAAGAAAGAGCCCTGCCACCAGGGTGAATAGCTTTGAGTTCATAAGTAATACATTTTGGGAGTGTAAAGATAAACATCCATTTGATAAAAAAGGAAAAATTGCAGGACTTTCTTAGAAAAAACCTCTCCCCGAAATGGCAGCGAACCTACTGTAAACATTGCTTCAAAAATAAACCCGGGTAGTCCTGCAAGGCGTAGTTGTATATCAGGAGCCCTGATTCCTTTATCCTACCCCCTATTTTAGCGCTGCAAATCAAAGCATCACGCTATAAAATGGTAGCTCTTCTAATTTTATAAAGTCGTGAAAAAACAGAGTAAGCCAAATTCGGTAGGAAGCCCTCCATTTATTTAAACTTATTGCAGGCATTCAAAACAATCCGGGGTTCCACGTTGCTCTGCGGGGGAAGCTTCAATATCCTGAAACGATCAGCCGGTATTTTATCCAAAAATACCAGGCTGCGGTCGCCCCAGATATTTTCGTACGGATTGCTCTTGACGCAGACCGGATTAATGGCGTACAATTGCAGGCCGCCACCGTCATCGGCACAATACATGCCGTATTCCTGAAGTGCTGCGGCAATGGTACGTTCATAGGCATTCAGTCCCAGAGAATCGAGGTTGAGCCCGGGGTCGAGCTGTACCAAAGCACCTTCGGGTATGGCCCAGGCATCGTTTGAGGTGCCGTCACTTTCCGTGGCAGGAGCCACCGGGCCGCCCGCACGGGTATGGTCATAACTAAATATCAAGGCATGATCAATATGTCCGTTTTTTAACTCCTGCGGCCAGATAAGCCCCTGCAGCAATTCAAAACCCGATCCGCGGGCCGAAAGGCCCCGGGGGAATATCCCGTCACTGTCAAGAGGCAACGCATTGCCCCAGGCAGCCTTCCAGCGGCCGTTCCGGTAGCGCATGCGCCAAAAATCATATACACATCCATTCTCAAAATCGACAATGGCCAGGCTGCCGTCATCAGAGGGGTCGGGCTCGGCAAAAGCGGGTACCGGCACATCGAGCATGGCCTTCTTCGGTGCCCACGAGGCCGTCAGTTTCACTTCCTGCCGGGGGGTGAATGCATCGGCATAATACACCGGCACCGTCCACTCTTTTACGGCTATCACAAAAGCCTCATCGGCCTGATCCACCAGGCTTTGCACCATTATGTCCGAACGGGGATCCACTTCGGCATTCACAGGTATCTTATTATAAAAAGGCGAGCGTCCTTCAAAGAGTTTTGAGTAGATCAGCTCCCCGGGCTTATTGCTCAGATCCTGCCTGTGGCAGGATGCAAGCAGAAATGGAAACGGCAGCAAAAACAATAAGTAATTTATTCTAACTCTCTTTAACGTATTATCCTTTTGCATTATTTCTTATTTTGCCATGACGCGGGCTCGGGATCATTACGAAATAAGATAACAATTATTGCCTTTCCCCGCTTCAAAGCGGCAATCGGGCCTGAGGGGATATATCCAGCGGGGCAAAGTCGCCTTTCAGATATTTGAAATGTGCCGCCATGGCGATCATGGCCGCATTGTCGGTACTGTATTCTATTTTTGGAATATAGAGATGTACACCTTCCTCTGCTGCCCATTTGCGGGCCTTGCTGCGCAATCCGCTGTTGGCCGACACCCCTCCTGCCAGTGCTACTTGGCGTATGCCGCTCTCCTTCACGGCCCGCTTCAGCTTTTGCAGCAATGCATCGTTGATGGCCTCCTGCACCGAAGCCGCCAGATCGTGGATGTTCTTTTCGATAAATCCCGGGTCCTCTTTCACCCGTTCGCGCAAGAAATACATCACCGCGGTTTTTACACCGCTGAAACTGTAGTTCAAACCGGGCACCGAAGCCCTCGGAAAATGAAAGCGGCTGCCATCTCCTTCGGCTGCCAGACGGTCGATCAGGGGGCCGCCCGGATATGGCAGGCCCAGCAATTTGGCCGTTTTGTCGTAGGCCTCACCGGCTGCATCATCAAGGGTTTGTCCCAGCACTTCCATGGACAAATCTTCCTTTACAAGGACAATCTGCGTATGCCCGCCCGAAACCGTAAGGCAGAGAAACGGAAAGGCAGGGCGCGGTTCTTCGATAAAATGCGCCAATACATGGGCCTGCATATGATGCACAGCGATGAGTGGAATGTCCAATGCCAGAGACAGCCCTTTGGCATAGCTCACGCCCACCATCAGCGAGCCGATGAGCCCCGGGCCGATGGTGACGGCCACGGCATGGAGCTCATTCATTGTCAAACCCGCTGATTGCAAGGCTTCAGAGACCACCGGAACGATATTGAGCTGATGTTTACGGGAGGCCGCTTCGGGAATCACGCCTCCGTATTTCTCATGAATCTCCTGGCTTGCCGTCACATTGGAGCGCAGTAACCCGTCTGCAATCACGGCAGCCGAAGTGTCATCGCAGGATGATTCGATGGCTAATAAGCAAGTTTTCATTTACTTAATCGTTTCAATGACGTATCTTTAACACCCTTTAGGCAGGGCCGAATTTAATATGAAAATACTCTTTCAGGCAAACAGGGTTTACAGGGCTTTTGCCCGAACGGTCAAATGGATGACTGCGTCCGTAGCCGGCCTCTTTGTCATAGCCTTTCTGCTCTTGCAAATACCTTCGATACAAAACTACATCGGGCAGAGAATAATTGCATCCATCGCCAAAGACTTAAATACGCGCATCACGGTTTCGGAGCTGGCTTTCAATTTCCACTCGGCCCGGCTGAGCGGATTCACCCTCTACGACCGGGAAAATGACACCTTGCTTTCTACGGAGCGGCTCCTTCTCCATTACGAATTGCTCCCCATTTTATCTAATAATTTTCACTTCGGAGAAATCATTATTGACCGCCCTTCCGTGCATCTTAAGAGAAACAGCGACTCGGTGGAAAACTATGCGTTCCTCATGGAATATTTCGGGGGAGGCCCAAAGGAAGTACCCGCTGAAAAAAACAAGAAGAGATCAAACGTACGGCTTAAAATAAAAAGCATCGGCATCAGCAATGCCTCTTTCCGCATGGATGACCGGGTCTCGGGTGCATCTCTCTCCTATCACGATGACTTTCTCCGTCTTGAGCTGAGCCGTGTTGATTTAAAAAACAAATCACTGGAAATTCAATCGCTGGCCGTGGAGAACCCGCGAATTATTCGGAAAAATCCATCGCAAACTGCCGTCCATGACAGCCTGAGGGCTGCCTGGCCCATCGAGTTTCCCTGGAGTATTAAGCTCCACTCCCTCTCGGTACATGACGGAGAGCTGATTTCCAAAAGGCCCGATGCAAAGAAAATGCTTTCCGGAATCAATCCGGACGACCTGAAAATATCGGGCATCGATATCCGAATCAACGGCTTCGATCTGAGCAGGGATACTCTTTCCTGCCAAATCGGGAACATAGCCCTGCGCGAACAGTCGGGATTCCGGCTTGACAGCCTTTCGGGCGTGGTCGAAGCCGGAAAAAAGCGGATCGCATTCAGCAATGCCCGGATTCGCACCCCTCATTCCCTTTTGAAGGAAGATATTGCCATAGATCTGCCCGGGGAAATAACTACGGGAGATTTCTTTCAGGAACTGGCCTTTGACGTGGTCTTTCACGATTCAAAGCTGGCACAGAAAGACATGCTCTATTTTGCTGCGCCTCAAAACACAGTGCAAAAAGACATTCAAGTGGATGGGCGTATTTACGGACAATTGAGCAACTTACACGGACGCAATCTGGACCTGAGCTACGGAAAAGTGACCCGCTTTCAGGGTGATTTCACCATTATGGGACTTCCCGATCCGGAAGAAACCTTCGTGGACATGAGCATACATCATTTTCAGTCTGACTATTACGAGCTGAATCAACTGCTTCGCTTTGCGGAACTGCCGCCCAACACGAAAAAACTCGGGGTCAGTACCTTCACGGGCAATTTCACCGGATTCCTTACGGATTTTGTGGCCTACGGTACGCTCAATACAGCCATCGGCCGCCTCGAGAGCGATATCAACATGAAAATACCGGCCCGCGGAGAGCCCGGCTACAGCGGAACCCTGATGGTCAAAGACTTTGATGCCGGCTACTATCTGGATGATCCCAACATGGGGCGGCTGTCGTTCAGCGGGCATGTAAACGGAGAAAGTTTTGACCTCGACAGACTGAAAGCACACATTGACGGCAAAGTACAGCTCATTGAGTATCTGGGATATGCCTACCGCGACATTGAATTTGCCGGTGAAGTGGAAAAACGTTTTCTCTCGGGGCATCTGGCAATCCATGATCCGAATGCCGATTTTGACTTTAACGGAACCGTTGACTTCAAAACGGAAACACCCCGCTTTTCGGCCACGGCCGATATCCGAAACCTGAATACCAAACCGCTGGGGCTCAGCAGCGAAAAATGGAAGATAAGGAGCCGTGTGACAGCCGATATCCGGGGAATGGACATTGACAATCTGGTGGGTGAAATCGTGATGCGCAATACCGAGGCATATGCCCGCAACCGTTTTTTCAACCTCGGAACCATCTCCCTGCGCTCCGAGAATTACAGCCTTGGAAAACGGATGATACTGGAATCGAAGCTTGCCGATGCACGAATGGACGGAAATTTTAAAATTTCCGGGCTTGCCCCGGCCTTGCTGTCCTACCTTTCCAATTATTATCCATCGCTGCCTGGCAAAGAGGAGCAGCTCCCGGAAGACCAGGATTTTATGTTTGAACTTCTGGTCAAAAAAACGAATAATTTTACCGACCTCCTCCTCCCCGATCTAAAAGGCCTGGAAGGCATCCACATCTCCGGCAACTTCAACTCTCTCTACAAAAGACTGATTCTGACCGCAAATGTACCCCGGCTGCGCTACCGAAACCTGCAGGTGAAAAATTTTAACCTTTACGCACATTCCACGAACGATACCTTTTACTTCGAAACGAAAAGCGATGAACTGACAATTAACAATCAACTGCGTGCTGCCCAGGTCATTCACGGATACGTCAACGGCAATAAGGTATATATTGATCTGAAGGCCTTTGAGAACGAGCCGGCCAATGAGTTGCTGGCCAATATGGTATTAAGCAATGCAGGAGACTCGCTGGAACTGAAAATCGTCAGTTCCACACTCAAAATGGACGGAAAGCAATGGGACATTCACAGTGAAAACTCCCTCTTTTATTACGACCGGAATCTCTATGCCAGAAATCTGGAGTTTAAAAGCGGAGCGGAGAAGATTGAAATCAGAAACATCGAAGAAAATGGCGACAAAGACGTTTCGGGCCTGAGCGCCCGCATGGAAAATGTAGAGCTGGGCTATTGGATGGATATTGCCAATATACTGCCTTATCACCTCTCGGGGTATGCCCGGGGAGAAATCAGGGTCTTGGATATCTTCGAATCATCGCCCCGTGTGCAAAGCAGCCTGAACATTGATTCATTTCAGATTGAATCGGAGGAGCTTGGGGCCTTGTCGATCGAATCGATGTTGAATACAGGCGATATGATTCTGCACCTTGAGGCAGAGCTGGCCGCTCCGGAAGGAAGCGCAACTGCAAGCGGGCAGGTCAATGTCAACTCTCAGGCACTGGACCTCGATGTGACAGCAAGAAATGCACCTTTTCGCATTCTTGAGCCTTTCCTGACCGGCATTCTGACCCAAATGCAGGGAGTGGTCAACGGGCGGGCCCGCCTCGGGGGATCGGCAGAGAAACCCGAAATGGAGGGAAATATGCTGATAAGCAATGCCGAAGCCACGCTCGACTACCTGAAATCAAGGTATTATTTTGATCCGCTCACTGTCGAGTTTACTCATCAATCCATTTATCTCAAAGAATCGCAATTCCGAGATGACCCCGGCAGCGATGCCTCACGGGCTTTGATCGGTGGGGAAATATTTATGAAGAACTTCAACGAACTCGAATTTCGTGATTTTTATATCTATACCGATCACGACTTTAAGTTTATGGAAACCTCCGAAAGCGACAATGAATATTTCTACGGCACGGCCTACGGCAAAGGCATTGTCCTCATCAACGGCCCCGTCAATTTCCTCGATATTTACATCAATGCCGTCTCTGATCCCGGGACAGAAGTGTCCATACCGATTCAATCCGAATCCGGAGTTTCACAATATCAGTTTGTTCGATTTGTCAATCACGGGCAAATCGAGAACAAAGAAAAGAAAACGGACGAATCCGTCCCCATCTGGTTGGTCAATTTCACGATGGACCTGGACATCACCCCCGCAGCCGAAATTCAACTGATCTTCGATGAAAAAGCCGGAGATATCATCAAGGGAAGAGGAGAAGGAAGCCTCAAACTTAAATTTAACAGCGAGTTTGACTTTGAGATGTATGGCGGGATAAGCATTGAAGAGGGAGAGTATCTTTTCACACTACAGGATATCATCAACAAGAAATTCGAACTGGAACCGGGCGGCACCATCACATGGAGCGGTGACCCCTATGGAGCCAATCTCAATCTGGTAGCAAAGTACTCGCGCAAAGTCTCTGCCTACAACCTCGTCAGCGATCTGATCGACCAGTTGAGTTCATCCGAACTGCAGGCCGTAAAGAAACCGGGTACCTATACGGTCTTGCTGCACATGCAAGGCCCCCTCGATGCACCCGAGATCTCCTTTGATATCGAAGCGGAAAGTAAGAATGAACTCGGCAATATTGTCAGCAGCCGCCTGCAGGAAATCAGAAATGACGAAAATGAGCTGAACAAACAGGTATTCGGTCTGATTGTTTTCAACAGC
>Ga0256839_1003806_pt1 | contig 15251 bp, 15 predicted proteins | sample 354166metaG_FD_185968 | JGI IMG/M metagenome (GOLD analysis project Ga0256839, IMG submission 185968) | Hydrothermal vent microbial communities from Mid Atlantic Ridge, Atlantic Ocean - 354-166 | ecosystem: Environmental > Aquatic > Marine > Hydrothermal vents | place: Atlantic Ocean: Mid... | reverse complement strand
TCACCTGTTATCTTGACGCAGTCCTGGCAATCCGTCCGTGGGACGTAACATTGGATAAGAACTATTGAATAAGTTATAATGTTAAGCTGAATGAAAATTATCCGGTCTTTGCGGAAAATTCAATGAAAAAACTTCATGTTGCCCTGTTAACACTTGTTTTGGCTGTCGTTCCAGTAATACGGAGCTGCGGCGATGCCCGTGCAGGCACGCAGCCCTCAGCCCCTGCAGGAGAAGAAAACCCTTCCGGGGTCCCCGCCGGGGTGGAGAAAGCAAGGGACCTGGTGCTGGGGTATTTCCTGCCGTCCAGCGGGACGGTATCACTGGCCGGGGAGGGGATTGCCAGGATCAGGCTTGACACGGGGAAAGACTTGGACATAAAAAAAGGCATGCGCTTTTCCGTGTTCAGGCAGGGCGCGCCGTTTTATCATCCTGTAACAAACGAGATGATCGGCAGGACCGAAAACCTTACCGGCATAGTAGAGGTAAGACGGAAAGACGCGCGGGACGGCTCATATCTCTGCACGATAATCCGGGGAGACATTAAAAGGGGCGATACGGTCAGGATCACGTCTTCAAAGATAAAGCTCGCCTTTTTTCAGAAGAGAAAGGCCGACTGGGCGCTGTCGGAGGCGTTTTATGAATCTTTAAAGGCCTCGGGAAGGTTTGATATCCTCGAGACATATACATCCGCTTATGAGCCCCCGGAGCTGTCAAAACTTGCCGGAAAGCTCGGTGCGGAGGCATTTCTCATATTATCCACGCCCGTTGAAGACGGCGCAAGATTCCTGGATATAAAGCTCTACTGGACAGGGGACGCAAAGATGTTCGGGGAGATAAGGGAACCCGCAGCTGCCGGTGTTGCCGGGACGGCGGGGCCTGACGAGGAGTTTATATTTTCACCGGTCTCGGATACGGAGCCGTGGGGTGAATACGGGATCGAGGGCGGACGGTTGATCGCCATGGGTGATGTGAACGGCGACGGGCGGAAAGAAATCGTTATAAGTGACGGCAATGATATAAGGATTTACGGGCTTGGAGACGACCTCCGTGAATTGTGGCTGATAAAAGGCAGTCCCTCGGAAAAGCACCTCTCGATGGATATCCTGGACCTTAACAATAACGGAAGGGCCGAGATATTCGTCACATCCATGACCGGCCGTGACTCGGACAGCAGCCTGATAAACTCCGTGGGCGGCCGGATAAATTCATATGTAACGGAATATGACCCATCCGGGGGATTCGTAAAGATCAAAACCGGTATGCCGTATTTCCTCAGGGTCGAAGGCAATACCCTGCTCATGCAGAAGTTCGCGCCGTACGGTATATTCAGCGGGCCTGTATACGAGGGCGGATGGAGAGACGGTGATTATAAGCCCGGAAGGCCGCTCGGGCTTCCTCCGGGGGTGAATATCTACGGCTTCACTTATGTTGACTGGCGGAACAACGGCCGGGCCGGCCTGATATCATTTGATGACGGTGGTTATCTGACGCTCTATGACGCAGGGGGCGATGTCATATGGAAGAGCAAGGAGACATACGGGCGGTTCGGTCCCGGATTCAAGGACAGGATGCGTGCCACGGATGACCCTGATGCAAAGTGGTATATAAGGGGCAGGCTCAGATCCGTGAACACGGAGCGCGGGCGGGAAGTCATTGTGGTCAGGAAGATTCCCGTGTTATCAACCATGCCCGGCCTCGGTTACAGGGGGGCGGAGGTCTGTTCCCTGTGGTGGGACGGCTCCGCGATGCAGGAGAAACTGATATTGAAAGGCCTGCCGGGCACTGTCACGGACTACCGGATAGACGGCAACAGGCTGTTTCTTGTTGCCGGAGGGGATTTGTATTCGTTTGTAAAAAACGCCCTCGACGGGGAGTTCTCGAAAGGCGGCGCCCTCTACTATTACAATTTAGGGAAAAACTGAACGGCTATGAACATAAGGCATGCAGCATTGATCATGGATGGAAACGGCCGCTGGGCCAACATGAGGGGCCTCCCGCGCATCGAGGGGCACAGAAACGGAGTAAAGCGGGTGAACGAGATAATAGATACGGCCATCGAGCAGGGCCTGCAGGCCGTTACATTCTATACATTTTCAATGGAAAACTGGAAGCGGCCCGCGGCCGAGGTCAACGCCCTCATGCGCCTCCTGGATTCTTACCTCAGGAGAGAGATGGAGAGGCTGCACAAGCTGAACATAATTTTCAGGGCGGTCGGATATCTCGAGAAACTGCCGGCGGGAATCCGGAAACTGCTGGCGGCCTTCGAGGACCTGACAAGACACAATACAGGGCTCATTGTCGCATGCGCGCTCAGTTACGGGGGAAGGGAAGAGATACTGCATGCCGTAAAAGACATGATCAGGGAAGGCGTGCAGCCGGAGCAGGTCACCGAGGACCTCATGGAATCCCACCTCTATACATCCGGCATGCCCGAGCCTGACCTGATAATACGCACGAGCGGCGAGATGAGACTCAGCAACTTTCTTCTCTGGCAGTCAGCGTATTCCGAGTTTTACTTTACAGAGACGCTCTGGCCCGACTTCGGGAGGAATGAGTTCATAACCGCCATCAATGAATACCGGAGCCGCGAGAGAAGGTTCGGCGCATTGCCGGGAAAGAAAGGACGAACTGCATATGCAAGGCAAAGAAAAAAAAGGGTCCAGCGTTAAAAGACATATAGCGGCCGCGATCTTTCTGCCGTTTCTCGTTGCATATTTGTATTTTCTTCCGCCGCCCTATTTCCTGGCGTTGCTTATCGCCGTCGGCGTCACTGCAATGTGGGAGTTTTACACCATGTACAAAGTGCCGGCGAGACTGTATGTGCCGGGCCTTGTAATCGCTGCCTCCCTGCTGTATATATCCTGCCGTTACCCCGCGCTGCTTGCCGAAAGTGTCTTCATCGGCCTTTTCGTGTTATTGCTGCTCAGGCTGTCTCTTGCGGCGACTCCAGCGGGATGCATGTCGGAACTCGGCCCCCTTGCCGTCGGTTTTTTTTATATAGCGGGTTTTCTCGCCTTTCAATGGTTGATAAGGACGGGTTCATCCGGACGGGAATATATCTTCCTCCTCTATATATCGGTCTGGATATCCGACAGCGCGGCCTATTACATAGGCACATACATGGGAAAAAACAAACTGTGTCCCTCCATAAGCCCCAACAAGACCATCGAGGGCGCATTCGGGAGCGTGCTCGGGGGCATACTGGGGGCGGGGGCGTCAAAGGTTATGTTCGGCATCCCCGGCCTTTCGGTGCAGGGAGCCGTATCAATCGGCGCGGTCATGGGTGTAACGGCAATGACGGGGGACCTGATCGAGTCCATGTTCAAGAGGGATGCAGGCGTCAAGGATTCAGGCAACCTGATTCCCGGTCACGGGGGCATACTCGACAAACTCGACGGTATGCTTGTGTCCGGACCGGTGCTTTATATCATAGTGAGGTACTTTTGAAAAGGCTTTCCATTCTGGGTTCCACCGGCTCCATAGGCAAGAACACCCTTGAGGTCATCTCCAGCCACCCGGACAGGTTCGGTGTCGCTGCGCTTGCGGCCAGGAACAACATAGAGGAGCTTGAATCCCAGGTAAGGGCATTCAAACCGGACGTCGTCGCCGTGCTGGATGAATCGGCGGCCCGGGCCCTGAGGGAAAGGGGCCTGCCCGTTGATGTGCTCGCCGGCGGGCAGGGCATTGTCGAGGCGGCCGTCCTTGACAGTGTGGACATGGTGGTATCCGCAATTGCGGGCTCTGCCGGTCTCGTACCGACCCATGCAGCCATACAGGCGGGAAAAGACATAGCGCTGGCAACAAAAGAGACACTCGTGATGGCAGGCGATATAATCATGTCGGAGGCGTCCGAAAAGGGGGTCTCCATCATCCCGGTCGACAGCGAGCACAGCGCCGTCTTCCAGTGCCTGGACGGAAGGGATATGAACGAGGTCGAAAGGCTCGTTCTCACGGCCTCGGGAGGCGCCTTTCTGAGAAGCAGTATATCCGAGCTTGAATCCGTCACCCCTTCCGATGCACTGAAACATCCGAACTGGGACATGGGAAGAAAGATAACCGTCGACTCCGCCACCCTGATGAACAAGGGGCTTGAAGTGATAGAGGCGTGCCGGCTGTTTAACATGCCCCCAGAAAAAGTCGACGTGATACTTCACCCGCAGAGCATAATCCACTCCATGGTGGAATTTATCGACGGCAGTATCATCGCACAGATGTCCGTGCCCGACATGAAGGGGCCGATAGCGTATGCGCTCTCCTACCCCGGCAGGCTCGGCGGCGTCCTGCCTCCGCTGAATCTCGCCGGAATCGGGGAGCTTACGTTTGAAAAACCCGACCGCAATAAATATCCGGCCCTGTCCCTGACATATGAGGCACTCAGGGCGGGCGGGACAATGCCCTGCGTGCTCAATGCAGCGAATGAGATCGCGGTGGAGGCATTCCTTGAAGAGCGGATTCCGTTTACGGGCATCACGGGTGTCGTCTCGGACACAATGGCGGAGCACAGGTCGGTGAAGGCGGGAAGCATAGAAGAAGTCCTGAAGGTGTCGGAATGGGCAAAACGGAAGGCAAAAGAAATAATAGGCATTGATGTCGCGTAAACGGGCAGAGGAGTCCGCCGTAAACCCTCCGGACTCTCCTGGCCGCGGGCGGTGTTTTATGCAACTGTAAGGTTGATGCAAGGCAATATATAAAAAAACGGAGAGATTAGGATATGTCGATTTTTTGGGCGGTGGTTCTTTTCGGTCTGCTGATTTTCTTCCATGAACTCGGCCACTTTCTTGTGGCAAAGCTTGTAGGTGTGAAGGTGCTGAAATTCTCTCTCGGCTTCGGACCGAAAATAATCGGCAGGAAGATCGGGGAGACGGAATACCTGATTTCAGCCATACCCCTCGGCGGGTATGTCAAGCCCCTCGGCGAAGACACAGACGAAGAGATCGGCATGGAGGACAGGCCGAGGGCATTCAACTTCCAGCCTGTATGGAAGAGGGCCGCGATCGTTATTGCAGGTCCTGTCTTCAATCTTGTACTGGCGTTTCTTGTCTTTACGGCATTCCTGGGCATGAAACTGCCCGTGGCAATACCCGAGCTGGACAGCATAACGACAACGATCGACAATGTCAAAGAGGACTCGCCGGCGGCAAGGGCCGGGCTCAGGAGCAATGACACGATAGTGGCCGTTGACGGTGCGCCTGTAAGGGACTGGAGTGAAATGGCAGGTATTTTTTCAAAAAATCCGGGAAAAGAGCTGAGCCTGAAAATCAGAAGAGACAACCGGTTCATCGAGGTCAGGATCATTCCCGAACCCGTAAAGGTCAAAGATGAAAAGGGCAGGGAGGTCGTGATCGGCAGGATAGGCATCTCCAAAAAAATGAATGCGACGGTGATAGAAAGCAGCAGCATATTCAATGCTCCGTTCAAGGGGATGCAGGCGGTGTATGAATGGTGCGTTCTTACGCTTGAAGTCGTTGTGAAGATGTTTACCGGCGCCCTTTCGGCAAAACAGGTCGGAGGGCCCATACTTATTATGGATGCCGCCGCGAGCGCCGCCGAGGCGGGACCGTACACCTATTTCAACTTCATCGCCATCATCAGCATCAACCTTGCCATACTGAATCTCTTCCCCGTGCCTGTCCTTGACGGCGGTCACCTGATGTTTCTTTCGATAGAGGCGATCAGGGGCAGGCCTCTCAGCGACAGGATACTGGCTGCGGCCAACAGGGTGGGCATGTTCCTGTTGTTGATGCTGATAGTTCTCGTTTTCTACAACGACATTGTAAATGTTGTTGTTCCATGGGTGCAGGAGACCGCGAAGTGACGGCGGGAAACCGAATCGAGCTTCAAGAGAAGGGAGGATGATTATTGATTGTATGCAGAGAGGTTCTGGCCGGGATATACAGATATGCAAGGGGCATCAGGGAGTCAGCCTTTTTCATCCATACATCGGGCAAGATAAGAAGGCTTTATCTCTTGCACTTCAGAAAGGAATATGTCGAGAGGCAACTGAGCATGCGGAGGGGACGGTGCCGCCAATGCGCTGAATGCTGCTCGCTGGTCTTCACCTGCCCTGTGCTGACCAGCCGGAAGCTGTGCCGCATCTACAGCAGGGGCCGGCTGAAGGTCTGCCGTGTTTTCCCGATAGACGACAGGGATATAAGGGACGTGGCCCTCTCAGGAGGCCGGTGCGGTTATTACTTTAAAGAAGGAGGCATGCAATGAGCGGTTTCGAAAAGGCGTTCCGGAAGATTATCAACGGGGTCTTTGTCATAACAACAAAAAAGGACGACAGGGTCAACGGGATGACCGCCGCATGGGTGGCGCGGGCGTCTTTCAAACCGCCCCTGCTGTCCGTTTCCATAGGCAAAACCCGTTACAGTCATGACCTGATCAGGGAAAGCGGCGTCTTTGCAGTAAACATTCTTTCCGGGAAGCAGGTTGCCGAGGGAAGGCATTTCGGTTTTAAATCCGGAAGGAAGACCGACAAGTTCAGGGATATTGAATTTGACGCACGCAAAACAGGCTCTCCCATCCTGAGGAATACTGCAGGGTATCTTGACTGCAGGGTCGTCAATTCGTGTGATGCGGGAGATCACACGATCTTTGTGGGTGAAGTCATTGATGCCGAAGCCTCTGAAGGTGTCGAGCCGCTTCTTTACAGGCGCGAAGATTTCTTTTAACCTTAACACATCCTTAATATTCCTGTAACATTCTCCTGGTATCATGTCTCTGAAACCCATCAAAAAGGAGGATTGTGTTATGAAAAGACCATCCGGAGCAGCGCTGCTTTTAATACTGTTTGCCGCAGCAACGGTGATGATGCCTTTACTGGCGCCTGCCGCAGGCGCGGCAGGCCGCGACTATATCAGCATAGTCGGCTCATCAACCGTGTATCCGTTCGCCACTGTTGTTGCGGAACGCTTCGGCAAGACCACGAAATTCAAGACCCCCAAGGTCGAGGCCACCGGCTCGGGCGGCGGACTGAAGCTGTTCTGCTCGGGCATCGGCGTCAGGTATCCTGATATAACAAATGCCTCTCGCCGGATCAAGAAATCCGAGATCGACAGGTGCAGGGCAAACGGCGTGAAAGAGATCATAGAGATAAAGATCGGCTATGACGGCATTGTCCTCGCAAATTCAAGGAAGGCTGAAAGGATGAATATCAGCCGTAAAGACATTTTTCTTGCGCTGGCCAAGGATGTGCCATCAGGCATCGGTGAGTCGCTGATCCCGAATCCATACAAGACCTGGAGTGACGTTAACCCCGCTCTTCCGGATATCAGTATCGAGGTGCTCGGACCCCCGCCCACATCGGGCACGAGGGATGCCTTTGCAGAGCTGGCGCTGCAGGGCGGGTGCAGAAAATTCGGTTGGATAAGGGCAATGAAGAAGACGGACAAGGAGAGGTACAAGGCCGTCTGCGAGGCAGTGCGTGAGGACGGCGCATATATCGAGGCAGGTGAGAACGACATGCTCATCGTTAAGAAACTCGAGGCAAACCCCCATGCCTTCGGCATTTTCGGTTTTTCTTTCCTTGACCAGAATGCCGACAGGATACAGGGCAGCATCATTGACGGCGTGGAGCCGACATTTGAAAACATTGCAAGCGGCAGATACCCGCTTGCCAGGCCGCTTTATTTCTACGTGAAGAAGGCCCATGCAGAGATGATACCCGGTATCAAGGAATATATCAGGGAGTTTACCAGCGAAAAGGCCTGGGGGCCCGAGGGCTACCTCATTGACAAGGGGCTCATTCCCATGCCGGACAGCGAGCGGGAGAAATTCCGCAGTGACGGCAGGAGCCTGAGAAACTTTTCAATGTAAATGAAATATCCGATACTCATAGTCGCGGTTCTCATCCTGTCGGCCGTCGGTTTCCACGCGGGCAGGAGGCGCTCTTTCAAGGCCGTTGACGGCGAGATCAGGAGGCTTCATTCCCTGCCGGGATACTACGGCTGGTATGTGGCCCTCTGGTGCGCGCTGCCGGCTGTTATGGTACTGCTTATGTGGCTTGCCTTTCAGTCTTCCGTGATTACATCCCTCGTTGTCTCGGGCCTGCCTCCGGAGATTCAGTCCCTGCCCCGGGAGCGGCTGTCGCTTATCGTCAATGATATCATGAACCTCGCACGCGGCAATGCCGTCAACGCCAGCCCGGATGAGTTCCTGCTCGCCGCGGCCCGGCACTACAACAGGCTGAAGGCCACCGCTTTCCTGGCGCTTGCGGCGCTCGTCATGTCCGCCTGTGCCGCCGGACTGGGTTTCGGCATGAGACATATCAGTCCCGCGATGCGGGCGCGCGTAAAGGTTGAGCGTGTCATGAAGGTGATGATGGCGCTGTGTTCCACGGTGGCCATATTCACCACAATCGGCATCGTGCTGTCCGTTGTGTTTGAGGCCGCCCGCTTTTTCAACCGGATACCGCCGGCCGATTTCCTGTTCGGGCTGCAGTGGAGCCCCCAGATGGCCATACGCAAAGACCAGGTCGGAGCATCCGGGCTGTTCGGTATCGTTCCTCTTCTGACGGGCACATTGATGATTTCTGCAATTGCCATGTTTGTTGCCGTTCCAATAGGGCTGATGGCCGCGGTCTACATGTCGGAGTATGCGGCGGAGAGGGTCAGGACCGTCGTCAAACCACTTCTGGAGATCCTTGCGGGGATTCCGACCGTTGTATACGGGTTTTTCGCCGCCCTGATCGTGGCTCCTTTCCTGAGGGACATCGGCGGCAGGATAGGCCTGGATGTTTCGTCAGAGAGCGCGCTGGCGGCGGGTCTTGTTATGGGCATTATGATTATCCCTTTTGTGTCGTCGCTTTCCGATGATGTCATCAATGCCGTGCCGCAGAGCCTGCGGGACGCCTCTCTGGCCATCGGCGCCACCACGTCCGAGACCGTTGTCTACGTGGTGTTGCCCGCGGCCCTGCCGGGCGTCATAGGGAGCATACTCCTTGCCGTGTCCAGGGCCATCGGCGAGACAATGATCGTGGTCATGGCCGCGGGCCTGACGGCCAGGCTCACGGCCAACCCCCTTGAGGCCGTGACGACCTTCACCGTGCAGATCGTGACCCTGCTGATAGGTGACCAGGAGTTTGACAGCCCCAAGACACTGGCTGCTTTCGCACTGGGGCTGGTTTTGTTTATAATAACTCTCTGCCTCAATATCATTGCCTTGTATGTGGTAAGGAGATACCGTGAACAGTATGAATAACCCTTAACCTTGATGTTGCATGAGCCGGCTGTGGAGTCCGCCGTAAAACCCCCGCCGGACTCCACAGCCCGCAGGCGATATTTTTATGCCACTGTAAGGCGAATACCGGATGAAGGGGCATGGTAATATGATACGGAACAGCCACGAAGCCAGGCTGGAGCTGATAAAGGCCGGCCTGAAAAGGCGCTATGCAAAGGAGAAAATATTCAGGGCCGTGGGTATCTCGGCGATAACAGCGGCGCTGATCATGCTGGCAATACTGTTTGCCAGTATTACAAAGAACGGCTACAGCGCATTTCAGCAGACCTTCATACGCCTGGATATCTTTTTCGACTCCCAGGTGATAGACCCGGACAGTACAGGAGACCCCACTGTTTTGTCACAGGCCGATTACGGCGGTCTCGTCAAGAAGGCCCTGCGGGACATGTTTCCCGGTGTCGGGAAGAGGCGGGAGAAACGCGACCTCTACTCGCTGGTCAGCCCTGGCGCCGCATTTCAACTGCGGAAGATGGTGATGGACGCCCCCGGGCTTGTGGGCACAAGGCAGGCTGTGTGGGTGCCCGCCGATGATGATATCGACATGCTGGTGAAGGGATATATCCGGGCTGCCGGGGATGGCTCGGGCCGCATCAGTGCGCGCAAGGCGGCGTGGGTGAAGAGCCTGGTGTCAAAAGGCGCGATTGAAAAGCGGTTCAATACGGCTTTCTTCACAGGCGGAGATTCGCGCGAACCCGAACTCGCGGGAATAGGCGGCGCTGTCGCCGGTTCATTGTATACGATGCTGGTGACACTGATCCTGTCTTTTCCCCTCGGTGTTGCAACCGCGGTATATCTCGAGGAATTCGCCCCGAAGAATATATGGACGGACATCATCGAGGTGAATATCAACAATCTTGCGGCTGTGCCGTCGATTGTGTTCGGCCTTCTGGGGCTCGCGGTGTTTCTGAATTTCTTCGGGCTGCCGCGTTCCTCCCCGCTCGCCGGAGGCCTGGTGCTCACACTGATGACGCTTCCGACCATAATCATCGCCTCGCGCGTGTCCCTGCAGTCGGTGCCACCTTCCATAAGGGAAGGGGCATTGAGCGTGGGCGCCTCCAGGATGCAGGCCGTAATGCATCACGTGCTGCCGCTTGCGCTGCCGGGCATGCTGACAGGCACGATCATCGGCATGGCCCGCGCACTGGGCGAGACCGCTCCCCTGCTTATGATCGGCATGGTGGCCTTTATCGTGGACATACCCGCGGGGATATTCGACAAGGCCACGGTGCTGCCCGTGCAGATTTATCTGTGGGCGGACAGTCCCGAGAGGGCCTTCGTGGAGCGGACATCAGCGGCAATCATTGTGCTTCTGGCCTTCCTGCTCATCATGAACGCCCTGGCGGTCGTGTTCAGGAAGAAGTTTGAACAGAGGTGGTAAGGGCTGATACTGCGTAACGCTGTTTGAAGTCCGGAGTTCAGAGTTCAAAGTGCAGGGTGGGGGGTAATACCGGTTTAAGGTTATCCTTAATGCGGCATAAACGTGCACGGGAGTCTGACGGGAAACCTTTATAAAGCGATTGGATATCGGAATATGTTATTGTTGCAGGAAATAACGGAATGTGAAGTTCAAAAAGACGTCGATACGCCGTGCGGAATATTTCCTGAAGGTATCGCAGATAAAGCTTCCCCGTCAGACTCCCGTGCCCCGCAGGCGGTGTTTTTATGCCATTGTAAGGGTTATGTATCATGAAACGTGACGAGATCAACACAACAGTCGGCAAACCCTTCCTCGATGACGGCAGGGTGAAGATCTCCTGCCGGAACGTGAATGTGTATTACGGGAAAAAGCATGCCATCAAAAACGTGAGCGTGGATATTGCCGAGAGGGAGGTCACCGCCTTTATAGGGCCGTCCGGATGCGGCAAGTCCACGTTCCTGCGCTGCATCAACCGTATGAATGATACAATCAGCACATGCAGGGTTGAAGGGGAGATCACCCTTGACGGGGAGAACATCTATGACAGGAACGTTGATCCCGTGCTCCTGCGCGCCCGGATCGGCATGGTGTTTCAGAAACCTAATCCCTTTCCCAAGTCCGTCTATCAGAACGTGGCCTACGGCCCGCGCATTCACGGCCTGGCGCGGAACAAGGCGGAGCTTGACGAGATCGTTATTACGAGCCTGCAGAAGGCGGGCCTTTTTGAAGAAGTGAAGGACTCCCTCGACCAGCCGGGGACAAGCCTCTCGGGCGGGCAGCAGCAGAGGCTGTGCATCGCCCGTGCCATCTCCGTGCAGCCGGAGCTTATCCTCATGGATGAGCCCTGTTCAGCGCTTGACCCGATCGCCACCGCGAGGATCGAGGAGCTCATAGCCGAACTACGGCGGAATTACACGATTATCATAGTGACCCACTCCATGCAGCAGGCGGCCCGCGTGTCACAGCGCACCGCATTTTTCCATCTCGGCAGCCTCATAGAAGTAGGCGATACCGACAGCATATTTGTCAACCCCGAGCACAGGCTCACGCAGGATTACATCACAGGGCGCTATGGGTAATACGATATGAGGAGGTGCTGGAAATGACGGTAAGAATGCAGGAGCTTGAGCATCTGAAGGAAATGCTGCTGAAGATGGCGGCGCTTGTGGAGGCGGCGATCAGGGACTCCGTGCAGTCCCTTGTGGAAAGGGACTCGGATCTGGCCAGGCGTGTCATAGAGGAAGACCGCAAGATAAACACATATGACGTGCACATAGATGAAGAAGGGGTCAGGCTGCTTGCCCTGAAGCAGCCCATGGGCAAGGACCTCCGGTTCATTACCACGGCAATGAAGATCACCACGGACCTCGAAAGGATAGCCGACAACGCCGTCAACATAGCCGAACGAGCCCTTGAACTCAACCTGGAGCCGATTCTCAAACCGTACATAGACATTCCCCGCATGTCAAGGATTGCGCAGGGCATGGTGCGCGACACCATAAACGCCTTTGTCAACGAAGACGTAAAGCTTGCAAAGGATGTCATCATGAGGGACGACTCGGTCGACGACCTGAATGAACAGGTGTGGAATGAGCTGGTGCTGATCATGACGCGGGATTCCTCCACGGTCTCAAGGGCGGTCAAGATTTCATATGTATCGAAGTACCTGGAGAGGATCGCAGACCATGCCACCAACATCGCAGAAGAAGTCATTTACATGGTCGAGGGCAAGATCATCCGTCACATGCTGCCTGACGAGATATAACCTTAATATTGCATAAGCCGGCACGCGCTATTTTTATGCCACTGTAAGGTGAACTCTGAGTTTTATTCACCTGTTCATCCGCCGGCGAATGCGTGACTGTTCCCGTGAGAAACCGCCTCGGGAAATCCCGACGACCGGAGTTTCCCGGACAGGATGTGGTTCAGGTGCCTGTCCAGCAGGCCGGAAAGTTCGGACAGCGTCCGGCTGTCGGGTTTAAGGCGGTTTGAGATATTCATGGGCCACTCTATGCTGTGTGCATAGAAGTGTACCGTCCTGTTCCCTATGCGTATGAAGGGCCTGCCCGCCCTGTCCGGTGCGGCGGCGCATCTGCGGCAGAGTATGGTGCCTGAGTCGGGATAAAAGTCAAGGCTCTTTGCGCCGCACCTGCCGCAGCCGCTTAAACGGGGGGCGCAGCCGATCGCTGCAAGCAGGCGGATACGCGCAATAAGATGCAGCGTCTCCCTCTGCCCGGGCCCTGATGACTTTATGAAGTTCAGAATGTTAAGGAAAAAAGAAAACAGCCTCCGGTTGGGAATTCCCTCCGGCATCATGGAGATCAATATCTCGGCAAGCTTTGATATGTTTACAAAATCATAATAGCTTTCTCTCAATCCGTGAAAGGAACTGATGATGTCGGCCTGGGTGATCCTGTGCATTGCGGACTGCTCTTTTCCCCACAGGGATATCCGTGCATGTGTCAGGGGTTCGAGGCTGCTTCCGAACCTGCTTTTTGTTTTCCTGGAGCTTTTCGCAAAGGCCTTGATTATTCCCCTGTCAGGGGTGAGGCAGGTTGCTATGAGGTCGGCTTCGCCGTATTTCCGTGTTTTGAGGATTATCCCTTCGGTTCTTGTCAGCACGCTGTCTTCAAAGGCCGCGCATTATCACATGACGTTTCCGAAATCTTCGGGTTTCAGCTTTTTCAGCCAGTCTTCCAGTTCGTCATTGTTTCTGTGCTCGATGACGCTCTCATCCACAAAGATCGGCGCGTTTATCCTTATCGCCACTGCAATCGCATCGCTGGGTCTCGAGTCAATGGGAATCTCCAGCCCGTCCCCCTTGTCGATGTATATGCCTGCATAGTATGTATTATCCACTATCTCGGTGATCACGACTTTCGTTACCTTCATTTTAACGCCGGTTATTACATTCTTGATGAGATCATGTGTCAGGGGGCGGGGCGTGACGATCTTTCCAAGCGCCAGGGCTATGGAGTCCGCTTCGGGCTTGCCGATCCATATGGGCAGTGTGTCGCTGCCGTTGACTTCCTTCAAAAGCAGGATGTACATGTTGCTTCTCGGATCGAACAGCAATCCCTCCACTTTCATATGTTTATGCACTTAAACCCCCCTTATGGAAAATACTATTATATAATACCTTCAAGTTAAATTTTTTTCTATATGAACAGTGCCCTCAACCGAGCGCCTTAAGGGCGCTTTCAATCCTGTCCAGCCCCTTTGTTATATTCTCCATTGAGGTCGCATATGAAAGTCTTATGAATTTGTCATCCCCGAAGGCCGAACCCGGGACCACGGCGACCTTTGCCTCTTCAAGGAGATACGTCGACAGCTCGAGGGAGTTGTTTATCGCGTTGCCGTTGAACTTCCTGCCGAAGTAGGATGAGACATTCGGGAAGGCGTAAAAGGCTCCGACCGGCGTCCTGCACGAAACACCTTCAACGGAGTTGAGACGCCGGACCATGTATATCCTTCTTTTATCAAATTCAGACAGCATTCGCGGCAGAAAATCCTGAGGGCCCGTCAGCGCCTCGACAGCGGCCTTCTGTGCTATTGAATTCGGGTTCGATGTGGACTGGCTCTGGATATTGGTCATGGCGGCGGTGATATCCGCGGGGCCTGCGGTGAATCCGATCCTCCATCCGGTCATGGAATGTGACTTGGAAAGGCCGTTTACCACAACCGTCCTCTGCTTTACCTCGTCCCCGAGGGAGGCGATGCTCACGTGCCGGAATCCCTCGTAGACGAGCTTTTCGTAAATCTCGTCGGATATGATGTAAAAGTCATGCTCAACGGCCATCTGCGCTATTTTTTCAAGGCTTGCCCTGTCATAACCCAGTCCCGTGGGGTTGGAGGGGCTGTTGAGTATCAGCGCCTTTGTCCTGTCCGACAGGTTTTCCCTGAGCAGCTCCGGCTCTATCATAAATGAATTTTCCTCACGGGTCGGAACGATTACGGGCACAGCGTCGTTTAAAAGCGCCTGGTCCGGATAGGTCACCCAGTAGGGTGCGGGGATTATCACCTCGTCACCCGGGTCGAAAAGGGCCTCGGCAATATTATAGAGACTGTGCTTTGCCCCGCACGAAACCAGTATCTCGTTTTTTTCATAATGGAGATTGTTGTCTTTCCTGAATTTCTCGATTATCGCGGTTTTTAACTCGTCGATGCCCCCTACGGGAGTGTATTTCGTAAAGCCGTCCTTAAGCGCCCTTACAGCGGCCTCTTTGATGTTTTCAGGTGTGTCGAAGTCGGGTTCCCCGACCCCGAAGTTCGTTATGTCTTCCCCGGCAGCCTTCAGCGCCTTTGCCTTTGCATTCATCGACAGGGTGGGTGAGGGCTTGACGGCCCTTGTTCTTTCTGATAGTCTCATTCTCTTACCTCTTATCAATTTTTGTTTTCACGCGGTTTGCACGATTTCATGCTCTTTATTATTTCCTGCGGTGTTGCAACGGCGGTGCCGATCTTGCCCACAACCACACCTGCGGCATGATTGGCCAGCACAGCGGCATCCTTCAGGCTGGCGCCCGCTGCGTGGCAGAGGGTCAGGGCGGCGATCACGGTGTCCCCTGCACCGCTTACATCATATACCTCACGC
>Ga0256839_1003805_pt1 | contig 15251 bp, 11 predicted proteins | sample 354166metaG_FD_185968 | JGI IMG/M metagenome (GOLD analysis project Ga0256839, IMG submission 185968) | Hydrothermal vent microbial communities from Mid Atlantic Ridge, Atlantic Ocean - 354-166 | ecosystem: Environmental > Aquatic > Marine > Hydrothermal vents | place: Atlantic Ocean: Mid... | reverse complement strand
GAGGAAAAATTCGGCGTGCCGCCGGAAAAGGTCATCGACGTGCAGGCGCTGGCCGGTGACTCGGTCGACAACATCCCGGGCGCGCCGGGCATCGGCATCAAGACCGCCGCGCTGCTGATCAACGAATATGGCGACCTCGACACACTGCTGGAACGTGCCGAAGAAATCAAACAGCCCAAGCGCCGCCAGACCCTGATCGAAAAGGCCGACCAGATCCGCATGTCGCGGGAGTTGGTGACCCTGAAAACCGATACTCCCGTGCCGGTATCGCTCGACGCATTCGAGGTAAAAGACCCCGACCCCGAGGTAGTGCTTTCCTTCACCGCCGCCATGGAATTCCGCACCCTGACAAAACGGCTGGCCGAAAAACTGGGTGTCGAACCGCCGGAAATCCCGGACGTTACCCCGATTGCGCAAGCCGACAGCGATGGCGGCGTAGACCTGAAGGCCCTGTCTGTCACCTTCGACCCCTCGAAATACGAAATCGTGCGCGATGCCGAAACGCTGCAACTCTGGATCGACGCCGCCTATGCGCGCGGCTGGATCGCGGTGGATACGGAAACAACAGGACTGGACGAAATGCGGGCCGGTCTGGTCGGGGTTTCCCTGTCGGTCGAACCGGCCTCCGCCTGCTATATCCCGCTTGGCCATGTGGAGGGCGAAGGGGATCTGTTCGGCGGCTCCGGTCTGGCCAAGGGACAGATGGACAAGGCGCAGGCGCTCGCACAACTGAAACCGGTGCTGGAGGATCCCTCGATCCTGAAGATCGGGCAGAACATGAAATACGACGCCAAGATTTTCAAACGCAACGGTATCGATATCGCGCCGATCGACGACACAATGCTGCTGTCATACGCCATGCACGGCGGCTTGCACCGGCACGGCATGGACTTCCTGTCGGAAAAATACCTGCATCACAAACCCATACCTATCAAAACCCTGCTCGGCAGCGGTAAATCCGCGATTACCTTCGACAAGGTGAAAATCGACGACGCCGCGCCCTATGCGGCCGAGGATGCGGACATCACCCTGCGTCTGTGGAAAATGTTCAAACCGCAACTGGCAAGCACGCAGGTCACAACGGTTTACGAAACGCTGGAGCGACCGTTGATTCCGGTTCTGGCAACGATGGAAATGAACGGCATCAAGGTTGACCGCGACCACCTTTCGCGCATGTCGAACACCTTTGCGCAGAAGATGGCGGCGCTGGAGGCGGAGATACACGAACTGGCGGGGCAGGATTTCAACGTCGGCTCCCCCAAACAGCTTGGCGAAATCCTGTTCGACAAGATGGGAATCGAGGGTGGAAAGCGTGGCAAAACCGGTGCTTACACAACCGGCGCCGATATTCTGGAGGATCTGGCCGCAGAGGGACACAAACTGCCCGCAAAAGTGCTGGACTGGCGGCAGATGTCGAAACTCAAAAGCACCTATACCGATGCGCTGCAGGAACATATCAACCCCGAAACGGGCAGGGTGCATACATCCTATATCATTTCGGGCGCCTCGACGGGGCGTCTGGCCTCGACCGATCCGAACCTGCAGAATATTCCGGTGCGCACCGAAGAAGGCCGGCGCATCCGCGAAGCCTTTGTCGCCGACGAGGGCAACCTGCTGCTGTCGCTCGACTACTCCCAGATCGAATTGCGGATTCTGGCACATATTGCCGATATCGACAGCCTGAAACAGGCGTTTTACGACGGGCTGGACATCCACGCCATGACCGCCTCGGAAATGTTCAATGTGCCGATCGAGGGGATGGATCCCGCGATCCGCCGACAGGCCAAAGCAATCAATTTCGGGGTGATCTACGGCATTTCCGCCTTCGGCCTGGCGCGCAACCTGCGCATTCCGCGCGCCGAGGCGCAGAAATTCATCGACACCTATTTCGAACGTTTCCCCGGCATCCGCGAATATATGGACAAGACCGTCGCCTTCGCCAAAGAGCACGGCTATGTCCAAACCCTGTTCGGTCGCCGCATCCACACGCCGGAGATCAACGCCAAGGGTCCGCACGCCGGTTTTGCCAAACGCGCCGCGATCAATGCGCCGATTCAGGGCACCGCCGCCGACATCATCCGTCGCGCCATGATCCGCGTGCCGGATGCCATCGCCCGCCTGCCCGTGAAAATGCTGCTGCAAATCCACGACGAACTGATTTTCGAAGTGCCGGAAAACCGCGTCGAGGAAACCACGGACGCGGTGCGCAAGGTCATGGAAAACGCCCATAAACCCGCCGTCCACCTGAACGTCCCCATCGTGGTAGACGCCGGTTCCGGCAAGAACTGGGCCGAGGCACATTAAATCACGCGCCGCACATCGTTGGGCTTCCACGCGAACCGGTTCAGGTCGATAAATATCGCCACAACCCGACGGGTTTTGCCGGAATCGTTACGAATGGCGGCAAAACTGACCGAGGCCCAGACCTCCTGCCCGTCCTTGCCCCAGAAACTGCGCTCGGTGTGGAACATCTCGCCCGCCGCGATCCGGTGCCATTCACGCTTGTCGGCCATGCTCGGCTGCGCATCGCGCCGGCACAGCGTGAAATAGTCCTGTTTCAGGATTTCCGCCTCGCTGAATCCGAACATCGCCAGCGCATTCCCGTTGGCATCGATCACCATGCCCGTCGCGTCGAACCAGACCAGTGCCTGCGACGCATCCAGCGCATCCATCAGCCCGCGTCGCTCGATACGGTTGGCCTGCCCGCGATCCTGTCCGGTTGAAAACATTTTTCCCATGCCTTTCCCCCTTCGCTCGCGGCCACCGTGGCAGCGATTCGCTAAGGAAAGGTTAGAAAATTCGTTAAAAGTCGCTGGCTATGCCCTTTTTTTCCCAGTCCCCGAAGCGCACCGGTTCCGGCCCGTCGCGCCCCCCCAGCTCCTCGGGCAGCTCCAGCGGCCTGACCTTGGCGCGCCGTTCGGCGGCCTCCTGCAAGGCGCGTTTGGCGATTTCGGCCTGTCTGGCCTCTTTTTCTGAAGGGTTCCGTGACATATATCCAATATGCCCACGAACGGAGCTTTCGCAAGAGGTAGAGCCATGAATTTCTTCAAGACCATGTTGTTGCTGTCGGCACTGACCGCGGTGCTGATGGGGGCGGGGTATCTGATCGGCGGCACAACCGGTGTGACAATCGCCTTCCTGTTTGCGCTCGGCACCAATGCGATTGCCTACTGGAATTCCGACAAGATGGTGCTGAAAATGTATGCGGCCGAGCCGGTAACCCGCGCCGCCATGCCGGATATCTACAATATGGTAGAGAAACTGGCGCGCGAGGCCGACCTGCCGATGCCGAAGGTCTATATCATCAACCAGCCGCAGCCCAACGCCTTTGCCACCGGCCGCAATCCGCAGAACGCGGCAGTGGCCATGACGACCGGCATCCTGCAACTGCTGGACCGCGAGGAACTGGCCGGCGTGCTGGCGCACGAGCTGGCGCATATCAAAAACCGCGATACGCTGACCATGACGATTGCGGCGACGGTGGCGGGGGCGGTATCCATGCTTGCGCAATTCGGCATGTGGTTCGGCGGCGGGCGCAACCGGAACGGGGCGGGCATTGTCGGCGTGCTGCTGGCGGCTTTTCTGGCCCCCTTTGCCGCGATGATGATCCAGATGATGATCTCGCGCACACGCGAATATTCCGCCGACCGGCTGGGGGCGGAGATCAGCAAAAACCCGTTAGGGCTTGCCTCGGCGCTCAGAAAGATATCTATCGGAGCGCAGCAGGTAGAGATGCCTGCGGCCGAGCGCAACCCCGCCTCTGCCTCGCTGTTCATTGTAAACCCGCTGTCCGGAGCCCGCATGGATAACCTGTTTTCCACCCACCCGAATGTCGAGAACCGCATCAAGGCGCTCGAAGACATGGCCCGCAGCGGCACCTACGTCCGCCCGACCCGCGCGGTGGAACGGCAAAGCTCGATCCCGCGCGCCGGTCGTGGCCGCAAAGGCCCCTGGACGTGAGCGCGCCCGGACTGGCCCCGCGTCTGGCGGCCGCGCAGCTTCTGCACGGTGTATTGCAAGACGGCAAAATGCTGTCGGAACTGGTGAACGGCAAGGACAGCCCCTTGCGCGACCTGCCGCCCGGCGGCAAGGCGCGGGCGCAGTCACTGGCCAGCGAAACCCTGCGCCACCTTGAACCCATCGACATCGTGCTGGACCAGTTCTTGCAAAAATCGCCCCCCCTGAAGGTCCGCAACGCCCTGCGTCTGGCGGCCTGCGAGCTGCTGGTGGACGGTATTGCCCCGCATGCGGCGGTGGATGCGGCGGTGCGGCAGGTGCGGGCCAGCCGCAAAACCGCCCATATGGCAGGGCTGACCAATGCGGTGGCACGGCGCGTTGCCGAACACGGGCCGGAAATCTGGGCCGACCTCGACCCGCAACGCCTGCCCACATGGATCGCCACCCCCGTCGAGCGGGCCTTTGGCAAAGACGCCCTGCGCGGGATCGAGGCGGCGCACGCCAAGGGCGCGCCGCTGGACCTGACCTTGAAGGACAAATCCGAAGCCGAAGAACTGGCCAAAGCGCTGGACGCCGAGGTTCTGCCGACCGGCAGCCTGCGCCTGCATAAACCGGCGCAGGTCTCGACCATGCAGGGATACGACTCCGGCGACTGGTGGGTGCAGGATGCCTCCGCCGCGATTCCGGTTACGCTGCTGGGCGATCTGTCCGGCCGGCGGGTGCTGGACCTCTGCGCCGCACCGGGCGGCAAAACCATGCAACTGGCGGCAGGCGGAGCGGATGTTACCGCCGTCGATGTCTCCAAGGAGCGCCTGAAACGGGTGCGCGAGAACCTGACCCGCACCGGACTGACGGCCGAAATCATTACCGCCGACGCCGTGCGCTGGGATCCGGCAAAGCCCTTCGACGCCATCCTTCTGGATGCCCCCTGTTCGGCCACCGGCACCATCCGCCGCCACCCCGACCTGCCCTTTGCCAAATCCGGCGAGATGAAAAAACTGCTCGGGTTACAGGCAAAACTGCTGGCCCGCGCCTATGGCTGGCTGAAACCGGGCGGACGCATGGTCTATTGCACCTGCTCGCTGCTGCCTGCCGAGGGCGAGGGCCAGATGGCGAAGTTTCTGGAACGCCACAGCGAAGCAAAACAAATCCCTGTGACCGGCCTGCCCGACGGTTGGGTGGACAGCTTCGGCGGGATGCGCTTGCGGCCCGACTTCTGGGGCGACCGCGGCGGCATGGACGGGTTTTACGCCGCGGTGATCGAAAAGCCCTAAGCGCGTGACATTCGCCATCTGGCGGGCGTATATTCGCAGCGTAACTATCAGGCCCCGCACATGTCCCGATTCCTCTGGAAAATCCGCGCTGCTCTCTATCGCCTTGACCGCGCCAATTCCGCCATGTGGAACCGGCTGCGGGCCCGCGGGGCCAGACCGCGCAAGGTGCCGGAAACGTTCGCCCACTATCCCGAACCCCGCTCGCTCGGTTCTTTCGACACAGGGCAGGAACTGAAAGAGGGTATTTTCTATTACGCCGGAGAACGCCTCGCCGCGCCGACCCGCTCGATCTGGTCCGTGACCTCGCCCGCGCCGGAATTCACGGCGGAAACCCACGGGTTCAACTGGCTCGACGATCTGGCCGCCGTGGGGGACGCCGAATCCTGCGCGCTGGCACAGGCATGGGTGCTGGACTGGATCCGGCGCTACGGCACCGGCAAGGGGCCGGGCTGGACGGCAACCCTGACCGGACGACGGATTTTGCGGATATGCTCGCACGCGCGCTTCCTGCTGCACAACCTCGATGCCACCGCCCGCCGCCAGATTTTTTCCTCGCTGGCGCGGCAACTGAACTACCTCGGCAAAAGCTGGAAACACGAGGCTACCGGCCGCCAGCGAATCGAGGCGCTGGCCGGTCTGGTCTATGCCGGTGTATCCTTCGCGGAACGCAGAGCCACACTCGACAGGATAAACGCCGCAATCGGGCAGGAATGCAGCCGCAGCGTCGATGCCCGCGGCGAAATCCCCACCCGCAACCCCGAAGAACTGATGGAACTGTTCACCCTGTTCGTCTGGGTCTACCGCACATTGGAGGACGCCGGTATTGCACCCGATCCGCGACTGGTCGCGGCGCTGGAACATATCGCCCCGACGCTGCGCGCCCTGCGCCTTGGCGACGGCACGCTCACCCGTTTCCACGGCGGCGGACGCGGGCGCGAGGGGCGGCTGGATCAGGTCCTGTCCGATAGCCGCATCCGCGGCAGCCGCGCCGGTGAACTGGCCATGGGCTTTGAACGCATGACCGCCGCCCGCATCACCCTGATCGTCGATTGCGCCAAACCGCCGGTGCTGTCGGCCTCGGCCCACGGACATGCCAGCACGCTGGCCTTCGAGATGTCCTCCTCGCGCCAGCCGGTCATCGTCAATTGCGGCGCCGGCCGCGCCTTTGGCGAGGAATGGGAACACGTCAGCCGCGCCACCGGCGCGCACAATACCGTTGTTGTCGGCAACCGTTCGTCCTCGATCATCGACAAACCCGGCTTTGTCAGCGAAACCTTCGGCGAGCGCCTGCTTAAAACCCCGCAAACCGTCACCCGTGCCCGCAGCACCGACCGGCAGGGAACCTGGCTGCTGACCTCGCATGACGGCTATGCCGACAGCTTCGGCGTCATCCACCAGCGGCGGCTTTTCCTCGGCCCCGACGGCAAGGAACTGCGCGGACAGGATACCGTCGAAGCCAGAACCGATGCCCAGCGCACAATCGTGGACCGGGCAGGCACCACCCCGTTCGAAGCCCGCTTCCACCTGCATCCCGATGTGCGCGCACAAATGACCGAGGACGAAAAGGCCATCGCCCTGCTGCTCCCCAACAAGGAAATGTGGGTTTTCCGGCATGAGGGTGGCGAATTGGCGCTGGAAAACTCGGTTTACCTTGACCAGTGGCGATTAAAGCCGCGTGCGACCAAACAGATTGTGGTATCTTCCCGCGTTGTGGAGTATGCGGGGCAGATAACCTGGATATTCAAGCGGGTCAAAGACGGCGAACGCATCCCCGTTGCGAAACGGGAGTCCTCGACCTAGGCCCGCGCAAATCGGAGCCTGCCCCATGCCCAGCAATATCGTCCCCGTCAAACGCGCCCTCCTTTCGGTTTCGGACAAGACCGGCCTGACCGAACTGGCGCAGAAACTCCACGATCACGGGGTCGAGCTGCTCTCGACCGGCGGCACGGCGCAGGCCATCCGCGATGCGGGACTGCCGGTAAAGGACGTCTCGGAAATCACCGACTTCCCCGAAATGATGGACGGCCGCGTCAAAACCCTGCACCCGATGGTCCACGGCGGCCTGCTGGCCCTGCGCGACAACCCCGACCATGTTGCGGCCATGCAGGAACACGGTATCGGCGGCATCGACCTGCTGGTGGTGAACCTCTATCCGTTCGAGGCCACGGTCGCCGCTGGTGCCGACTATGACACCTGCATCGAGAACATCGACATCGGCGGCCCCGCCATGATCCGCGCGGCCGCCAAGAACCACGGTTTCGTCACCGTGGTGGTGGATGTGGAGGACTACGACGGCATCATTCAGGAGCTGGACAACCACAACGGCGGCACCTGCGAAAAATTCCGCAAGAAACTGGCGCAGATCGCCTATGCCCGCACCGCGGCCTATGACGCGGCGGTGTCTACATGGATGGCCGACGCGATAGACCGCCCCGCGCCGCGCCGCCGCGCCATTGCCGGAACGCTGGCACAAACCCTGCGCTATGGCGAAAACCCGCACCAGTCGGCGGCGTTCTATGTGGATGGCTCCGACCGCCCGGGCGTGGCGACCGCCACCCAGCATCAAGGCAAGGAGCTATCCTACAACAACATCAACGACACCGACGCGGCCTTTGAACTGGTGGCCGAATTCGACCCAGCCGAAGGCCCCGCCTGCGCCATCATCAAACACGCCAACCCCTGCGGCGTGGCCCGTGGCGCCACCATGGTCGAGGCTTATCAGGCCGCCTTCAACACCGACAATGTATCCCCCTTCGGCGGGATTATCGCACTGAACCAGACGCTGGACGGGGCCACAGCCGCGGAGATCACCAAAATCTTTACAGAAGTCGTGATCGCACCGGATGTGACCGACGAGGCAATGAGTATTTTTGCAAAGAAGAAGAACCTGCGGCTCCTGACCACCGGCGGCCTGCCGGATGTGACCGAGGGCGGGCGCACATGGCGCAAGGTAACGGGCGGCTATCTGGTGCAGGACCGTGACAACGGCCACCTGACGCCGGAGGATCTGAAAGTGGTCACCAAACGCGCCCCGACGGATGCCGAACTCGCCGACCTGATGTTCGCATGGCGCGTGGCGAAACATGTGAAATCGAACGCCATCGTCTATGTGAAGGACGGGGCCACCGTCGGCATCGGTGCCGGCCAGATGAGCCGCGTCGACTCCACCCGCATCGCGGCGCGCAAGGCGCAGGACATGGCCGAGGTTCTGGGCCTGTCAGAGGTCCCGACCAAGGGTTCCGTCGTGGCATCGGACGCGTTCTTCCCCTTCGCCGACGGTCTGATCACGGCCGCCGAAGCCGGCGCCACCGCCGTCATCCAGCCGGGCGGCTCCATGCGCGACGCCGAAGTCATCGCCGCCGCGGACGAGGCCGGCCTCGCGATGGTGTTTACCGGGATGCGCCACTTCCGGCATTGAGGCGGCGGTCCGCAAGCAGCAGCAGGACGGTCATATAAACGCCGTAAATCGTCATGGTGCCCAGGCGCGTAATAAAAATGTCGGTCAGTCCGAATACCAGATACGCGCCTGACAGCCAGATCAGGATCATGCCCAGCGCAATATCCGCCTTCGAGGCTATCAACCTGATACCGGCCCAAACCGGCAGGCCGTGCAGCATGACAAACAGGGCCACGCCCGCAATACCCGACTTCATCCAGATGTCGAGAAACTGGTTGTGGGCATGGTTGTGTGCCAGTCGCGGATTTCTAAGCGGAGCGTCCGAAATTTCCAGAAAAAACCGCAATCCGTTACCGAATACCGGATTCTCCCTGATCATGCGGATAGCCTCCTGCCAGAACTGGATCCGCAAACCGACCGACCCGTTGTTCTGCTGCCCGCCAAGAGACTCGCTCAACTCGCTCACACCCAGCGCAAAGCGGTCCGAAACCATGAAAAACACTGCCATCAGGACAAAGATCGCTCCGAAATAAAGCATCGCCGACAGCCTGACCCTTTTGCCAAGATAGACATCGAACACGGCCAACCCTGCGACAAACGGAAAAAACACCAGTATCGCACCGCGCGAGCCGGTCAGATACGTCGCAAGGAAAACCGCCGCCAGCCAGAGCGCCAGCGCCATGGAAAACCTGTAGCCTGTTTCCGTCCGCGCCTTCAGAAACAGCCAGACCGTCGCGATGCCGGCGCTGGTGAGCATAAGATGGGCAAAAACAATCGGATTGATCGCCCCACCGACCCGCTGGCCGGAAAACTTGAAGATAAAGACCGACTGGACCACCACCACAGCCAGCATCAGCCCCGCATGCAGAAACGAGATACGGACAACCGAATCCAGCAGGTTTTTTGCGGAAATCCTGTGATGAAAATAGATCGCCAGCCCGATGGTAAAGGTCAGCGTCAATTCCAGAAACACACCCCATCCCTCGGGGCCAACCATGCCGAATCCGGCGTATGCGAGAATAAACAGGCTGTAGCCAACGACGGTCAGCAGATACAGCCGGAAGAAACGGTCCGGTCCGGCAAATGCGGCGCGAAGGGCCGCCGGAAAACAGACAAGGCTGGCCAGAGCCGCCACAAGGAACAGAACACCGGCCGGAATCGGCAAAACAGGCGACAGAAAAAACGCACCGAAAAACGAGAAGAATGCAGCCACGGCCGACAGCCGGACGAAATTCGGTATGTCGTCAGACATCTATCCACCGGATTTGAAACAACAGGGGTCCCCCGGGCCGACTGCCGGCCCGGGAGCAATTCGGATCAACCGTCGTTCTTGATCTCTTCGCCGGTCTCCTGATCGACAACTTTCATCGACAGGCGCACCTTGCCGCGATCGTCGAAGCCCATCAGCTTGACCTTGACTTCCTGACCCTCGGTCAGCACGTCTTTCGGATGGCCGATACGTTCCGCCGCAATCTGCGAGACATGCACCAGACCGTCACGTTTACCGAAGAAGTTCACGAATGCACCGAAGTCCATCAGTTTCACGACTTTACCGGTATAGATTTCACCGGCTTCCGGCTCGGCCACAATCGCGTGGATCATGGAGCGGGCCTTCTCGATGCTGTCGGCATTCGGCGAGGCGATCTTGATCACGCCGTCGTCGTTGATATCGACCTTGGCACCGGAAACCTCGACGATTTCGCGGATGACCTTGCCGCCCGAACCGATAACTTCGCGGATTTTGTCCGCCGGAACCTGCATGGTTTCGATACGCGGCGCGTGGATCGAGAAATCACCAGCACCGGTCAGCGCCTTGGACATCTCGCCAAGGATGTGCATACGCCCGTCCTTCGCCTGTGCCAGCGCCTGTTTCATGATGTCGGCGGTAATGCCGGCCACCTTGATATCCATCTGCAACGAGGTAATCCCGTTTTCGGTCCCTGCAACCTTGAAATCCATATCGCCGAGGTGATCCTCGTCGCCGAGGATATCGGTCAGAACCGCGAAATCCTCGCCCTCTAGGATCAGTCCCATGGCCACACCGGCCACAGCGGATTTCAGCGGAACGCCCGCGTCCATCATCGACAGCGAACCGCCACACACAGACGCCATGGAGGACGAACCGTTGGACTCGGTGATCTCCGACACCACACGAATGGTATAGGGGAAATCGGTCGCCGGCGGCAGAACCGCCTGCAACGCACGCCATGCCAGTTTGCCGTGGCCAATCTCGCGACGGCCCGGGCCCATCATGCGGCCGGCTTCACCAACCGAATACGGCGGGAAGTTGTAGTGCAGCAGGAAATTGGAACGGTAGGTGCCGGTCAGTGCATCGATCATCTGTTCGTCGTCGCCGGTGCCGAGCGTGGTAACCGCCAGCGCCTGCGTCTCGCCGCGTGTGAACAGGGCAGAACCGTGGGTGCGGGGCAGAACGCCGACCTGGGAATCAATCGGACGGACCGTCGTCAGGTCGCGGCCATCGATACGTTTGCCGGTTTTCAGGATATCACCGCGAACCACTTCGCTTTCCAGCTTCTTGAAGCAATTGCCAAGCTGGCTGTCCTCCAGTTCCTCCTCGGTCAGCGCCTCCCTGATGGTGTCGCGGGCTGCCGAGACAGCAGCGGTGCGTTCCTGTTTGTCGGTGATCGCAAACGCGGCGCGCATGGCTTCCTCGCCAACGGATTTCACCTTGGCATAAAGGTCGGAATAATCCGGTGCCTGGAAATCGAACGGCTCTTTCGCGGCTTCTTCGGCCAGATCGATAATCATGTCGATCACCGGCTGCATGGCTTCGTGGCCAAACTGCACAGCGCCCAGCATTTCGTCTTCGGACAGCTCGTAAGCCTCGGATTCAACCATCATCACGGCGTCTTTGGTGCCGGCAACGATCAGGTCCAGACGCTGCTCGGGATTTTCGCGCAGCTTGTGCATGTCGTCCACAGACGGGTTCAGCGTGTATTCGCCGTCAACATAGCCAACGCGCGCGCAACCGATCGGGCCGCGGAACGGCGCACCGGAAAGCGTCAGCGCAGCCGAGGCGGCAATCATCGCAACCACATCCGGGTCGTTTTCCAGATCGTGCGACAACACGGTGCAGATAACCTGCGTTTCGTTTTTGAAACCCGGCACGAACAGCGGACGGATCGGACGGTCGATCAGGCGGCTCGTCAGGGTTTCTTTCTCGGTCGGGCGTGCTTCGCGTTTGAAGAAACCGCCGGGGATTTTACCCGCAGCGTAGTATTTCTCCTGATAGTGGACGGTCAGCGGGAAAAAATCGAAACCTTCCTTCGGTTTCTTTTCATATACCACGGCACAAAGCACGCTGGTCTCGCCATAGGTGGCAATGACACAGGCGTCGGCCTGACGTGCAATCTTGCCGGTCTGGAGCGTCAGCGTATCACCGCCCCATTCGATTTCTCTGGTGTGTTCGGTAAACATCATATCGTTTTTCCTTCCGGCGACCCGCCCCCTTGGACGCGGCCGCGTAATGTGGCCCATGCCACAGATCCCCGTTTCATATCATCCTGCACAGCACCCGGGATCAAGGGTGCCACGCAAACGGACATAAACGAAACGCGCCCGACAAAAGGGCGCGTTCCGGTATTTCTAGCGGCGAATGCCGAGACGCTTGATAAGCGATTTATACCGCTCTTCGTCTTTTCTCTTGGTGTAGTCCAGCAACTTGCGGCGCGTCGCAACCATTTTCAGCAGCCCACGGCGGGAATGGTTGTCCTTTTTGTGGGATTTGAAATGCTCGGTCAGCGTGTTGATGCGGTGGGTCAGAATGGCAACCTGCACTTCGGGCGAACCGGTGTCGCCTTCCTTGGTTGCGTATTCCTTGATGAGGGCCTCTTTGACCTCGGGAGTAATCGACATCGTATTTTCCTTTTACATAAGGGTTTCAGAAACCTTTTTGGTCCGGCCAATGCCAAGATGTCGTCCAGCACGGCTAAAACAAAAAGGGCCGCCAGAGGGAATCCCCGCGACGACATGCGCGCGTATAGAGGGTTTTTCGACGTTTGGGAAGGGGGTAGCGCCCACTACCCCCTTACAAACCGCAACCCGTCAAATCGCCGCCGCAACGCTGCCGTTTCCGGCGCCAGTTCCTCCGGCGCATCCGACCGCAAGGCCCGCGCCAGCAGGGCGGCGATTTCGGGAATGTCGGACTCCTCCACACCCCGGCGCACGATTTCCGGCGTGCCGATGCGCAGACCGGCCATATCGCCCTCGACCGGCCCGACCGGCAATCCGATACCACAGGCCAGAAACCCCGCCTTGCGCAAATGCCGCGCCGCCGTCTGCCCGCCGCCGAACTCCGCTGCCAGAACCGCAAACTGGTGCGAGGCGGTAAACCCCTTGCCCGCCGCATAAACCGGCAGCCCCTCGGCCGCGAGTGCCGCCGCAAAGGTCTGCGCCACGGACACCATCTTCGCCGCATAGGCCGCCCCGTATTCGCGCCAGTCCAGCAGGGTCATCGCCAGCGCCGCCGATTTCGCCGCATCGAAATTGGCGGTCATGCCGGGGAAGGCAATCGCCTCCAGCCGCTCCGCCATTTCCGCATCATTGGTCACAATCAACCCGCCCGCAGGCCCGCCGAGGCTTTTGTAGGTGCTCATCGTCATGATATGCGCCCCCGCGGCCAGCGGGTTTTCAAACACGCCACCGGCGATGATCCCGCACTGGTGCGCGGCGTCGAACAGCACCCGCGCACCGACTTCGTCGGCAATACCGGCAATCTCGCGCACCGGATGGGCGAACAGGTTCAGACTGCCGCCGATGGTGATCAGCTCCGGCCAGACATCGTGCGCCAGCTTGCGCAGCGCCGGAATATCGACGGTGTAGCCATCGGCATCCACCGGCGCCTCGACGATTTTCAACCCGTAAAGCCCCGCGCACCCCGCCGCGTGATGGGTCACATGGCCACCGATGCTGGCGGGCGGCACAATGATCGTATCGCCCGGCTTGCAGGTCGCCATAAACGCATAGAGATTGGCAATCGCCCCCGAGGGCACACGGATTTCGGCGTAATCCGCCTGAAAAACCTCCGCCGCCAGTTCGGCGGTGATCGCCTCGATTTCCTCCACCGCTTCCAGCCCGTTCTCGTATTTCGCCTTCGGATAGCCCAGCGAGGGGCTGGAGCCGAGGCCGGATGCCAGCAGCGCCTCGGCCTTCGGGTTCATGACATTCGAGGCGGGGTCGAGGTTGAAACACTCGGCCTGCCGGATCTCGCGGTTGCGTTCCGCAAGGTTTTCCAGTCTGGCGGCAATGGAATCGCTGTCCGCCGCCGCCGTCTCTGCCGCGATCCGGCTTACAAAGCTGTCGGAAACCTCCGGCAGCCACGCGCGATGTTTCAGCGATGCCATGGCGTCCTCCGTTACAAGCCGCCGCCGACCCTGACAACCGAGCCGGTGGCATAGCTGGATTTATCCGTCCCCAGCCACAAGACAGCCTCGGCGATTTCCTTCGCCGTCGCAACCCGCCCGAGCGCCGATGTCCGCGCCACCATCGCGGGCCGGTCGGGATTGCCGCCCATGGTGTGGATTTCCGTATCTGCCGTGCCGGCCTGAACCGAGTTCACCCGTATCCCCTCGCGCCCGACCTCGCGCGCCAGCCCGATGGTAAACCCGTCCAGCGCCGCCTTCGACGCCGCATAATGCACATACTCCCCCGGGCTGCCGTTGGTCGCGGCAATGGACGACACATTGACAATCGTCCCGCCCTTGCCGCCCTTGGCCGTGGACATCCGGCGGATCGCCTGTTGCGAGGCCCAGTAAGCCCCGAAAAAATTCACCTCGAAGGTTTCGCGCAACACATCGGACGGCAGGTCCTCCACCCGTGACGCCTGCCCGATAATCCCCGCATTGTTCACCAGAAACCCGACGGGGCCGAGCCGCTTGTCGCATGCCTCGAACAGCGCCGCGATGTCGGCCTCCTTGCCTGCGTTGCCCTGCACCGCCATCGCCCGCACACCATGCGCCTCGCAAGCCTTCACCACCTGCGCCGCGCGCTCGTGGTTGGACAGATAGTTGATACAGACGTCAAACCCCGCCTCTGCCGCCAGCTCCGCCGTCGCCGCGCCGATGCCACGGCTGGCGCCTGTAATCACTGCAATTTTCCTCACCACCAATCCTCCGGCTGAACCGCATATCCGATATACAAAGGGTGCTTCGGATGCCCCGCTTTGGTCAAGCCCAGATGCTTCGGCCGCGCACCGGTTTCGCGCAACAGCGCCTCCACCGCCGCGCCGCGGTCCATATGCTCTCCATGCGCGCCCCAGGCTGCTACCACCTCGTCGGCCCAGTCCACCCCCTCTCGGATCGCCGCATCGTTGAGCGGCCCGACCGGATCGGCCTCGGCCCGCATATCCTTCGGGTCTGTGGCGCGATAGGCGAAAATATTGCACACCCGGAACGCCCCGAAGCCCAGCGCACGGGCGCGGCGCTCGCAACGTTCCACAGTGGGGTCGTTCTGCACCTCGGTCGCGGTGGACGGGTTCAGCATCACAAACAGCACCCTGCGCCCGTTTTCATCCCAGACCCGCGTCAGGTCATAGCGGTATTTCTCGCAATCCGAGTAATTCGCCACCGACGGCGCATCGCCCTTGGTATGGGTGCGCGTAATCA
>Ga0256839_1003804_pt1 | contig 15253 bp, 14 predicted proteins | sample 354166metaG_FD_185968 | JGI IMG/M metagenome (GOLD analysis project Ga0256839, IMG submission 185968) | Hydrothermal vent microbial communities from Mid Atlantic Ridge, Atlantic Ocean - 354-166 | ecosystem: Environmental > Aquatic > Marine > Hydrothermal vents | place: Atlantic Ocean: Mid... | reverse complement strand
AAAGCCCTCGGTTTTTTCGGCTTTCACATCGGGGTGGAGGTGAAAATGCAACATATAGGAATGGCCGCGCGCGGGGCAGGACAGAACATCCACCGGATGCGGATCATCCTCCGTGGCGACCAGCGGGAAAATCCGGTCCTCGCCGCTGAAATGCCTGCCGTTGGTGGCCACCAGAATCCGGCGCTCATGGGTGAGGCCAAACCCCTTGGCAAAGCCATTATGCCGCGCCGAAATCCAAAGGCTTTCAAGATCTTGCGCGCGCGCCAGCTGCACCTCGGCGGGCGCAGGGTTTTGGCCCTCGACCGTAAGCGCGTTATGCGCCGCCGCTTGCGCACAGGCCTTGGCCCACACCCCGCCCTGCCGCGCGCCGGGGCCGCAATTTGCCAGTATCGGCCAGCGGCCAGTGGCCATTTCAAAAGCCAGCGGGCTGCTATGCGGGCCGGGCGAGGCGGCGGCGTCCATAATCACCGTAATCCGGCCTGCGGACAGGCGCTCAAAGCCCATAAACTGCGTGCGCGTGGTGCTGGCCCGCAGCCCCGCATCGGCCAATGACTGGTCCAGCTGGCCCTCCACCCCGCGCCCGCCACCGTGAAACCGCGCCAAGCCGCCATCGCCAAAGCGCAGCGCCCGCAGGCCCGGGGCCATGCGCTCCAAGGCATCGGTAATCGCGGGATCAGCGGGGTGGCCGGTGGCCGCCAGCAGCTTGCCGGCCCATGTAAGCAGGGTGAATATTTCGGCCAGCGTTTCAGGGGTACGGGTGGGAATGCTGCCATCTTCGGCGATCCATGTATGGCAACTGGCGGCCAGCCCTTTGAGCGCGGGGCGCAGGGCATATTCGCAGCCCTCCAGGCTTAGCCCCGCATAAACCATCCCCGTAAGAGCGGTGAATTTTTCCAGCCCGTCCGGCATAGATTTCCAGTTGTTTGACAGAAAATTCACATGCCGCCCGAGGCTTTTGAACACGGCGGTAGAGTGCTTTGGCGAAAGCCCCTTGAGCAAAAACATAGCGTGCGAACACCAGTGGATCACCCGCTGCCCCGCCAGCGCCGGCTCCCAGCCGATGCTTGTGCCTTGGCCAAAGCCCTCGATCCACTCCAGCAGCCACTTTTGCGCCTGCTTGCGCGCCGCCCCGTCCCCAATGGCGGCAAGGTCGTCAAGCCACACAAAACTCTGGGTCGCGTCAAGAAAAGCCGTACTCGGCGGGCGCAGGCTCCAGATAGAAATGTCCGGCCCCTCTACCAGCCGCCCTGCAAAAACAAACTGCCCTGCCAAGAGCTGCTCGCCGCGCACAAACGAACCGATGGCGCGTTGCTCGGGGTGGTGCAAAAAACTACGCGGGGCAGCGCGCAGGCTTTTGAGGCTGGTAAAGCGCCAGCTTGGTTTTTTGGCGGGTTTGGCTTCGGGCATAAGGGGATTCGCAAGTTGTGCCGTTGAGGCTCTTGTGTAAGCCCTGCCTTGGGCAATGTCACCCGTGATCTTTACTGGCATCGATCACGAGCCTTGGTGGCAAGCGCTGGCTGATCTATGTGCCAACTGACCTCACTAAACTAGTTTAGTGAGGTCAGTTGGCGATCAGATATCACAAGCATTATCAATAATTTAATCCTGAAAGTTTCTTACGTTTTTCGGCGGAGTTTTGCTATGTAAAATCCGTCCATGCCGCCGCGCTCTGCCCAATAGTCAGGCCGCAAGCGCAACCCGCCTTTGGCATCGCGCCAAGCGGCCTCCACCCCGTCAGCAGACGCCTCAAGCTGCTCAAAATCGGGGTGGGTAGCAAGGAATGATTCCACCTGATCTTCACCCTCTTCTGGGAATAGCGAACAGGTGCAATACACAATGTCCCCACCGGGTTTCAGCCATTTTGAGGCCTCCGCCAGCATGTCCTTTTGCAGATTCAGCAGCGTATTCAGCGCCATTTCTTTTTTGGCATAGGGCAGGTCAGGATGGCGACGAATGGTGCCGGTGGCCGAGCAGGGCGCATCGAGCAATATCGCGTCGAACTTCTTGGAAGGCGCAAAATCCAGCACATCAGACACCACAACATTGGCCTTCAGCTCTACCCGCGCGAGGTTTTCCCGCACCCGCTCTATGCGGTGTGGTGAAAGGTCCAGCGCCGTCACCTCTGCGCCCGCCGCTGCGAGCTGCATGGTTTTGCCCCCCGGGGCGGCGCAAAGGTCGAGCACCGTTTTGCCTTTGATATCACCAAACAGCTTAACGGGAATGGCGGCGGCGGCATCTTGCACCCACCATGCGCCCTCGTCAAAGCCGGGCATGGCCGAAACCTGCCCCCAGTCTTTCAAGCGCAGGCTGCCGGTGGGCAGAACCTCGGCCTCAAGCGCCTCGCGCAGCGCCTCGACATCTACGCTTGGGTGCAGCGAAATATCCAGCGGTGCGCCGGCCTCGTGGGCGGCCTCGAAACCGGCCACAGCTTTGCGGCCATAGGTTTTCGCAAAAGGCTTGGCAAGGCTGGCAGGCAGCGGCGTTGGGTCAAGGTCGGGCCACATTTCGGGGCCATGCTCAGACACGCGGCGGGCCACCGCATTAGCCAGCCCTGAAAGATGCTGGGTTTGGTGGTTGTTTTTCACCATGCGCACGGCGGCATCTACAGCAGCGTGGGGGGCAATACCATCGACCAACAGTTCACAGGCCGCCAGTCGCAGGGCATTGCGCGCGGCAACCGGCGGCTCTTTTTGCAGGAACTGATCCAGCACTGTGTCTATCCGGCCAAGGTGGCGCAAAGTATCACTGGCAAGGCTTTGGGCGCGGGCCTTCCCCTGCGGTGGAAGGCTGGCCAAAGGCCCATTGCCAGACTGGATCAGGTCCGACAGAAGCCGCCCTTCTTCCAACACACCTTTAAGCAACGCAGCCGCCGCGAGGCGCGGGGCGAATCCGGGAACAGCCATTCAAATCTCCTATTTCAACCCTGCCCATAGCCCAAAGCCGCGCCAAGGCAAAGCCGATTCTCCTTGCGCACGGCTACCTTCCGGCATTATTTAGCGCTATGGATAAAGAAACCCGCATAAAAGAAGCCGCCGCGCGCGCGCTGAAAGAGGCCGAGGCCCGCAAGGCCAAAGCCAAGCCGCTTGCTTTGGCCGAGGAGCTGGGCGGGCGCGACGGGCCGGAGCCGGTGCGCTTTGGTGACTGGGAAAAAAAGGGCATTGCCAGTGATTTTTGAGCGGTTTTTGCCACCGCTGCCTCTTGATTTCGCAAAGCCTTGCCCTAAATCCTGCCTTACAGAAGCTCCAGATTAGGTTTGCGATCACGCCTGCTTATTTTGGTTTTCACTTTTGGCTGATCGTCCTGATCGGGGGTGTGCAATCCTGCACATGTAACCTCAAGAAGGATCGAAAAATGTTGAACTTGAAAAATACTGTTTTTGCCCTGTCACTGGCCTCGCTGGTGGCCACCCCGCTTGCTGCACAAGAGGTGCCGGAACCCACCGTCAATCAGGCGGCAGAGGATAGCGCACGCGCGGCCGCAACACAGGTGGCCGACGAGGCGCTGGCCGCGCTCACCGAAACCGGCAATGCGATAAAAGCCCTTGAAGAGGGGGACAATGAAGCCGCCGTGGCCGCCCTGGAGCGCGCCATCGGCAAGCTGGAAGTGACCCTTGCGGCCACCCCCGATATGACCCTCGTGCCAGTGGACCTGTCATCGCATGTGCTTGATGTTGCTGCCACACCCGACGAAATTTACGCCGCCAAACGCGAGGCCGCACGCCTGCTGAAAAACAACCAGCTGCAACAAGCGCGCCTGATTATCAGCCAGCTGGCGAGCGAGGTGGATGTGAACGTTACCTATATCCCGCTGGCCACATATCCGCTGGCGCTGAAATCGGCTGCCGCCCTGATTAAAGCCGAGCAAACCGATGAAGCCGCGCAGGTGCTGGCCAATGCGCTGTCTACGCTGGTGGTGGTTACCACGGTCGAGCCCTTGCCCATGTTGCGCGCCAACGCCCTGATCACTGAAGCCTCGGCTCTGAGCGAAAACGCCGACCGCAGTGACGAGGACAATGCCCGTTTGGCCACATTGCTGGATTCGATCGACTATGAAATCGCCATTGGCGAAGCACTGGAATATGGCGGAAAAGATGCTTTTGAACCGCTCAAAGCCGAAATGGAAGCCATTCGCGAGGCCACCGGCAATGGCGGTGCGGGCACGGGGTTCTTTGCCAGGCTCAAGGGGCTGTTTGGCGGTTTGGGCGCTGGGCACTAAAGCGCAAACAGCTATTTTTGGCGGGGGGCTTGCCTTCCCCGCCAATCCCGCCTATATAATTCACGACAGCGGTTGATGAGGTCCAAACTCGTCACCACCGGAATTTTGACGGGCCGTGCGCCCGTTTTTTTATGCCTGAAAGGCCACACATGTCAGACCTGATCGCCTCTTCCGCCATTGACCGGCGGCTGGCCAGCATTGTAACCCCCGTGATCGAGGGGCTGGGCTATGAGCTGGTGCGCATTCGCTTGATGAGCGGCAAGCGCATTATTTTGCAGATCATGGCCGATAAGCCCGAGGGCGGGATTGTGGTGGATGATTGCGCCAAAATCTCCACCGCCGTTTCCGCCGTGCTCGATGTGGAAGACCCGATCGAGGATGAATATGCGCTGGAGGTTTCTTCCCCCGGCATTGACCGGCCGCTCACACGGCTGAAAGATTTTGAAACCTTCAACGGCTATCAGGTGAAGCTGATGACCCATGACCTTATCGAAGGCCGCAAGCGCTTTTCCGGTGAGCTACGCGGGGTGGAAGATGGCGAGATTCTGATCGAGATCGCCGAGGGCACCATAGGCCTGCAATTTGACTGGCTGGCCGAGGCCAAGCTGGTGCTGACAGATGAATTGATCGCCGAGAGCCTGAAGGCCCGCAAAGATGCCGGCGTGATTAAAGAAGAAGATTTTGACGAGGTGGTGACCTCGGAAACGAAAGAGGACTGACAAATGGCCATTACAAGTGCAAACCGCCTGGAGCTATTGCAAATCGCCGAGGCCGTGGCCCGCGAAAAGCTGATCGAACCCCACCTCGTAATCGAGGCGATGGAAGACAGCTTGGGCAAGGCCGCAAAATCCCGCTACGGGGCCGAGTATGACATTCGCGCCCATATCGACCGCAAAACCGGCGAGCTGACCATGGAGCGCTGCCGCACCGTGGTGCCCGATGAAGAGTATGAAAACACCTTCACCGAGCTGACGCTGGAAGACGCGCGCGAGATAGACCCCGATGCCGAGATTGGCACCGTGCTGTCTGACCCGCTGCCGCCGATGGATTTTGGCCGCATCGCCGCGCAATCCGCCAAGCAGGTGATTATGCAGAAGGTGCGCGAAGCCGAGCGCGAGCGCCAGTTTGACGAATTCAAAGACCGCGTGGGCGAGATCATCAACGGGGTGGTCAAGCGCGTTGAGTATGGCAATGTGATTGTGGATGTGGGCCGTGGCGAGGCGATTTTGCGCCGTGACCAGCTTATCAACCGCGAGCCGTTCCGCACCGGCGACCGCGTGCGCGCCTATATCCGCGATGTGCGCGCCGAAGTGCGCGGGCCGCAGATCTTCCTTTCGCGCACCGCGCCGGAATTCCTCGCCGAGCTGTTCAAGATGGAAGTGCCGGAAATTTATGACGGCATTATCGAAATTAAAGCCGTGGCCCGTGACCCCGGCTCGCGCGCTAAAATTGGCGTTATCTCCAATGATAATTCCATTGACCCTGTCGGCGCTTGTGTGGGTATGCGTGGTTCACGCGTTCAGGCCGTGGTTTCCGAGCTTCAGGGCGAGAAAATTGACATTATTCCTTGGAATGAAGACGCACCTACCTTCTTGGTTAACGCGCTTCAACCTGCCGAGGTGTCCAAGGTTATTCTGGATGACGACGCCGAGCGCATCGAGGTGATTGTGCCCGACGAGCAGCTCAGCCTTGCCATTGGGCGGCGTGGGCAAAACGTGCGCTTGGCTTCCCAGCTTACCGGCTTTGATATTGATATCATGACAGAATCTGACGAAAGCGAGCGCCGCCAAGCCGAGTTTGCCGCTAACACCAAGGTGTTTATGGATGCGCTTAACGTGGATGAGCTGGTAGCGCAGCTGCTGGCCTCCGAGGGCTTTAGTTCGCTGGAAGAAGTGGCTTATGTCGACGCCGACGAGATGCTGACCATTGAAGGCTTTGACGCCGAAACCGTGGAAGAGTTGCAGGCGCGTGCACGCGAAAGCATTGAGGAAGCCAACGCCAAATTCATTGAAAAAGCCCGCGAGCTTGGGGTTGAGCAGAGCTTGTTTGACTATGAGGGCCTGACCCCGCAAATGTTTGTGGCGCTAGCTGAAGACGGCATTAAAACGCTGGAAGATTTCGCCCAATGCGCCGACTGGGAGCTGGCCGGTGGCTACACCACAGTGGATGGCCAGCGCGTAAAAGATGACGGCCTGCTGGAGCAATATGACGTTGGCCTTGAAGAAGCGCAAGCGATGGTGATGACCGCCCGCGTGATGCTTGGCTGGCTGACCCAGGAAGAGCTGGATGCGCAAAATGCGCCCGAAGAGGAAGAAACCGACGAAGAAGCTGCACCGGAGGCCGAAGCTTAAAGTGTTTCACGCTCTATCGAATCAGTATTGCAGCCGAACGCGTTTGCAGCGCAAACGCTGCCTCGTCTGCAATACTGATAGTGCGATCAATTTTGACCGCGAAACACTATAAATGGCATCGGAAACTGGATATGACGCGCGGTGGGCAGACAAAAGACCGAAGTGAGACCAGACGCAAGTGTATTGTGTCTGGTGAGGTCTGCGCTGTTGAGGAGCTAATCCGGTTTGTGGTTGGCCCTGAAGCCAAAATATATCCTGATCTCGGGCGCAAGCTGCCCGGGCGCGGGATTTGGGTGACGGCCGATCGGGCGTCTATCGAGAAGGCGGTGCAAAAGGGGCTGTTTTCGCGGGGGGCCAAGATGAAGGTCTCGGCGGACCCATTGCTGGCGGACCAAGTGGAATCACTCGTGCGCCAGCGGCTTTTGCAGGCTATTTCTATGGCGCGCAAAACGGGGCGCGCGCTTTGCGGCCTTGAAAAGGTGAAAGCAGCGCTGGTTTCGGGCGAGGCTGACGTGCTTTTGCAGGCGTCAGATGGCTCGGCGCGCGGAAAAACGGCCCTCAGGCCACCAAATGGTGAAGATTCTCGAATTGAGGCCCTTTCAGGGGCCGAATTGGGTTTGGCTTTTGGGCGAGATAATGTGATACATGCCGCGATATTGTCTGGCGGGTTCACGGATCGAGTCCTTTTTGAAGCGGGGCGCCTTAGGGCACTCGGCAAAACGGTATGATTGACCCTCGGGTCAGACAGGTATAAATGCCACGCAAGGGCGCGGCGTTGAAAGGTGAAGAATGAGCGATACGACAAATAACGACGGCAAAAAGCCATTGGGGCTAAAAGGCGGCACAGTGCGGCAGAAGTTCTCGCATGGGCGGACCAAAAACGTCGTTGTCGAGACCAAACGCAAGCGGGTGTTTGTGCCCAAAGCTGGCGGTGCCGGTGGCGGCGGCAAGCCCGGTGGCAAAAAGCCGGCGGGCAGTTACCTGTCTGACGCCGAAATGGCGCGCCGTAAAAAGGCGCTGGAAGCCGCGCGGGCCATGGAAACCGAGCGCGCTGCCAAAGAGCAAGCGCAATCCGAGGCTCGTGAAGGCGAGCGCGCCAAACGCCGAGCCGAAAAAGATGCCGTTGAGCGGGAGGCCGAAGAAGCCAAAATTCGCGCCGAGCGCGCGGCTGAAGAAGCCAAGGTAAAGGCCGAAGCCGAAGCCGCCGAAGCCAAAGCCAACAAGCGCACCATTAGCGGGGCCGCACAACCAAAGCTGCGCAACCCGGCCCAAGCTGAAGACCCGGCAGCGGCCCAAGTGGCAGGCGCGCGCGCCGAAGCAGGCCGCGCTGCGCCCAATAAAAACCTTAAGCCAGCGCTCAAGCCAGCCGATGACCGCAATAAGCAAACCCGCAATACCAAAGGTGGGGGCGGCAATGACCGTCGGCGCTCTGGCAAGCTGACCATCAACCAAGCTCTTGGGGGCGGTGGCAACCGCCAGCGCTCTATGGCCGCGATCAAGCGCCGCCAAGCGCGTGACAAGCGCAAAATGATGGGTGGCCCCGTAGAGCATGAAAAGGTGTTCCGCGATGTGCAGGTGCCGGATGCGATTACCGTTCAGGAACTTGCCAACCGGATGACCGAGCGTGTGGCTGATGTGGTGAAAGCCCTGATGAATAACGGCATTATGGCGACTCAAAACCAAACCATTGACCACGAAACAGCCCAGCTTCTGGTAGAAGAGTTCGGCCATAAAGTGGTGCGGGTGTCCGATGCCGCCGTGGAAGATATCCTCGTGGCTGAGGAAGAAGATGATAGCAAGCTAAAGACCCGCCCCCCCGTGATTACTATCATGGGCCATGTGGACCACGGCAAAACCTCGCTCTTGGATGCGATTCGCAAAACCAACGTGGTAAAAGGCGAGGCCGGTGGCATTACCCAGCATATCGGCGCTTATCAAATCACGCTGGATAGTGGCGAAGTGATGAGCTTTTTGGACACCCCCGGCCACGCCGCCTTTACCTCTATGCGCTCTCGCGGCGCGCAGGTAACGGACATTGTGGTGCTGGTTGTGGCGGCAGATGACAGCGTGATGCCGCAAACCATTGAGGCGATCAACCACGCCCACGCCGCCGAAGTGCCGCTGATTGTAGCCATTAACAAAATGGACCGCGAAGGTGCTGACCCAACCAAAGTGCGCACCGAGCTTTTGCAACATAACGTGATTGTGGAAGCCATGTCTGGTGATGTGCTTGATGTGGAGGTTTCAGCCATCACCGGCCAAGGCCTTGATAAACTGCTGGAAAACATCGCCCTGCAAGCTGAATTGCTGGAGCTGAAAGCCAACTCCGATCGCCCAGCCGAGGGCGCCGTGATTGAGGCCAAGCTCGATGTAGGCCGTGGCCCTGTGGCCACGGTGCTGGTGCAAAAAGGCACGCTCAAGCGTGGTGATATTTTTGTGGTTGGCGAGCAATGGGGCAAGGTGCGGGCGCTGATTGATGATCAGGGCAACCGCATTGAAGAAGCTGGCCCCTCGGTGCCTGTGGAAGTGCTGGGCCTGAACGGCTCGCCCGAAGCAGGTGACGTTTTGAACGTGGTGCCAGATGAAGCCCGCGCGCGGGAAATCGCGGAATATCGCGCTCAGGTTGCCAAGGATAAGAAAGCGGCGGCTGGTGCGGGTGTTTCGCTTGATCAGCTTTTGGCCAATGCCAAAGCCGACGAAAGCGTTTCGGAGCTACCGATTGTGCTGAAGGCCGACGTGCAAGGCTCTGCCGAGGCCATCGTGCAAGCCTGTGAGAAAATCGGCAATGACGAGGTGCGCGTTAAGGTGCTGCATTCCGGCGTTGGCGCGATTACCGAATCGGATGTGACCTTGGCGGAAGCCTCCGGCGCGCCTATTATTGGCTTTAACGTGCGGGCAAACTCGCAAGCGCGCAATACGGCCAACCAGAAGGGTGTTGAAATCCGCTATTATTCGATCATTTATGATCTGGTGGATGATATTAAAGCCGCGGCCTCTGGCCTGCTTTCCCCCGAGGTTAAAGAAACCTTTATCGGCTATGCCAAAATCAAAGAGGTGTTCAAAATCACCGGCACTGGCAAGATCGCGGGGTGCGAGGTTACCGAAGGCGTGGCCCGCCGTGCGGCTGGTGTGCGCTTGCTGCGGGATAACGTGGTTATCCACGAGGGCAAGTTGAAAACCCTGAAGCGGCATAAGGACGAAGTGAAAGAAGTGCAATCCGGCCAAGAATGCGGCATGGCGTTCGAGAATTACGAGGACATTCGCGCTGACGATGTTATCGAGATTTTCACCACCGAAGAGCTTGAGCGCACACTTTAAGGCGTAATATCCTATTGTATATGGGCGGGATTCTTCTAGAATTCCGCCCATGTCTTTATGGATCACCCTTCTCATTGTCACCATCGGCATTTCCGGCATAGTTGCCTTGGTGCATTTCACTGGCGGCTCTGCCCGCGCCCAGTTGAACAGCAACACCAAAGTGCTGGCCCTTTGGCATGCCGAGTGCCCCGACCACCCCGCCAGTGGCGCAGTGCTAGAACCATCGGGCCGTGCCGCGCTGATAGACCTTGAGCAAAACCGCACAGGCCTGCTCTGGGCTATGGGCAACCGTGTGGCAGGCCGTGTGCTTAAAACGGGCGAAATCACGCAAAATGGCCCCCTGCTGCGGGTGCGCCTGCCAGATATAACCGCGCCCTATGTGGATATTGAAATCGAAGATAAAATGGTCCGCCGCATTTGGGCCGAAACCCTGAAAACCGTGCTGGAAGAAAGGGCCTGATATGAGCTTCCCAGACATCGTTATGCTGTCCATCCCGCTTTTCGTTGGCCTTATGGTGGCCGAAATCGCGTGGATCAAGCTTAAGGGCAAAGGCGGGGCCTATGAAACCCGAGACACCGCCACCTCGCTTCTTATGGGGGCGGGCAATGTGGTGGCCGGCATTGCGCTTGGCTTTGTTACCTACGGGTTTTTTACGTTTTTGTGGCAATTCCGGCTGTTTGACCTTGGCACCTCCATAGCCATTATCGCGCTGTGTTTTGTGCTGGATGATCTGCGCTATTACTGGGTGCACCGCTTTGGCCACCGCGTGCGCTGGGTTTGGGCCAGCCATGTAAACCACCATTCCAGCCAGCATTATAACCTTTCTACCGCGCTCCGGCAAACTTGGACTGCCACGTTCACCCTGATGATGGTGCTGCGCGCGCCGCTTATTCTGCTTGGCTTCAGCCCTGAAATGGTGCTGTTTGTTGGTGGCATTAATCTGGTTTACCAATTCTGGATTCACACCGAGGCCATTGGCAAACTGCCCCGCTGGTTTGAGGCCGTTATGAACACCCCGAGCCACCACCGCGTGCATCATGGCCGCAACCCGAAATACCTCGATACCAACTATGCCGGCGTGTTTATCATCTGGGACAAAATGTTTGGCACGTTTCAGCCCGAGGAGGAACCCCCCGATTATGGCCTCGTGCAAAACCTAGGCACCTTTAACCCGCTGCGGGTGGCCTTTCATGAATGGGTAAATATGCTGCGTGATATATCCCGCCCCGGCCTAACCCCGCGCCAGCGGCTCGCCTATGCGCTCAAACCACCCGGCTGGCACCATGACGGCGCTGGAAAAACCTCTGATCAAATCAAGGCCGACCATGCGCCTTGATCAGGCCTTGGTGGCGGCGGGTCTCACCAATAGCCGCGCCCGCGCCCAAAGCCTTGTCAAAGCGGGCGTGGTGCGGGTGGCAGGCAGGCCCGCCAAAAAGCCCTCGCAACAGGTCGGGTCCGAAGCCCTGAGCCTGACCCAAAACCCCAACCCCTATGTCTCCCGCGCTGCCCTCAAACTGGCCCATGCGCTGACGGCATTTCAGCTGTCCCCCACAGGCGCGGTGGCGCTGGATGTCGGGGCGTCTACCGGCGGCTTTACGCAGGTATTGCTGGAGTCCGGTGCCGCCAAAGTTTATGCGCTCGATGTGGGCCACGGGCAGCTTCATTCCAAGCTGGCACGTGATCCGAGGGTGGTGAACCTTGAAGGGGTTAACGCTAAATCCATCCCCGAAGGGGCGGTGCCAGCGGTGGGTTTTATCGTCACCGACGTGTCGTTTATTTCCCTCACCAAAGCCCTGCCGATGGCGCTAAGCTTGGGCAAACAGGGGGCTATTTTCATCGGTCTCATCAAGCCGCAATTTGAGGTGGGCCGCGCCGCTATTGGCAAAAACGGGATCGTAAAAGACGAAGCCGCCAAGCAGCAAGCCCGCGCCGATATCCGCACCTTTCTGGAGTCCGAGGGCTGGACCATCACCCATGAAGGCGAAAGCCCGATATTAGGCCAGCATGGCAATCAGGAGTTTTTGGTCGCGGCGATAAAATAATTCGGGCAGACCCCCGCGCTATAAATCACCTTCATAAAGGTCAAGCGCCCATGGCGGCAACACCGGCTTCACAAAGCTCACACGGCCAGAGGTAAAGGTGATTAAGCGTTCAGGCGGTTGGTTTAGGGCCGAATTGTCAAAAATATGGGCGCACTCCGCTTGCAGGGCCGCTTGCCGAATCAGAGGGCCGTTGCGGTCAAACCGCGCCCTGATTTTGGCTTCAGGCACCGGATGCCCACCTTCGGTTACGCGCGCCTGCACCCGCGCAACCGAAAGCTTGGGGCGCTGCACACTGATATGAAACAGCATAATCCGGTAACCAAGCGCTTTGGCCTCTGAAACAAATGCCAGCTTGGACGGGTGGGAAAACACGGTTTCAGTGGCAAAGCTTTGGCGGGCCTGTAGGCAGGCGCTCCTGCGGGCGCTCGCCATTTTTGCCGCCTCATAGGCAGCGTTCATATCTGTGGTTTTTAACTCGCTGCGCTGGATGTTATCCGCATTTATAAAAGGCGCGGCAAAGCTGGGCGCGATGCGGGTTTCATACAGCGTGGTTTTTCCGGCCCCATTCGGGCCTGCCAGCAAAACAAGGGTAGGCCGCACTATTTTTGCGGTTTCTGGCGGATGATCTCACCGGAATCAGAAAGGCCAACCCCACGGCCAAACTGGCGGCGATGGGCATAAAAGCCTTGCTCACCTTCGCTTGGCTCCGCCATGTTTTCAGCAAAGCGGGCAAACCACGTGTCTTGCTCATCGGGGCTAAGCGCATCGGGGGAAAGGTTGGCCTCAAGCGTTGCCCGAATGCGGGCATAGTCAAAATGGCCGCTATGCTCAACAGCACAGCCAATTTTAACCCAATGGGCCACTTGCCCCGCAACCGATCTGCTCTGAAGGCTGGATTCCTCGCGCACCAGCGCCATAACCTCATCTGCCAGTTTCACCGATTGTGCCAAGAGCGGCCTCCTGTAGAGAAAGGTGGCAATATGCCACTTTATACCCTTATATGGCACAAAATAGGTTATTGTCTAGTTAAGACCCCACACATGTGTGTGACGTAGCGAAATATGCCCCAAAACCATCAAAAACCGGGGTTTGGCCCCCGTGATTAAGCCGAAGCGCTGGCGCTCGCCTTTTCCAAAGCCCGTTTCATCGCAGGCCGCCCGCGCAGCCGCTTAAGGTAATCGCCCACCTTGCCTGTGGGCAGCTCAAATTTTTGCCCCAGCGCCCAACCCGCGCAATGGCTAATCAGCAGGTCCGGCACCGTTATCTGGCCCCCCATCACAAACTCATTGTCGCCTAGCCGTGTTTCCAGCGTGGCCATGGCCCGCGCAAAATCCCACTCGGCAGAGGCGCGAATATCGGGCACCCGCATCTCTTCGGGGTAATAAAACGTGTGTTTGGTCGCCACCCACAGCACCGCGTCCATTTCCTCGTTGGCAAAATGCACAAAGCTATCCTGAAGGGCGCGCGCCACCGTGCCACACGGGGCGGTCAGCGCGCCATGCTTGTCGGCCAGATATTGCATAATCGCCACCGAATCAAAAATCGCATTCCCGTTATCTATTAGCGCCGGCACCTTGCCCGAGGGGTTCACCTGTTGCGCCGCTTCACTGCGCGGAGCGGCTTCCAGAATTTCATACTCCTGCCCGAGTTCTTCCAACATCCAAAACACCCGCATGGCGCGGGAGCGGGCGGTGCCAATAACCTGATACATATTAATCTCCTTTTGGGCATCAAACAGCGCGGGGGGAAGATTGTCAAACCGCACGCCGGATGTCCGACAGGAATCCGACACTTATCCGACAGAAAAAATACTGCGATTCGGCCCTATTTCGGGTGCATCATCGCGATGCGAATAAAAGCGCGTTCGGTCATCGCCATGGCGGGGTATGGCTTGCTTGAGCGCAGGTTCAAGTCAGCCTCCATCAGCACCCCGAGCGCCGCTTCCAACCGGGCCAAGCCCCAGCTGCGCACTTGCCGTGCCATTTGGTCTCGTCGCGGGCCAAAAACCGGCGGGCGCAAGCGGCTCAGGGCTTGGTCCACCCCCTGCCCGCTCGCCGCCGCCGCGTGCAACTGGCGAAAATGGCGGGTGGCGGTGATGGTCAGCGTGGTCGGATTGCTCCCTTGGCTTTCCAGCCGCGCCATATGCGGGCCAACCTCGCCCGAGCGGCCCTCAGCGATGTGGCGCACCAGCTCATCCAAACCCGCTTCATGGGAGGCGGGGGTGCAGTTCAGCAGGTCTTCCGGTGTGGTTGGTTCAGGGTCATTCAGCTTATAAAGGGAAAGCTTTTCAAGGGTTTGGGCAAAGTCGCCCGGGTCCAGTTCTTGGGCTAATATCTGAATATCCCGCAGGGTATCAGGTGGCATGTTTAGCAGGCCTTTGGCCGCCAGTTGGCGCTCTATTTCTTCACGGGTTGGTGGGTCATTATACACGCCAATCGCCACTGTGCTGCGCCCGCCTTCAATCAGCTTGCGCAAGCTTGAGCGGGCATTAAGCTGGCCAGCTGTGATCACAATCACCGCATCCCCCGCCTGCCAATCTTCCAGCGCGGCTTTTACCGCTTTGGTGGTGGTATCGGTCGCGGATTCCACATGCACCACCCGCAGGCCGGGGAAAAACCCCACAGCCTTGGTGGCATCCCCCAGTGCGGCGGGGTCTTTGCGTAAAGTCGCGGCATCCAGCCGCGTTAGACGCATCTCTTCATCGGCATTCGGGCCGGTCAGCGCATCGACTAAAGCCTTGCGTTTAAGGGAAATCCGCATGGCATCAGGGCCAAATAGCAGCACCGCCGCCTTGGCTTTATCCGGCTTTTCAAAAAACCGAATCGCATCCCGCGCGTTCAGTTTCATAGCCCAATTGTCGCGGCGCTAGAGGCAATGCGCGTGGCGATTTGGTCCGCCAATGAAACCGCCAGCCGCCGCTTGGCATCCCGCTCGGAAATGAAGGTCGCATAGGCATTGGCGGTGGCGCTATAGGCGGTAAAAGCACGAAGCTTGTCTTGCAGCACCATTTTGTCCCGCTCGATATGGGTCAGGGTAAAACTGGCAATTCCGGTAAGATTATAGCGCGTAATGGCGTTATCTTGCGTGATGGCGAGGCCCTCGGAGTCCACCGTAAAAGTCACGTCGAGCTGGAAAATAGCGGCTTCGGCGCGCCCAAGGCGATTCTCCAATTGCTCATAAAATTCAAAGCTTAAGCGGTCATCCACCGGCCCAAGGGCTATTTTACCGTTGAGGGCCTCGGCAGCCGAGCCACGGCCATAAATAGGCCTAAACCCGCAGGCGGCGAGTGCCAGCGGGGCGAGAAGCACAAATCTGCGGCTAAAGGA
>Ga0256839_1003803_pt1 | contig 15255 bp, 11 predicted proteins | sample 354166metaG_FD_185968 | JGI IMG/M metagenome (GOLD analysis project Ga0256839, IMG submission 185968) | Hydrothermal vent microbial communities from Mid Atlantic Ridge, Atlantic Ocean - 354-166 | ecosystem: Environmental > Aquatic > Marine > Hydrothermal vents | place: Atlantic Ocean: Mid... | reverse complement strand
TAAGAGCCGATAAATTGCACTACCAAGCCAGCCATGCACAAGATATTGCCGATATTCGTAAGCTAATAGAGCTGAGGAAAAAAGTCGTGCATACCAAAACCCTTAATAAGCCAAAGCCCTTGATACTTCATTTAAGGGCGCAATAAATCATCGACACCGGTATGACCCTGCTCAAAACAGCTTATCATGCCGGCAATCCCCATAGTCATAACGGCCAAAAAAACCACATTAACTTGATGGCCAAAAGAATAATTACTGAGGCCAAAAATAAGATTTGCGCCGACCAGCATAACGCCTAAAAACCCTAAATACTGCGCCTCAATATGTGGGCTAATCAAGGCTTGATAAAAATAATACAACAAACCTCCATACAAAACAGCATATCCAAATACCCCTAATAAACCGAGGATAGCCATTAAGTGCAGTGGCTCATTATGCGCATGATCAAAAATATAAATATCTGCAACCTCTCCTGCCGCAATTTTTTCTTGTAAAGCGGTATTAAAGTTGCCGGAACCAACGCCAATAAAGGGGTGTTCTTGAAAAATTAACCACGCCGCTTTCCAAACCTCCATGCGTAGACCAATGGAAGATGTCTGTAATACCTGCGTATGATGTTGCATATCTGTTGCAAAATAATGGCGCATTTCTTGCGACACCAAATTAACACGTGACTTAACATGCGCACTGCTATGGTAAGTCATCGCCATAAAACTCGTTAATAAAAAAATACCGGCTAATTTAGTCCGCTTCTGTGTCGGAAAATATAACGTAAATAAAATAATGAAAAAGGGAAGTGCCACCCAGCCGCCGCGACTACCTGATAAGGCAGAAGCAACCAGACCCATAGCAAACGCCAATAAGCAACTGATAAAAAATAGCTTTTGATAACGATACTGCCTGATTAAAAATAAACTAGCCAAGCTCATCATCCCGAGCAATAAACTGATATTACCAAAGCTAATTTTTATCACATACCCATGCACATTAGACGCATCAACATAATGCCATTGGTATATTGCCAGTAAACCGGCACCGATAGAGCCTATTAATAAGCCGGTAACAAAAGGTTTAACACTTACGACCGCTTGCCTGCATGCAAAATAAATAGGCAGAGCTAAAATAAACCTTGCATAAAAATCAAAATATCGAAACCGAAAATCACGCACGCTAACATCTAATGCAATGATTAAGGGTAAACAAAGCATCGCGGCAAATAATACTTTTTCTTTAAAATTAAGCCTCAGACTGAGCGGCCAATGAATTAGCAACACGATGAGCGAGCTGAGTAAAATAATAGCCGCCGCAATATTAACACCATGCTGAACGGTTAATACCATAACCGGCATCAATCCGAGTGATAAAGACAATATTTTTGAAGTGATATTATGCATACAATGCGGTATTTTTGCTGTCCATTTTAGATTCATGCTAAGCTAGCCAGACCTTATTTTTCACTTCATTTCTGTATGCAAAAAACGACCTCAAGCTTCCAAATATATAAACGTTTACTTAGATACGTCCGACCTTATATTAAATTTTTTATCATTAGTATAGTGGGTTTTTTAATTGTAGCAGTTGCCCAACCGCTCACGGCAGAATTAATTAAAACAATTATTGAAACCTTAGAACACCGCACTGCAAACAATACTCAATATTTACCTTTCTTAATTATTGCCTTGGTTTTTATCCGTGGTATTGGCGTGTTTTTTGGCAATTATTATCTGGCAAAAGTATCGGTCAGTGTCGTGCATAAAATACGTCGTGAAATTTTCAACCATTATACGCAATTATCAACTGAATATTTTGATGCACAAAATAGTGGTCGCCTGATTTCATTAATTACGTACAATGTCGCTGAAGTAGCACGCGCTGTCACCGATTCGGTTCGAATATTTATTCGTGAAGGCCTAACCGCTATCGGCTTAATTGCCTATCTTATTTGGCTTAACTGGCAATTAACCCTGGTGTTTATGGTCATCGCTCCCTTTATTGCCTTACTGGTAGTGGTTGCGGGGAAAAAGCTCAGAGCACTGAGCAAAAATGTACAAGATTCAATGGGTGAAATGACGCATATTACCTCAGAATTGGTTACCGGCAATCGTGTCGTAAAATGTTTTGGAGGGGCTGACTACGAAACGCAACGCTTTAAAAACAGCAGTTTATTTAACAAGCAACAATCACAAAAAGTCGCTTTGGTATCTGCCGTACAAAACCCCATTATGCAAGTACTGGTTGCCCTGGCATTGGCTACATTGTTGTATTTGGCACTACAAATGATGCAAGCAGCCAGTACCGGTGAATTTGTCGCCTATTTGCTTGCCGCCTTTATGATTCCAAGACCCATTCAATTATTGGCCGCCGCCAATAATGATATTCAAAAAGGCATTGCGGCCGCGAGTGATATTTTTACCGTACTCGATGTGCCTACAGAAATAGACCAAGGCACTCAAACACAAGTGCTAGGCAAAGGGGCGTTAAGTTTTAAAAATATTTCTTTTCGTTACCCCGGCGCGACAAAACCCGCCCTTAAAAATATCAATTTTACAATACAGCCCGGCCAAACCGTTGCCATTGTCGGTGCATCCGGTAGCGGTAAAACCACTTTAACTAATTTAATACCACGCTTTTATGATTACAGCCAAGGGAGTATTTTGTTAGATGGCATTGAAATCAAGCAATACACTTTAGCCTGTTTAAGGGAGCAAATTGCCTTAGTTACGCAAAATATTACTTTATTTAATGATACCGTTTTTAATAATATTGCTTATGGCACGCTCAGTAATGTTACGGAAGAAGAGGTTAACAAAGCAGCTGATGCCGCCTATGCCACCGAGTTTATCAACTCTTTAGCCCAAGGCATGCAAACTGAAATTGGTGAGCACGGCATCCAGCTTTCCGGTGGGCAACGACAACGCTTAGCGATTGCCCGCGCTCTGCTCAAAGATGCTCCACTATTAATTCTTGATGAAGCTACCTCAGCACTAGATACCCAATCTGAGCGTTACATTCAAAAAGCGCTCGAACATGTAATGGCACATAGAACCACTATCGTTATCGCCCATCGCTTATCCACCATCGAAAAAGCAGATATCATTATGGTGATGGCAGAAGGTGAAATTATTGAACGCGGGACGCATACACAGTTATTGGCTCAAAACGGTGCTTATACCCGGTTACATGCGATGCAGTTTAGCGACACCAACACAGCGATTAATGGAGAGAAGCAAAACGATTAATAGATGCGCTTAAAGATAAAATGGCGCGCCCGAGACGATTCGAACGTCCGACCCTTGCCTTCGGAGGGCAATACTCTATCCAGCTGAGCTACGGGCGCGTATTGAATTGGCTATTATACAAGATATTTAGCATTTCTTTTATAACTATTTTCGGCAATCCATGCCGTATGCCCAAAAACAAAGCGACACTTTACGATAGCATCGCTTTTAGATGCGCCAAATTGGCTTTACCGCGTGCTTTTTGTTCTGCTTTATCCAGCTTTTGTTTACCGACCCATTCTAAATCTTCTTCGGGTAACTCGGCTAAAAAACGGCTGGGTTCGGTTTCACTAATATCACCATAACGCTTACGATGTGTGCAATAACTAAAAGTACAAGTTCGTTGGGCTCGGGTAATACCGACATAAGCAAGCCGGCGTTCTTCTTCAATATTGTCGGTTTCAATACTATTTTGATGCGGTAAAATATCTTCTTCAATACCAATTAAAAATACATGTGGAAACTCAAGCCCCTTAGCGGCATGCAACGTCATGAGGCTTACTTGCTCATCCGCCTGTTCATCTTGGTTGCGATCCAATATATCCATTAATTGAATTTTGGCCACAATTTCATCCAGTGATTTATCTTCCGTTGCGTCACTTTTGGCAAGACGTTGCAACCATTCTGTTAATTCCGCTATATTTTTCATTTTACGCTCGGCGGCTTTCTGTGTATTGCTATTTTCCTGTATCCATTGCGGATAGTTTATTTGCTGAATAAAACGCTCCATTTCCGCAAATATATCCCCCGTTTGCATGGCGGCAGAGGTTTTCTGTGTCCATTCACAAAATTTCTGCAATCGACTCACAGCGGTAGCCGAGAGCTTTTGTTTTAAGCCCATTTCAGTACAAGCACTAAATAAACTAATATGCCGTGCATTGGCATAAGCACCTAATTTTTCTAAAGTTGATGGCCCAATTTCACGGCGCGGCGTATTAACAACCCGTAAAAATGCGGCATCATCATCTTGATTAACAAAGAGCTTTAAATAACTGAGAATATCTTTAATTTCAGCATAGGCAAAAAAAGATGTACTGCCATTAATAAAATAAGGCACATCATGCTCACGTAAGCTACGTTCAAATAGGCGTGATTGATGATTGCCGCGATACAAAATAGCGTAGTCACCATAACTTGCTCCTGTTTTAAACTTATGGTGCACAATTTCAGAGACAATTTGTTTGGCCTCTTCTAAATCATTTTTATGTGATAACACGCGCAACGGCTCACCAAACATCATATCGCTCCACAGTTTCTTGGCAAAAACATGTGAATTATTGGCAATCAGTCGGTTGGCAACTTTTAAAATACGACCGTATGAACGGTAGTTTTGCTCCAGCTTAATCACTTTGAGGCGCACATAATCTTTTTGTAATTGCGCCAAGTTTTCAGGCTGTGCGCCACGCCATGCATAGATAGATTGGTCATCATCACCGACCACAGTAAATTTCCCCAGTTTGCCAACTAATAATTTGACCAATTGATATTGCGTAATATTGGTATCTTGATACTCATCCACCAGTAAATAACGAATTTTATTTTGCCATTTTTCTAAAATGGCCGGATTTTGTTGTAAGAGCAACACAGGCAATAAGATTAAATCATCAAAATCCACCGCATTATAGGCTTTTAAACTTCGTGCATACTCAGCATAGAGCATGGCGTTTTCTTGGTCGGCAATATCCGCTTGTTGCAAGGCTTGCTCTGGGGTCATAAAGGCATTTTTCCATTGCCCAATTTGCGTAGCATAAAGATTAACAGCATCTATATCATAATTGACCTGGCTATGCGTAATTAGATTTTTGAGCAAAGTGATTTTATCTTGCTCATCAAATAAGGAAATACCGGATTTATACTGTAAGGTTTTATGCTCTTTACGCAAAATATCTAGGCCTAAAGAGTGAAAAGTGGATATACGCAAACCACGCAATGCCTTATCATCCAGCAATTTAGTCACCCGTGCTTTCATTTCACGAGCGGCTTTGTTGGTAAACGTTAACGCTGCAATATGCCTTGCAGGCAAGCCCTGTTTAATAAGATAGGCTATTTTTTCGGTAATCACGCGCGTTTTACCACTGCCCGCACCGGCTAAGACCAATAAAGGCACATCAATGGTTTTTACCGCAGTTTGTTGTTGAGGGTTCAGTTTAGACATGCAAAATATCGTGTAAAAAAATGGTAACAACGTGAAGGTTTATAAATTATGATAACGGTTCATATCAAATAAGCCTGCATTTAAACCCCGCAATTTTTTATGCTCGGCATTAAACCAGTCCAGCATAGACCAGATATTGGGGTTAGTACGCCGCACGCCATACTGTGCATAAAAAGCCGCTTGGCTCTTAGCCGTTTGCGCACTTTTAAATGCACTCACAAACGAATCTAAATCTGACTCATCCACACTAAAGAAAAAATTAGGATAACTGCCAATAAACCCCGGTACCACAGTTAAGGTGTCTTGCCCCGGCATACGGCGGTAACTTTCTGCAAAAATATAAGCGACATTGCTCAGTGCTTTATTATGCAATAAGGTATAAGCTCGGTCTTGGCCTGAGTGCATCTTAACACGTAAAAATGCAATTTCAGGAATAGCCGCATTTTTAAGACCCGTCAAACCATCTAATGACTGCAAAATAGCATCCACACGATCCATTTGCACACAGACTTCTTGCTCACATCCTCGCTCAGCCCAACGATTAGGCCGTAGTGCTTTGCCTAAGCGTTGTTTTACCTGCCGAAAAAAATCGGCATAATAATCCTGGCTACTGAACTGTACCTTGCTGGAAAAATCTAAATTTAATAATTCAGACCCCATACGCCCATCGACCAAGCCTTGATACCAAGTATTATAAATCGCTTCACGACTGGTCGCCGGCAAAAAGCGTAATAGATTATACTCGCCATCACGCCGTAAAAAGTCCATATAAGTACGCGAGGCCAATTGATGTGCCGCCGAACCAAAAACATTAAAGTCAGCAACCAATAAATAATGAATACGTTCAAAAAGTGGATAATCCACTACCCAAGCCGTTTTAGGTAATGTTCCAATTAAACCTTGCGCAACCGTCGCGCTGTCATAGTGCCGAAAAACCGTAAGAGCGGCGTTTTGGTTATGCTTATTGCCATTCCAAATATTATTTAATGTCAGTCCACCCCGAGGCTGTATCACCTCTTGAATAAATTCAGATTTTTTATATAAATATTCTTTACCCAGTTTATTGTAAGTTTCCCAGCCTAATAGACCGATTTGATCCCCTTCTTTACCAGGTAAAAATAAAATATCATTATATTTCTCTAGCCTTTGTTTTATCGCGGTTTGATATTGATGATTGGGATTTAAGAACAAGACCCAAAAGTGATCCTGTATCACGTTTAATGCTAACTGCCCACGACAAACCGGGCCTTTAATAAATCCAGAAACAAAATATTGTGCATCATCTAATAAAAATTGGTACTTAATCCTATTTGGAATAGCCGCAAATGTTTTAAAAGGATTCGCCCCTGCTTCAGGCTGATAAGAGGGAAGCTTATGTACTTGAAAATTATCGGCAAAAAATAATTGTTGATAGCGTTGTCTACGTTGCTCACCTAGCTCATAAACAAAGTGCGTCTTATCAACAATAGTGCTGACAATGGGACGTAAACGATAGTAAAACTTGGCAACTTGTGGATCATCATAGGGACGGATGGACTTAATTTCCTCAATAGGCTCACCGGTCGGCGTTTTTGAACGTACCAATTTAAAAAATTCATTATCGGCATGGCCTTTAAAATGTAAATGACCAATAAATAAATGTTCATAAATATAACGTGATACTAATTGTTGCTTTAAAGAAGCGCGATTAAAAAATAACTCCCATTTAATAATTTCCTGCCGAGCCGCTAATGATAAGCGTAAATGCTGATCATTTTTTGCGCCCTGCTCCAACCAAGTCAATATCGTATGCTCTTGTGCCAGATTCAAGCCCGGCATCGCATAAGGCATACCCCAGTTAGGATATTTATCAGCAAATTTAGCATAATCTTCAATACGTGGACATTGATACCGGTCATCTAAATTAAAGTTATATTTGCCTTCTAGCTTGCCTGTGAGTGCTTGTGGGTGACGACGTTTTTGCATTAATAATTGCGCTAATATTGAATTATCAATACCGGCAATTGCTGAGTCTTTGCGTTCATTGATGACCGGAAAGAAATGTTTATCACGCCAGCCTTGCGTACTGCTAGCATCAATAAATAAGCGCGTAGGCGAGGCCGCCTGCAAACGGCCGCCTTGATACACGGCCTCTTTGCTCGCACCACGCTCTAACCCCTCAAATGAACTCAGTTTCAACTGGCAAGGCGCATCATAACAGGCATGACAAGCCACACAGCGAGCATCAATAATCGGTTTTACCTCATTAACATAGGAAATATTACCCTCTGCAGCCTGTTCTATTTGGTGAGATCTGGGCTTGGAATCACCATACAGTTTTTGGAAATCTTTCGCTTGTTGCGTTGCACAGCCAAGCATTAACATAAGCAGTGCTAGCACTAAATGAGCTTTAAATAATCGTTGCATGATAACGTCCTCAGCGTAATGACTTATAAAGTAACCACAATCGTATCTAATTATGCTCAAATAAGCCACTGAGGAATCTATAACGCCTATTGCAATCATGCAGGACTAGCCAGAGTGCGTATAAAATGACCGGCACATTGCGTACCACATGCCGTACAGGCACCTTGTGCATCTAAATTCCATTCTAATAATTGATACCAATCACGACCAATCAATAACTGCCCGCAAGCATGACAAAAAGTACTGTCTGCCGCTTTATGAAGCACATTACCCACATAAGCATATTGAATGCCATTTTTTAACGCAATATCACGCGCATTCACCAATGAGGCCAAAGGCGTGCAAGGTTTATTCAGCATTTTCCAATCAGGGTGAAAAGCGGAAAAATGTATCGGTACCTCAGGATCTAAATGTGTCACAACCCATTGGGTTAATTGTTCTAATTCAGCCGTAGAGTCATTTTCATTCGGAATAATTAAAGTGGTTAACTCCAGCCATACAGATGTATCATGATAAATATATTGCAATGTATCCAATACTACCGCTAAATGCCCGCCTGTGATTTTATGATAAAAGCGTTCACTAAATGCTTTCAAATCAATATTCGCAGCATCCATATAATGATAAAACTCCGCTCTAGGATCAGGACAAACATAGCCGGCGGATACCGCAACTGAGCGAATACCTAATTCACGACACGCGCTGGCCGTATCAATTGCATATTCATGAAAAATAACGGGGTCATTATAAGTATAAGCAACACTTAAACACTGTAACTGCTTGGCTTTAGCCGCAATCGCTTCAGGTGTCGCCAAATGCATTAAGGTATCCATTTCCCGAGATTTATTCATATCCCAGTTTTGGCAAAATTGACAGGCCAAATTACAACCGGCGGTTCCAAAGGAAAAAACCGTCGAGCCGGGGTAAAAATGATGTAGCGGCTTTTTTTCGATAGGGTCAATGGCAAAACCGCTGGAACGGCCATAACTGGTCAATACCAGTTGCTGTTGCAGGTTTTGGCGCACAAAACACAGGCCACGTTGCTCTGCATGCAGTTTACAAAACCGAGGGCATAAATCACATTGAATACGCCCATCGCCTAAGTCATGCCAATATTTTGTGCCAAGCTGATATGCCATCATTAACTTACCTGCAAAGATGCAATTCACTTAATAATACCCAAGTCTCACTTATTTTTTGGTGATTATTTCATCCTTAACTTAACACAAGCTACAAAAAACACTGGATAATCGACATAAATAGGTTTATACAGATAAGACTATATCGGCTTAAGGAGACAAAGACTTATGCTTAAAGTACGTCCTACTGCTGTCGCTGGGAGCTTCTACCCAGCTGATCCAAAGCAATTAGCCCTGATGCTGAAAAGCCTCCTGCAACAAGCTTCCTCTTGTACCAATACACCCAAGGCAATTATTGTTCCACATGCAGCTTATATTTATTCAGGAGCAATTGCCGCTAGTGCATATGCCTGCTTACAAACTCAGCGCGAACATATTAGTCGCGTTGTTTTGTTAGGACCTGCACACAAAGTCGGATTTTCCGGTCTCGCCTTATCAAGTGCGGATGCATTTGGTACGCCTTTAGGTAATGTAGCACTTGATATCGAAGCAACAGCTACTTTAACGCATTACCCATTTGTACATTATTTTGATTCCGCTCATACAGAAGAACATAGCTTAGAAGTGCAATTACCTTTTTTACAAATAAGCTTAGCCGTATTTAAATTAATTCCTATCGTCGTGGGTGACTGCTCCCCCGAACAAATTAGACAAGTACTGGAAGTATTTTATGAGCAAAAGCATACTATCATAGTCATTAGTTCTGACCTCAGTCACTACCATGATTACACAACAGCACAAAGCTTAGACACATTAACCAGCGCAAAAATTGAACAACTTGATTATCAGCATTTAGATTTTGATAGTGCTTGTGGACGCACTCCCATTAGCGGCCTGCTGGCGCTGGCGCAACAAAAATCTTTAACCGTTAAAACAATTGATCTTAGAAATTCTGGCGATACAGCCGGTGATAAAAACCATGTAGTAGGATATGGTGCTTATGTTATTAAATAAAGCGCAACAACAGCTATTATTAGCACTAGCCAAAGAATCCATTACACATGGATTAAAATATGGCCAAACCTTACAGATAAATAGCCACGACTATGCCACCGAACTGCAAACCATTCGTGCGACGTTTGTTAGCTTAGCAATAAACGATCAATTGCGCGGCTGCATTGGAGTGCTGGAGGCTATTCGCCCCTTAGTCGTTGATATTTCTGAAAATGCCTTTGCCGCCGCATTCAACGACCCCCGTTTTCCACCTTTAACAATGATGGAGTTACCACAATTGGCGATACAACTCTCTATTTTAAGCGCGACCGAAGCAATACAATTTACATCCGAAGCCGATTTAATCTCTCAGCTACGCCCTAATATTGACGGCTTAATTCTCCAAGAAGGCCAATATCACAGCACTTTTTTACCTTCTGTTTGGAAATCATTGCCTGAACCAGAGAATTTTTTACAGCACTTAAAGCAAAAAGCCGGCTTACCAAGCCATTATTGGTCAGATAGCTTACAAGTATCTCGCTACCAATGTCAGCTTATTGCATAAAAAAACTTAAGATATAGATAAAGTGCTACAGCATTTAAAAATGCCTTTATAGGGCTTATATGTTATGAACATTTACTATCGCCACAATTTAAACACGTCATACAACCATCCATTAGCACTAACGCTTTAGTTTGGCATTTTGTACAAAGCTGAGCTTGCTCGGGAAAGTCGTTACTGTCTTCTGTATTAGCATATTTTGCGTCAAATTCTTCACGTTTTTCAGCTAGGAATTGTTTTTGATGTGCATCTAATTCCAAATCTTTTAGCATACCAATTTGTTTCATATGCTGCTCAATAGCATGACCGATTTCAGCTACTAAAGACGGCATATAGACCCCACCCTTTTTAAAGTACCCCCCTTTAGGGTCGAATACCGCTTTAAGCTCTTCGACCATAAAAGTAATATCACCACCTTTACGAAAAACAGCGGAAATCACTCGGGTTAAGGCGAGTACCCATTGAAAATGCTCCATATTTTTGGAATTGATAAAAACTTCATACGGACGCCGCTCTTCATGCTCGGTACCCATATTAAGAATCATATCATTCACAGTAATATAGAGTGCATGTTCTGATTGGGGCGTTTTAATCTTATAGGTAGAGCCAAATAGCATTTCCGGGCGCATTAAATTTTCATGCATGCTTTCGACATCTATTAGCTCGGCATCATTACTTGCAGGTGACTCTTTTTCTTCTTTAGTCAGAACTTTATAGCCTACAATTTTTTTCTCTATTTTTATCGTCATCGTGTGTGCCTACGTTAGTACTTTTTCAATTTATTATACAATATATAGTATATTAATTTTAATTATACACTACATATTGTTTAACTAAACGATAGCCAAATTATGTATCCCTATTTTAATGTAGTGTTCGAGGGCAAAATAACTCTGCTAATTGGCTAATATTTGTAATAGCATAGTCGGCCTTTAGTTCTGCCGGTGTATATTTTCCTAAATACCCATAAGGCACGAGAGCCGTTTTAAATCCGGCACGTTGACCTGCTTGCATATCATTAATGGAGTCACCAACCATAAGAGATTGTGTTGTTTCAACGGCAAATATTTTTGCCGTTTCTAGTAATGGCAATGGATCAGGCTTCATAACAGGAAACGTATCACCTGAGGCGACAAATTGAAAATAATCTTTAAGACCTATTTTTGCTAATAAGGGTGTAGTAAATTGAGCCGGTTTATTGGTCACGCAAGCTAAATTAATATGTGCTGCTTGTAGTTGTTTTAAACCGCCTTTAACCCCCTCATATAACTGGCTATGCACACAGATATTTTCTTGGTAATAATGGGAAAAAAGGTGCATGGCTTCTGATAATTTTTTAGGTGTATGAGCCGGCTCTTGTTCGCCTGTTAATGCACGTTGAATGAGCATTTTGGCACCATTACCCATCCATTGCTGTATCTGTGCTTCTGGATAATTTTCTTGCTTGAGGGCGGTTAGCATCCTATTGATAGCAACAGCTAAATCAGGCGATGAATCAACTAACGTCCCATCAAGATCAAATACAATTAACTCAGGCTTAAAGTATTGCTTTGTCATGATTGCAAAATACCGCCGGCAACTAAATGCTGTGGCTCTAAAATAATTTCTAATTCAGCGCGTGGTATATCGGTCATTTCAGCAGCAACATCAATAATAGCTCGCCCTTGTTGATACGCCGCTTTAGCAATTTCAGCAGCTTTGGCATAGCCAATGATAGGGTTAAGTGCGGTCACTAAAATGGGGTTTCTGGATAAAGCTGTCTGTAAGTTATCTGCACGCACACTAAAATCTGCAATGGCATGATCTGCTAATTCAATACTCACCTTACTGATAATATCGATACTTTGCAGAATATTATAAGCAATCACCGGCAACATGACATTTAACTGGAAAGTTCCCGATTGGCCGGCAACGGTAATAGTAGCATCATTACCAATCACTTGCGCCGCAACCATTGCAGTGGCTTCAGGCAACACAGGATTGACTTTTCCAGGCATAATACTACTACCAGGCTGTAAAGCAGTTAACTCTATTTCTCCTAAACCTGCTAATGGGCCACTATTCATCCAACGTAAATCATTGGCAATTTTCATTAAGCTAACAGCAATAGTTTTTAATTGCCCTGAAAGTTCTACAATAGCATCTTGACAACTTAAGCTTTCAAACAAAGAATCATTAGGCGTAAATTGTATTTCTGTGGCTGAGCTAAGCGTTTGCGCAAATTTTGCGGCAAATTCTGGGTGAGCATTAATGCCGGTACCAACAGCTGTACCTCCTTGGGCTATTTTTTGTACTCTTGTCAACGCACTTTGCACACGGCCTATACCATTTCTAATTTGCAGCCCCCAAGCACCTAACTCTTGCTCTAAGGTTATCGGCATCGCATCCATTAGATGAGTGCGTCCTGTTTTAGTATAGGCACGGCAAGCAAGTGCTTTAGTTTCAATTTTGGTCGCTAAATAATCTAAAGCAGGCATTAGTTGACCATGACATTCTAAAGCAGTACTCACATGTATAGCCGTTGGGATAACATCATTACTACTTTGTCCCATATTCACATGATCATTAGCACTAATGAGTTCGGAACTGTTTTCTGTAGCAAGATGTGCCAATACTTCATTGACATTCATATTAGTACTAGTACCTGAACCTGTTTGGAAAATATCCACAGGAAACTGGTCAGCATGCTCGCCGTTTATAATTTGTACCGCAGCTTGTATAATCGCTTCCCCTCTTGCGGAGTCTAATAAGCCTAAATCCATATTAACTATTGCCGCCGTTTGTTTAATTAATGCAACGGTTTTAATAAAAGCGGGCGGGAGTGTTAAGCCACTAATAGGAAAGTTATTAATAGCCCGTTGTGTTTGTGCACCATATAAAGCGTCACTAGGGACTTGTAGCTCCCCCATGCTATCCTGCTCTATTCTAAATGTTGTTTTCATTGTTAATCTTCCACTTAAATGCCATATTGTTGCTGATACTCTTTAATTGCGGCAATATTCATCGTATAAGCGGGGTCTACCTGCATAAAATCTATGATATTTTGCAGCGAAATAATAGAGACAACCGGCATATCAAAGCGATGACTCACCTCTTGAATAGCAGAAATATCATTTTCCCCTTTTTCTTGTCTATCCAAGGCAATTAAAACGCCGACCGGCGTTGCGCCAGCCGCTTCAATAATAACAACTGATTCGCGCACTGAAGTACCGGCCGTAATAACGTCATCTAAAATCAACACATTACCTTGCAATGGTGCACCAACTAAAAGCCCGCCTTCACCATGATCTTTTGCTTCTTTACGATTAAAGGCAAAAGGAATATCACTTTTTTGCACCTGTGCATACGCAATGGATGCGGCACTGACTAACGGAATACCTTTATAAGCGGGACCATATAATATATCCACATCAATTTTTGAATGCACCAGTGCTTGCGCATAAAACTGTCCCAATTTAGCTAATTTGGCACCGCTATCAAATAAGCCGGTGTTAAAAAAATAAGGGCTTGTACGACCAGATTTCAGTGAGAAACTGCCAAATTTTAAGACACCACAATCTAACGAATATTGAATAAACTGTTTTTGATAATCAAGCATGACTTATACCGCGTTAAGAAAATTTTCTAAAATATTATCCAGAAAGTGCCACCCTTTTTCCGAACAAAAATAATGTTGGTGCTGCTCTAACAATAAGCCCTGCTGCATACATTTGGCTAATGCCGGCTGCAAAGAGTCAAGCTCTAAGCCCGTTCTTTGCCTATAGTTTACAAGACTAAAGCCACCTTTTAAACGTAAATGATTCATAACAAATTCTAAAGCCAAATCATGCACAGCAATGACTTGTTGAGTACGATCATTTTGTTGTTGCCGTAAATATTGCTCGGGTTGTTTGGGCTTTAAGCTACGAATAATTTTATTAGGTAATGCTTGTGTTATTTTGCCATGCGCACCTGCCCCTATTCCCAAATAATCCCCAAAAGACCAATAGTTGATATTATGCCGGCACTGCTTACCTACTTGAGCATAGGCCGATATTTCATATTGTGAATAACCCTGTATAGACAGGCGTTTTTGACACGCTAATTGCTGCGTATAAATGAGCTCATCATCAGGCAATACTGGTGGGTATTTATAAAAGTAAGTATTAGGCTCAACCGTGAGTTGATAAAAAGAAATATGACTTGGCTCTAAGGCAAGTGCTTGTTCAACATCTTGCTCACTATCATGACCGGAATCATCAGGTAAACCAAACATCAAGTCTAAATTAAAATTATCAAAGCCTACTTGCTTAGCCATCTGCACGGCAGTAATAGCTTCACTAGCCGAATGCACTCGCCCTAAACGTTTTAGGTGCTGATCATGAAAACTTTGTATACCAATAGATAAGCGATTAATCCCTATTTCTCGGAAAGCTGCAAATTTGGCACTTTCAAAAGTGCCAGGATTGGCTTCTAGCGTAATTTCTATATCATCAGAAAAATGAATATATTGTTGAATACCCAATAACAAACGCTGTATTTGTATAGCAGAAAATAGGCTGGGAGTACCACCACCCATAAAAATACTGCGAATGAGTCTTGTTTCTTGAAAAAACTTTATATCTTGTGCTAAATCATCCAGCAGGGTATTAATATAAATCTCTTCAGGTAAAGTATTAGTAACTGCATGGGAATTAAAATCACAATAAGGACATTTTTGAATGCACCATGGAAAATGGATATAAAGGCTAAGTGGAATGGTAGATGTTACATCCTGCATAGTGAAACTACCCCAAAAAACTA
>Ga0256839_1003802_pt1 | contig 15257 bp, 10 predicted proteins | sample 354166metaG_FD_185968 | JGI IMG/M metagenome (GOLD analysis project Ga0256839, IMG submission 185968) | Hydrothermal vent microbial communities from Mid Atlantic Ridge, Atlantic Ocean - 354-166 | ecosystem: Environmental > Aquatic > Marine > Hydrothermal vents | place: Atlantic Ocean: Mid... | reverse complement strand
CCGGCCCTGGGAAACAGGTCGGAGATCGGCATGAAGGCCGAGCCGATGATGCCGAATGCAGTGTCGATCCCGTGCATCTGCAGCACTTTGACGAAGGCTTCCTCGGTGGTCATTTTCATTGGTATGTCTTCCTGTTTCGGGGCGCGCAGCTTGGGCGGGCCGGGCTTCGGGCGGACGCTATCGCAGGTCGATATCCGCACAGTAGGGCCAGTTTCCCCAACGCGATAGGTCCAAGGCCCGTCAGCGGCGGCGTCCGGCGCTCTGGCGCTCCTGTTCCTGCTGGATCGCCTCGGCAATGCGGCGGATGCCTTCGGGGATGCGTTCGGCCCGGATCGAGCTGTAGGCAAGGCGGTAATACTGAAAATTGTCTTCATATTCGGGGAAAAACGCCCGACCCGGCTCGATCACCACCTGGTGCTGCTTGAGCATCTCCGACAGCTTTTGCGTGTTGATCCCGTCCGGCGCCTGCATCCAGAAACTCGAACCGCCAAACGCGCCGCGCCCGGCGATTCGCAGGCCATGGTCGCTGATCGCCTCTTCCATGACCGCGCGCCGGCGCCGATAGGCCTGCCGGGTCCGGTTGACCTGCGCGTCGTAGTGGCCGAGCGACAGGAAATAGGAGACCGTGCGCTGAATGTGGCCCGGCGGGTGGCGCAGAACCAGGGCGCGCAGGGCGCGGGCTTCGCGGATGAACGGCTCGGCCCCCACCAGGTAGCCCAGCCGCAAGCCCGGAAACAGCGACTTGGAAAACGAGCCGATGTAGACCACCCGGCCGCTTTCATCGAGCGATTTCAGCGCCGGCGAGGGCGGGTTGAGAAACGAGATTTCAAATTCGTAATCGTCTTCGACAATCATGAAATCGTCCCGTGCCGCACGGTCCAGCAGGTCGCGCCGGCGCGCCAGCGGCATCGTGGCATTGGTCGGGGCATGATGCGACGGGGTCGTGTAGACGACATCCACATCCGGGCTGATGGCATCGGGCGGCAAGCCGTCATCGTCCACCGGGATCGACAGCGTCTTGCAGCGGGTCTGGGCCAGCGCCTCGCGCAACCCGGCATAGCACGGGCTTTCCATGGCGGCGGTGCGGCGCTGGGTCAGCAGGATCTGGGCCGAAATCCACAGCGCGTTCTGCGCACCCAACGTCAGCAACACTTCCGAGGGCCGCGCCCGGATGCCCCGGCGCGGCAAGATGTGGCGGGTGATGAATTTGATCAGCTGCGGATCGTCCCGGTCGTAGTAATCCGAGGTCATCGCTTCGAAATCGCGCTGCCCAAGGGCCTGCAAGGCGCATTGGCGCCAGTTGGCATGGTCGAACAACGAGGCATCGGCCTGACCATAGATGAAAGGGTAGCGGTAAGACCGCCAGTCGGGCGGACGCACGAGCCCCTCGTAGTTGGAAAACCGCTGCCCGATCGAGCGTGACCAGTCCACGTCCTGCGTGCGCCCGGGCCGCGGCACATCAAATGCAGGCGCGCGCGGGGCGGTATCCGAAACATAGTAGCCGGACCGCCCGCGTGCGCTCAGGTAATCTGACGCGACAAGATCGGTATAGGCCAGCGTCACCGTGATCCGGCTTATTCCCAGGTGTTCGGCCAGCCCGCGCGACGACGGCAGCCGGTCGCCGGGGCGGTAGCGCCCGGCCAGGATCGCCTCGATCACCTGCTGCTGAATCTGCTGCTGCAGCGTGCCTTCATAGGCGGGGTCGAGAAAGAATGTTTCGACGGATATGGCCACCGGTTGGACTTATCACCCGGCGCCGTTGGACTCAAGGAGCCAGCGCTACTTCATCTTGCCGAAAATACTCTCGCCGAAGGCAAATCGCACGAAGTGCCAGAAAGCGTGGCGCCGAAAGGCGCCTCAATTTTCCAGCGGCTCAGCCGAACACCTTGGTCAGGGCCTTGTCGACAGTCTCGGTGATGGCATCGATGTCATCTGCGGTGGAAATCAGCGCGGGCGAAAAGCACAGCGTGTTGTTGAAGCCGGGCAGCGAGCGGTTGGTGACCCCGATGATCACCCCTTGCGCCATGCACTCGGCCACCACCGCCTGCGCCTGCTTTTCATCCACCGGTTCTTTCGTGCTGCGGTCCGAAACCAGCTCGGCGCCCAGGAACAGCCCCTTGCCGCGCACATCGCCGATCACGCCATGTTTTTCCATCAGCCCCCGCAGGTTGCCGAGCATCCGCTCGCCCATGGCCGTGGTGTTGTCCAGCAGGCCTTCGTCTTCGATGATGCGCATGTTTTCCAGCGCCGCCGCCGGCCCGGCGGTGCAGCCGCCGAAAGTGGAGATGTCGCGGAAATAATCCAGCGGGTCATCCGGGTTTTCCTTGAACATGTCGAACACCTCTTCGGTGATCACCGCGCAGGCGATGGCGGCGTAGCCCGAGGCCACGCCCTTTGCCATGGTCACGAAATCGGGTTTCACACCGTATTGCTGATAGCCGAACCATTTTCCGGTGCGCCCGACGCCGCAGACGACCTCGTCGATATGCAGCAGGATGTCGTATTTGCGGCAAATCTCCTGCACCCGCTCCCAATAGCCCGCAGGCGGGGTGATCACACCGCCACCGGCCGTCACCGGCTCAAGGCACAGCGCGCCGATGGTGTCGGCGCCTTCGCGCAGGATGACCTCTTCGATGGCGTCTGCCGCCCGCTCGCCGTAGTTTTCCACGTCCCACTGGGCGCGATATTCGAGGCAGTGCGGCACCTCGACGAAGCCCGGCGTGTAGGGGCCGTATTGGGCGCCCCGTTCCGGCTGGCCGCCGGCCGACAGCGCGGTGATGGTGGTGCCGTGGTAGTCGCGCTCGCGAAAGAGGATCTTGTTTTTCCGGCCGCCGTAACGCTTGTGGGCGATCTGGCGGACCATCTTGAACACCTTCTCGTTCGCTTCCGATCCCGAGTTCGTATAGTAGACGCGGCTGAGGCCGGGCATCTTCTCGATCAGTTTTTCGGCGAATTGGCTGCCGGGGATCGACCCGGCAGAGCCGGCAAAGTAGTTCAGTTTCACCAGTTGGTCGCGCACCGCGTCGGCAATGGATTCGCGCGCGTAGCCCACGTTTACCGTCCAGACCCCGCCGGAGACCCCGTCGAGATATTCTTTGCCGGTCGCGTCCCAGACCCGCATGCCGCGGCCTTCGACCATGATGCGAGGGTCAATGGTTTCAAAGGGTTTGTGCTGAATCAGGTGATGCCAGACATGGGCGCGATCGGCTTCGATGACCTTGGAAATGTCATTGGCGGACAGGTGGGTGTTCATCGTGCAGCTCCCTGGGGTCGAGAAAAAGACTCTGGTTCCCCGGCGCGCCGGGATCCCATGTATTCTGACAGCATATCCGGCAGTCTGGCAATAGGGCCAGATACCGTAGGCGGTTATATCCAGGTGGGCCGTGCGGTGCGAAATCTACCCCGTGTCGCGCCAGTTTTTCCGCGGCTTTCCCTCGTAAAAGGCCGCGACCTCGGGGGTGGTGTCTGCGGGGCGTTGCGCGCCCAGCAGAATGCCCTTCGAGGCGGCGTCGCCGCGACCCTGCAAGATCGCTTCATCAGGCATCGTGACGCGCTGTGACATCCGCCGGCTCCAGTCGGCAAGCCGCTGCCGCATGAGCGCGATGATCTTTGCGTGCTCTGGGCTCGTTCCCAGATCCCGGAGTTCATCGGGGTCGGTGCGCAGGTCGAACAGCATCGGGGGCAGGCCGCCCTCGGCATGCATGAATTTCCAGTCCTTGTCCGCGACCATGAACAAGCGCGCATCGCGTGGCTCAAGCCCGAGTTTTGCGCAGATCGGACTGGTCGAGAAATCATATTCGCTGATCGCAAACTCGCGCCAGGTCTCCGGCGTGCGGCCCTGAAGGAACGGCAGCAGCGAATGCCCTTCGACGATGTGGCCCGGCACCTCGCCGCCGGCGGTCTCGATAAAGGTCGGCGCCAGGTCAATTGCCTCGACCAATTCATCGCAGGTTGTGCCGCGGGTGCCGTCGGCGGCTTCGGAAGGGTCGTAGACGATCAGCGGAACCTTGACCGAAGGTTCGTGAAACAGGTCCTTTTCGCCAAGCCAGTGATCGCCCAGATAGTCGCCGTGGTCGGATGTGATCACGATCATCGTGTCATCCATGCGCCCGGTCTTTTCAAGAAATGCGAAAAGCCGGCCCATCTGGTCGTCTGCCTGTTTGATCAGCCCCATGTAGGTCGGGATGACCCGGGCACGAACGTCATCGTCCGAAAATGCCCGCGCAACCGGGGTCTGCATGAACTCGGCATAGACCGGGTGCGGGTCAATGCGTTCGGCCTCACTGCGGTTGGCGGCGAGAACCTGGTTTGGGCCATACATGGCGTGATAGGGTGCCGGAACGATATAGGGCCAGTGTGGCTTGATATAGGAAAGGTGCAGGCACCACGGCCCGTGCGCGTGCTCGATGAAGCGCATCGCTTCGCCGGTCAGCCACGGCGTTTCGCTGTCCTGTTCGCGGATATTGGCAGGCTTGCCAGCGTTTTGCAGAAACCAGCCCGAGGCCGTCTTGCCGTCTTCCAGCGCGGCATTGGCAAAATCGGCCCACGGGGCGCTGCCCTCGTATCCGCGCGACTTCAGGTAGGCCTCGTAGGGGCTGTCGGCCGGGTCATAGCGCCCGCCCGGCCCCTCGCTCCAGAGTCCGTCGTCGCGCACCCAGATGTCGAAACCGCATTCTGCCTGCCGTGCGCCGATCACGCTGTCGGGGCTGAGGCCCAGCCGTTCCATCCCGGCCTTGTCGGCGCGCATGTGGGTCTTTCCGACCAGCCAGCAGCCCATGCCAAGCGGGCGCAGGTGATCGCCAAGCGTCATTTCGCCGACGCGCAGCGGATAGCCGTTATACTGGGCCCCGTGCGAAGATGTGTAGCGGCCGGTATATGTGCTCATGCGGGAGGCGCCGCAGACCGGAGACTGCACATAGGCGCGTGTAAACCGCACGCCCCGCGCGGCAAGAGCGTCAATGTTGGGGGTGTCAAGAAACGGGTGCCCGGCGCAGGACAGATAGTCGAACCGGAGCTGGTCGAACATGATGAACAGGATGTTTTTTGCCTTGCGCGCCACAATTCGGTCCAGCCCGGTTGATTGATCATCAACTATCACCGAAAAGACGCGTTTGCCAATGGTTTGGCGCTGACCGGGTGACAGTCGCCAATACGCTTGGTAGGGAACCACGCAAGACATGACGAGGGTTGATTTGTGAAAGTTGAAGAGACGGGAATGGCCGGGCTGGTCGTCATCACACCGGCACGTCACGGTGACGAACGGGGGTTTTTCTCGGAAAGCTACAACCGGGCGCGGCTTGCCGAACACGGGATCGATATCGAGTTCGTGCAGGACAATCATTCGTTGTCGGCCCGGGTCGGGACTGTGCGCGGGCTGCATTTTCAAAGCCCGCCGCACGCGCAGGCCAAGCTTGTGCGCTGCGGGCGCGGGCGTCTTTACGATGTGGCGGTCGATATTCGGCGCGGCTCGCCGACCTACGGTCAGTGGTTCGGGACGGAGCTGAGCTTTGACAACGGGCGCCAACTGCTGGTGCCGGCGGGTTTTCTGCACGGGTTTGTCACCCGTGAGCCGGACACCGAGATCGTCTACAAATGTTCGGACTATTATGCGCCCGATTGTGACGGAGCGGTGCGGTTTGATGATCCGGACATCGGTATCGATTGGGGGGTCGACCCGGGCGATGTCGTGATTTCGGCCAAGGACGCGGCCGCGCCAACCCTGGCCGAGCTTGACAACCCCTTTGAATGGACGGGACCACGCGCATGATCCTGGTGTTCGGGCATTCAGGGCAGGTCGCTTCGGAACTGCGTCGCCGTGACGGGGTGACCGCGCTCGGGCGCGACGAGGTTGATCTGGCGCAGCCCGGACAGGCCGCCGCCGCGATCCGGCGTGTGAGGCCCGAACTGATCATCAACGCCGCCGCCTATACGGCGGTCGACCAGGCCGAACAAGACGAAGCGGCTGCCGCGCGGCTGAATGCCGAAGCGCCCGCGGAAATCGCGCAGGCGGCGGCCGGGATGGGCGTGCCGGTTGTCCAGATTTCGACGGATTATGTCTATGACGGCTCGGGCGCGCGCGCCTGGGTGCCGGATGATGCAACCGGGCCGCTCGGGGCCTACGGGCGCACGAAACTGGCCGGCGACAGGGCCGTCGTCGCGGCCGGCGGCGCGCATGCGGTCCTGCGCACATCCTGGGTGTTTTCGGCCCATGGCCAGAACTTCGTGAAAACGATGCTGCGCCTTGGGCGCGACCGCGAAGCCCTGTCGATCGTGGCCGACCAGGTGGGCGGGCCGACCAGCGCCGCCTCGATTGCCGAGGCCGCGTTGAAGATCGGTCAGGCGCTGCGTGACGATGGGAACAAGAGCGGCATCTACCATTTCAGCGGTGCGCCGGCCGTCAGTTGGGCCGATTTCGCGCGCGAGATTTTTGCACAGGCGCGCTTGCCTGTGGATGTCGGCGATATCGCCTCGGAGGCCTATCCGACACCGGCGCAACGCCCCTTGAATTCGCGGCTCGACTGCACATCGACCGCCCGCGTGTTCGGCATCGAGCAGCCGGACTGGCGCAAGGATCTGGCGGATGTATTGAACGACCTGTCAGAAGCAGGCCAATGACGAGGGTGGTGGCATGAAAATTCTTGTGACCGGCGGTGCGGGTTTCATCGGTTCGGCGGTTGTGCGCCAGGCCATCGGGCTTGGCCATGAGGTCGTCAATCTTGATGCGCTGACCTATGCCGCCTGCCTGGCAAACCTTGATGAGGTCGCGCAGCATCCGGGCTATGCGTTCGAACATGCCGACATTCGCGATGCACAGGCGCTGGACAGGATTTTTGCGCAACACCGCCCGGATGCGGTGATGCATCTGGCCGCTGAAAGCCATGTGGACCGATCTATTGACGGTCCGGGGGCGTTCATCGACACCAATGTGACCGGAACCTATCGGCTGCTTGAGGCGGCGCGCAATTACTGGGAACAGCGTGGCCGCCCCGAAGATTTCCGGTTTCACCATATTTCGACCGATGAGGTCTATGGCTCGCTTGGTGCCGAGGGGATGTTCACCGAAGACACGCCCTATGCCCCCAACAGCCCGTATTCTGCGTCCAAGGCGGCCAGCGACCATCTGGTTCGGGCCTGGAACGAGACCTATGGCTTGCCGGTTGTGATCACGAATTGTTCCAACAACTACGGGCCTTTCCATTTTCCGGAAAAGCTGATTCCGGTTGTCATCCTGAACGCGCTGGCCGGTCGCCCCATCCCGATTTACGGCAAGGGCGACAACGTGCGCGACTGGTTGTTCGTCGAAGATCACGCCGATGCGTTGTTGACGGTTCTGCAAAACGGGGCCGTGGGTCGGACCTACAATATCGGCGGAGAAAACGAGGCGACCAATCTGGAGCTCGTGCACAAGATCTGCGCCATTCTGGATGAAAAGCACCCGCTTGGCGCGCCGCATGCCGAGCTGATCACCTTTGTGACCGACCGGCCGGGCCACGACATGCGCTATGCAATCGATCCGACGCGCATCCGCACCGAGCTTGGCTGGCGTCCATCGCTGACGCTGGACGAGGGGTTGGAGAAAACAGTGCAATGGTATCTGGACAACGAGGCATGGTGGCGCGCGCTGCAGGACCGCGATGGCGTTGGGCAGCGGCTGGGCGTGGCGAACACCAAGTAACCCTACAGGAATACGGAGAACACCAGTGAAACAACGCAAGGGCATCATTCTGGCCGGCGGATCGGGCACAAGGCTGTATCCGGTCACCATGGGCGTTTCCAAACAGCTTCTGGCAATTTATGACAAACCGATGGTCTATTTTCCGCTGACCACCCTGATGTTTGCCGGCATTCGCGAGATTGCCGTGATCACGACGCCAGGGGACCAGGAACAGTTCATGCGCCTGCTGGGCGACGGGTCGCAATGGGGGCTGCAGCTGGAATACATCGTGCAGCCCAAGCCGGAAGGCCTGGCGCAAGCCTTTATTCTGGCAGAGAAATTTCTGGATGGCGCGCCATCGGCGCTGGTTTTGGGAGACAACATATTTTTCGGGCACGGCTTGCCGGAACTGCTGAAGAACGCCGATGAAAAAACCAGCGGCGGGACGGTGTTCGGCTATCGCGTGGCCGACCCGGAACGCTATGGCGTGGTTGGTTTCGACAAGGATGGCGCCGCGGTCTCGATCATCGAGAAACCCGAAAACCCGGCCTCGAACTATGCGGTCACGGGGCTGTATTTTCTGGATGGCACGGCCCCTGCGCGGGCGCGGAAGGTCAAGCCCTCGGACCGGGGCGAGCTTGAGATCACCACGCTTCTGGAAACCTATCTGGAAGAGGGTTCGCTGACAGTCGAACGCATGGGGCGCGGGTTTGCCTGGCTTGACACCGGCACCCACGACAGCCTGCTTGATGCCAGCAATTTCGTCCGGACGCTGGAAAAGCGGCAGGGGCTGCAGGTCGGCTCTCCGGATGAGGTGGCGTTCTCGATGGGCTGGATCGACAACGAACAAATGCGCGAGCGGGCCTCGGTTTTCAAGAAAAATGGCTATGGCCGCTATCTGGCAACACTGGCAAACGGGGTCGGCCACGACTAGGCGCGGGGGGCCTCGTTCCCTGTGTGTCAGAAAAACAGAAACACGTCATTGAGCGCGGAAAGGTCGGTCACATTCTCGATGACAAAAAGATTGCCGGCACCGAAATCGACTACCGCGTCCTGGCCGACCACAGCGCCATAGTCTGCCAGCAGGGCGGCACCAGTGGCCTGTGTTGCGCCAAGCAAGGCGATGTCGATGTCGATCAGGTCGCGCTGAAGGTCGAAATCGGTGATCCGATCCTGGCCGAAGCCGCTGGCGAATTCAAACACGTCCCGTCCCGCCCCGCCAATCAGCCGGTCGTTGCCGGCGCCGCCGACCAGCCGGTCATCGCCACTGCCGCCATTCAGGACATCGTCGCCTGACGCGCCATTCAGGATGTCATCGCCGGCATTGCCCAGCAGACGGTTGGCCGCGGAATTGCCAGACAACTGATCGTCAAAACGCGACCCGGCGAGGTCTTCGATTGACACAAAGGTGTCTCCCGCTGCTTCGCCGGTATTGGCGGCGGGATTGGCAAGGTCGACGGTCAGGCCCTGTTTGGACATGAAATACTGCGCCCGGTCCTGGCCGGCCCCACCATCGAGCACATCGGCCCCGGCCCCGCCCACAAGCACGTCATCGCCCGCGCCACCTGACAAGCTGTCGTCGCCGTCGCGGCCGATCAGCCAGTCATCGCCGCCCCGGCCAAGCAGCGTATTGCCACCGGAATCGCCGTAGAGCGCATCGTCAAGGTCCGACCCGCCCAGGTCTTCGATCGACGAGAAACTGTCACCGGCCGCGTCGCCGGTGTTGCGATGCATGTGCGCCAGATCGACCCGAAGACCGGACAGGGATGTGGCATAGCTGGCCTGATCGGTATCGCTTCCGCCATCCAGCCAATCGGCCCCTGCGCCACCGATCAGGATGTCATAGCCAAATCCGCCTTGCAGAACATCGTCACCGCCGCGCCCGTCCAGCAGGTCCGACCCGTTGCCGCCGGAAATCGTTTCGGCCTCGTTCAAGCCGGAGATCGTATCGGCGAACCCGGTCCCGGCGATGGCTTCGATCGACACGAACACATCGCCCGCCGCGTCCCCCGTGTTCAGGCTGTCATCCTGCCGGTCGATCACGATGGCCTGAGTGGCCGTGGCATAGCTGGCCGTGTCAAAACCGGCCCCCCCCATGAGCGTGTCGGCACCCTGGCCGCCAATCAGAATATCGTCTCCGCCATTGCCGGTCAGCATGTCATCGAGCATGGTCCCGACCAGGTTGTCGTCGGCCCCCGCGCCGATCTGTGTCTGCCCGTCCTGGGTTGTGCCGCCATTCAGCACCAGCGGTGGCCGGTCGAGGTTGAACGGGTTCACGGCGGTGATGTCGCTGAGCGAAAGAGGATTTCCGTCGCTTGAAATGATCTGGAGAATTTCGCCCTGGAAGCTGAGGCGGGCACCGAAAGACGTCGCCACGAAACCCAGTGCGTTCGGGTCGTGAAGCAGCGGGTAGTGCGACAGGTCAAGCGCATCCAGACCGCGTTGAAAATCGGTGATCGTATCGTCGGCGCCGTCCGGCTCAAGGGTGAACAGGTCCGCCCCTGCGCCACCGGTCAGCACGTCAGCGCCGGCCCCGTCCACGATGATGTCATCGCCGTCCCCGCCGTTCAATGTGTCGTCGCCCCCGTAGCCCAGCAGCAGGTCATCAAGTGCACTGCCGGTCAGGGCATCGTCGGCAGATGTGCCCGTCAGCGTGGCCCCAAGCGTTGAAATGTCGAGCGAAAACTGGCTGATCCCGGTTTCCGTCGACGACGCAAGAAACAGCCGCAAGTCGGCGCCGTCTGCCCCGAGAGCCGCGGCCGAGACATTGTCAAGCGTTGCCCCGGCGGTGTCGGCGACCGTGGCGATCTGGAACAGCTTGCCGTCGGGGCGCAGGCGAAACAGGGTGAACCCGTCATCCGAGCCTGCCGCAAGCAGAAACGTCGTGTCGCCGATCGTGACCGTTTCCAGCACCGTTGTGTCGGCAAACCGCGTGTTCAGGTCGTCGAGAACATGGTCAATGGCGGTGAAGCTGCCGTTGGCTTCCAGTCGCAAGACCGACAGTGAAGACGTGCCGGCGCTGGCGACGATCACATGCGGCTGGCCTTCCAGCATCACGGTTTCTATCCGGGTCGGGGTGTTGACCCCAAGCCCGTCAGCAGCCCCGAAACTGGCCACCGATGAAAGAGCGCCGGCACCGTCAATCAGGTAGCTGGACACGCTGTCGCCGTCGGAGGATGACGCCAGAACCCAGGTCTGGCCATAGGCTGTCAGTGCGGCCAGGTCTGAAACAGCCCCGACAGCGGCATCGGGCGCCGGCGATATCGCGACCATTGAACCGTCGGCAGCCTGCCGGAAGGACACAAGCCCGGGGCCGTTGGGCCAACTTGTCACCACATGGCGCGCGCCGCCGATTTCGATGCCAACCGCCGCCACGGTGTCACCGGCCTGACCGCTGTTCAGGGCGCTCAGCCAGCTTGCCGCCGCGGGCGCTCCGGCGGAAACGTCAAGAACGTCGTCAAGCAGCACAACCGACAGGTCCAGATCGACTGCGCCATACTGCAGGCTGACGAAATCGGCGGGACTGGCCCCGAGAAAACTCTGGCCGGTGCTGCTGATCGTGTCGCTGACATCGAAATCGACCAGCCGGGCATCAATCCCGTAGCCGGCAAAGGCGCGCAGCGCCGGGCCGCCAGCCCCGCTGGAATAATCCAGACCAAGGATGTCGGCACCATATGGCTGGAACGGTCCTTCGACCGTGCCCAGAAAAGTCAGGTTTCCCATCACCCGCACCCCGATAACACGTCCCCACGACGCAAGATGACTTTCCGGTTGCGGTCTTAAGGAAACCCTAGGAAATCATGGCAGAACCGTGACCCATCCTTCGAATTGCGTCTAGGTTCACTTTCCGCGCCAGACCGGGTCTCGTTTCTCGGCGAAGGCGCGGGCGCCTTCAAGCTGGTCTTCGGAGGCGTAGAGCGCCTTGACCGTCGGGAATTCGGAGCCTGTGATCCTTGACAGCGCGTCCTGGAATTTCATGTTCTCGGCCTCGCGCACCACTTCCTTGATGGCCGCCTGCACCAGCGGCGGGCCGTCGGCAAGCTCTGCCGCCAGTTCATGTGCCTTTTCCAGCAGGTCGGCGGCGGGGTGGATACGGTTGACCAGCCCCCAGCGCTGGGCCTCGGCGGCGTCGAACCAGCGCCCGGTGAGCAAGAGTTCCATGGCGACGTGGTAGGGGATGCGCTTGGGCAGCTTGATCGAGGCGGCATCGGCAATAGTGCCCGAGCGGATTTCGGGCAGGGCGAACGTCGCGTGTTCGGCCGCGAGGATCAGGTCGCACGACAGCGCCAGTTCCAGCCCGCCGCCGCAGGCGATGCCGTTCACGGCGGCGATCACCACCTTGTTCATGTCGGGCAGTTCCTGCAGCCCGCCAAAGCCGCCGATGCCATAGTCGCCATCCACCGCGTCGCCGGCGGCCGCGGCCTTGAGATCCCAGCCGGCGGAAAAGAATTTTTCGCCCGCCCCGGTCAGGATGGCGACGCGCAAGGTAGGGTCGTCGCGGAAATCGGCGAATACCTGGCCCATGATCCGGCTGGTGGCAAGGTCGATGGCATTGGCCTTGGGCCGGTCCAGCGTGATTTCGAGCACGCGGCCACGGGTGCGGGTTCTGATCGGGGTGTCGGTCATGTCGGGTCTCCGGTTCGGATCAATGCGTCGGCGGCGATGGCGCCCCTGGCGAGCGCGAGCAGGGGGTTCACCTCGACCTCGGCCACCTGCCCGTGATTTGCGACGACATAGGCCTGGATGGCAAGGGCGGCGTCGATGATGGCGTCGATGTCGGCGGGCGGGCGGCCCCGGTAGCCGGTCAGCAGGCGATGGACCTTCAGCCGGGCGAGCGCGGCGGCGATGTCATCGCGGCTGGCCGGGACCAGGAGCGAGGCGGTATCGTCGATCAGTTCGGTCAGCGTGCCGCCGGCGCCAAGGGTGAGGACATAGCCGTGGGCCGCGTCCAGCGTCACCCCGATCAGCAGTTCGGCAACCGCGCCGGGGATCATTTCCTCGAGCAGAAAGGCGGTGGCAGGCATGGCGCGGGCGGCCTGGAGGACGGCGTCGGGGGTGGTCAGGCCAAGCGCGACGGTGCCGGCCTCGGTCTTGTGGGCGTGGCCTTCGCCCTTGAGCACAAGCGGGAAGGTGAGGGTTTCGGCCAGCGCGGGCAGCTCGGCGGCGGTTGTGGCCCGGTGGCCGCGCGGGCGGTGCAGGCCGTGGGCCGCCAGCGCGCCTTTGGCCTCGGCCTCGGTCAGGCTGCGCGCGGTGCCGGGCGTGCGGGGCGGCAGGATCGGGGCGGCGTCGGGGGCTGTGCATTGCGCGGCGATGCGCGCGGCCGAGAGCGCCTCGGACAGGCCGCAGAGCGGGGCGATGCCGGCGGCGATCAGGTGGTTTGCGATGTCCTCGGGCATGTTTTCCGGCAGGGTGGCGGCGATGGCCAGCGGGCGGCCGGTTCGGGCGCGCGCCAGGGTGGCTGCCTCGATGATGCAGGTCCAGTCGGCGGTATCGCAGCGGTCGGCGCGGGGAAAGTCGGCGATCAGGATGGTGAGCGCGTGGCGGCCCGCCATCATGGCGGCGAAAACCTCGGCCATGGCGGGCGCGTCGTTCCAGATATAGGTGTGGTAATCCAACGGGTTGGCGCGTTTGACCCGCGGGCCGAGCGCGTCGCTCAGCGCCTGGTCCTGGGTGGGCGACAGCGCGGGAAAGGACAGGCCGGAGCGGGTGGCGAGATCGGCGATCAGGCTGGCTTCGCCGCCCGAGCAGGACATGGCGGCCAGGCGGGTATCGGGCAGCGGGCCGGTGACATGCAGCAGTTTCAGGGCCTCGGTGAAATCGGGCAGGGTCTCGGCCAGGGCGATGCCGAGGCGGGCAAACAGTGCCCGCGCGCCGGCGTCGGAGCCGGCGAGCGAGGCGGTATGCGAAAGCGTGGCGGCGCGGGCCTGGGAGGACGCGCCGACCTTGAGGGCAACCACCGGCTTGTTCAGGTCGCGTGCCGTCCGGGCAAGCGCTTCCAGCGCGCCGATGTCGCCGATGCCTTCCACATGCAGGCCAAGGGCAGTGACGCGCGGGTCGGTGAGCAGGGCTGCGCCGATCTCGGCCAGCCCGGTCTGGGCCTGGTTGCCGGCGGTGACGACGATGCCCAGCGGCAGGGCGCGGCGCTGCATGGTGAGGTTGATGGCGATGTTGGAGGACTGGGTGACGATGGCGACGCCGCTCTCGGTGCGGGTGCCGCCGTGCTGGTCGGGCCACAGGAGTGCGCCGTCGAGGTAGTTGATGAAACCGTAGCAGTTGGGGCCGATCAGGGCCATGTCGCCGGCGGCCTGCAGGAGCCGGGTCTGCAGGGCGGCGGCGGCGGTGTCCTCGCCGCGGGCCTCCAGAAAGCCGCTGGCAAAGCAGATGGCGCCGCCGGCGCCGATGGCGGCGAGCTGGGCGGTGGCGTCTATGGTGGCTTCCCGGTTGATGCCGATGAAGGCGGCATCGGGGGCACTGGGGAGGTCGGCGATGCAGGCATGGGCGGGCAGATCGGCGATGTTGCTGCGGGTAGGGTGGACCGGGAAGATCGGGCCCGTATAGCCAAAGGCGCGGGCCTGACGGATCACGTTTTCGCACCAGCTGCCGCCGCCAATCACGGCGATGCTTTCAGGGCGCAGAAGACGGTCGAGGCGGGTGTTCATCTTGCAGCACCTGTGCGCGCGAAAAGTGCGGGAGCCTCCGGCGGGGATATTTTGGAAAAGAAGAAAGAGAATTTTAACAAAATTGAGCGCAAATTGGGGGGCGGTACAGGCGGGGACGCCGATGGCCGTAAAAGGAGAAGGCCCTTCGTCCCTTGATGCGGGGCGAAGGGTTTGCTTCTTCTTTTTGCAAATATCCCCGCCGGAGGCATGAAAGTTTTCATGCGCCCAGTGGCCGCAGCAGGTCGCGGCTGATGATGTGGCGCTGGATCTCGCTGGTGCCGTCCCAGATGCGTTCGACCCGCGCGTCGCGCCAGAAACGCTCAACCGGGAAGTCGTCCATCAGCCCCATGCCGCCGAAGATCTGCAGGGTGGTGTCGGTGACCCGCGCCAGCATTTCGGAGGCATAGAGCTTGGCGCTGGCGATTTCGCGGTTGGCCGGCAGGCCGCGGTCGAGCCGGTCGGCGGCGGCCAGCGTCAGCCAGTCGGCGGCGTCGATTTCGGTGATCATGTCGGCGATCTGGAAGCCCACGCCCTGAAAGCGGCCGATGGGCTGGCCGAACTGTTCGCGCGTCGCGGCGTGGTTCAGCGCCAGGTCGAAGCAGCGCCGGGCGCGCCCGACCGCCATGGTGGCCACCGTGATGCGGGTGGCATAGAGCCAGTCGTTCATCAGTGCGAAGCCGCCGTCGACCTCGCCCAGCACCTGCGCGTCGGGCAGGCGGCAGTCGTCGAATTCGAGGATCATGTTCTTGTAGCCGCGGTGGCTGACCGATCTGTAGCCGTCGCGGATGGTGAAGCCCGGCGTGCCGCGGTCCATGAGGAAGGTGGTGATCTTCTTCTTCGGGCCGCGGGGCGTGTCTTCTTCGCCGGTGGCGACGAAAACGATCACGAAATCGGCGTGGTCGGCGCCCGAGATGAAATGCTTGGTGCCGTTCAGCACCCAGTCG
>Ga0256839_1003800_pt1 | contig 15259 bp, 10 predicted proteins | sample 354166metaG_FD_185968 | JGI IMG/M metagenome (GOLD analysis project Ga0256839, IMG submission 185968) | Hydrothermal vent microbial communities from Mid Atlantic Ridge, Atlantic Ocean - 354-166 | ecosystem: Environmental > Aquatic > Marine > Hydrothermal vents | place: Atlantic Ocean: Mid... | reverse complement strand
GCTGGATGCCGAAGGCAAAGTCCTTCAGCGCTTTGATACCGAAGCAGCTTCACACAACAAACAGCTGAGCATTGACCTGCGAGCTTTACCTGCAGGTACTTACTTCCTGCAGATTCTGACTGAAAACCACATCAGCATCTCCAAGCCCCTCACGAGGAAGTAAAACATCTACAGAACAATCAAAAGGCGTCGTTCGCAGGCTGCGGGCGGCGCCTTTCCTTTTCCTGCGCCACTAAGCTTCCAAAGTGTCGCTTTGAGCAGCCATTTGACTCCAGGCCCAGGCCGTACGCATGATGTCATCAATGCCATAGCGGGGTTTCCAACCCAACAGGCGGGCGGCCTTGTCGTAATTGGCATAGACGGCTATGACATCGCCGGGGCGTCGGGGCCCTATTCGCCAGGGCAAATCAACACCGGTGCTGCGTTCAAAGGCAGCTATAGCCTCCAAGACTGTAGTGCCTTTTCCACTGCCCAGATTGAACACTTCACAAGTGCCGGCACTTTTTTGCCTGTCGGCAAAAGCTAAGGCCAGGCTATGGGCTTCCGCCAAATCCATGATGTGGATGTAATCCCTGATGCAAGAGCCGTCTCGCGTGGGATAGTCGTCACCAAAAACCACGACTTCTTCGCGCAAACCCAGAGCCGCTTCAGTGAGCACGGGCACCAGATTTTCCGCTTCCTTACCGGGAGCTTCTCCCGTCAAGCCACTGGGATGCGCTCCGGCCGGGTTGAAATAGCGCAACAGCACGCAGCGATGCTTTTGGGGCCAGGCACGTATAAAATCTCGGCAAATATCCTCTCCCATTTGCTTGGTGCGCGCATAGGGGCTTTCCGCTTCCTGTAAAGGAGCATCCTCCGTAACGGGCAATTTTTTCGCGTTGCCGTAAACCGAGCAGGAAGAAGAGAAGACAAAATTCTTTACGCCAAACTCCCGAACACAACGCAACAAATTGACCAGCCCTCCGATGTTGTTTTCGTAGTAAAGCAAAGGTTTTTGCACCGACTCACCCACGCTCTTCAGCGCTGCAAAGTGGATGATACCGTGTACATGCGGCCATTCGGCAAACATTTGCCGCAAGGCGCTAAAATCTCTAAGGTCGAGTTTGTAATTTTTAACTTCTCGGCCGGTGATCTTTTTTACCCGCTCCAAGGCTTTTTCACTGCTATTGCTGAGGTTGTCCAATGAAACAACCCCATAGCCCTTTTCCAGCAAATCAATAATCGTATGGCTGCCAATATATCCACAACCACCCGTTACCAAAACCGTTTTTTGCTCTTTCATGCGCCAAAGTTAATAAACAATAAACTACCAGTACCGTTTGTTGCTGTGCTTACGCCAAAAAAGGTTTGGACGACGCAGGTCGTCCAAACCTTTTGCCTTGCTCGAGTTCAGCAAGTTTTTCGTTTTTTTTTGCAGCAAGTTGCAAAGCCCTATGCAAACATCACTTGAGAATGAGTTTGCGGGCAACGAACCAGGCATCGGTTTGCAGTTCCAACATATAGAGGCCGCGCTCCCATTTGCTGCAAGGCAGAGAAAAGACCTGGCGACCGGAAGCCAGCATTTCCTCACCCTCCTGTACCACCTTACCGTCTGCTGTGAGCAAGCGATAATGCAGTTTTCCGGCTGCAGCCATTTCGGCCTGGATATTGATGTGATCCGTTGCGGGATTGGGAAAGAGGCGTACCTGGGCAACAGCCTGATCGGCTTCCTCTACAGCTGTACTCAACTTGGAGTTTACTATGGTACCTTTACCGGGAGCCATGGCACAGGCCATATCGCCTTGATCTGAACTGACACAAGCCTCGCTGTTGTAGTTGAATAAATCCATAAATTCCACATCATCTATATACCAGCCTAAACCGGCGTTTTGTTCATCCGTGCCAAAAGCAAAACGCAAAAAGACCGGTTCTCCCACATACTCGCTCATATCCACATAGGTGGCGATCCATCCGTTGCTGTTACCCCAAAAGGCATCCAGGAAAGGAATAACGAAAGTACTGTAGTCAATAGGCCCGTTGTAGGGGTTTTTGAACATTTTATCCGCAGAGATGGCTTGCCAGGTTTGGCCAAAATCGGTGGAAATCTGCAAATAGCCGCCATCGGCTCCGGCCTCGGTCTGATAGCGGTGGTAAAAGCGCAGCACCGGCTGATCGCCTCCAACGGTATGGTCTTGCAGCATCTGCAAAACCTGCTGACTTTCCGTAGCGATGTCTTCTACAAAAAAGGATTTGGTGCCGCTATAAGCATCGTCCTGCGTAATAGCCCAATTGTTGGGTGCCTCATCGCCAATAGTTGTGCCGGCCCAAACGCCTATGACGTTGCCCTCAAAGTCTTCGTAAAACTGCTGCAGGGAGTAGAAATCCGGCGACGACAGGGCCTTGTAGGTGATGGTTACCTCATCCAGATAAGCCATATTGCCAATCTCAAAGGTGAGGGTATTGCCATTGACAACGGGCTCCAGAGAAGCCGAGCCTTGCACATAAGTCAGGCCATCGGGCAAAACATCGGTTACCGTCACACCCGTGAGGTTTTCGTCTTTGTGGTTGATGATGTGCAGGCTGTACTCGATTTCATCTCCGGCATCAATCAGCTCGGTAGCGGTCTTTTCTATTTTCAGCTCAGCTATGCAGGTGGGCAAAACGGTAAAGTCTTCCACACCGTCATTCACGGCATTGGAAGAGCCTTGATCAGCAAAATACCCCAGCCCACGACGCGCAAAGACTTCCCAGATGAGGCATTGGTTGGCACCACCGTAAAGCATCTGGTCGGCCAGCAAGATGGCATCGCGCCCCTGGATGAAACCCGGGTTACAATCTTGCAACTTCATGCCTTCGGTAACCAATTGAATGGCCATGTTGTTGCCACCGGTGCCGTTATAGGGGTCGGGATCCCAGCCGTATTCTTCGCTCATCGCCCAATACAAATCCCACAACATAGAACACCATACGGCACCCACACCGTGAGGCACCGAAGCAGAAACGATATCGGAATAGGTCATGGGGTTGATGTCCATATCCGTAGAATAGGGATAAGCTCGGATGCCCTTCCCATCTACGGGTTGACGAATCAGGTATGTACCCATACCCCGACGCTTTTCGGGCGTATCACCGGGCTGTACGGTCAATGCCAAAGCATAAAAATCACTCCAGCCCTCACCCATTTGCTCCTCGTTAAAAAGACAGTCCGTGTTGAAGCGCCCACCTGTGAGGCGATTGGAAAGGCCATGGGTGTTTTCGTGAATAATGACACCATTGTCCAAATCGGAAGTCAGAAAAGTCGGCCCCGGATCAGCAGGCGGACCAATGGTTACGAAAAGTCCCTCATCCAGATACTGCCGCAGAACCGCACAATCGGGAGCGCTAAGCATGACAGAAGGAATGTTGGGATCCGGGATATCCGGCACGCCGGCCATGCCTATAGTACCCTCCTCAAAATTACAGATGATTACGGCTATGGCACCTGCCTCTTCGGCATTGGCGGTTTTCTGTTCAAAAAAGCAGCCTCCCCGATCGATCAAGGCGATCTTTCCATCCAGATCAGCAGCATTGACAAAAGGAGCTTCACAGCCATCCGTGATAAAAGGCGCATAGGTGGGGTCTTCTACGGCCACCACCTGGCCGGTTACGGTCATGCTCTGGGGGTCCGGACCGTACTGAGCTACACCGGTGCTGTACAAGCCTGCTATAGCTGCCGGTTCAGTAACTTCCACCAGGCGACTGCCCCGACTCCAATAAAACATGTTCATCACCCCATTAGAGCCATCAGGGGGCGTCGAAAAATTGGCATTGTCCAGGGCGCCATTGCCTTCGGGATCGTCGCTGCCAAAAGAGCCCCGAGCTATAACCGGATCACCGGCGCCACTCTCACCGCTGTAATTGCTTTGCTGAAAAGTGCCCGCTCCTTCATCAAAGCCATAATGCCACATGATATCGTGAAAGGCGTTGATGGTCGCAAAGAGGTTGGTAATACCCGCTTCTTTGTAGGCTGAAGGCTCTTGGTTTTCGTCATAGGGGAAATCAAATTCCAGGTTGGCACCGCCATCCACCTCGAAATCGGGGTTTCCATCGGCATTGCCATCGTGAAAGGCGTGCACGTTGTTCCCTCGCGTGTACGTAAACTCCGCTCCTTCCTGGCCATCCGTATCGTGCCAGCCATAAGGAGAAGCATCGGCATCGGCAGGGTCAGTCAACAGCGTCCGGTCTCCGTGCGAGGGGCTTTCCACCGGTAAGGCAAAGACTCGATAAGTAGCCCCGTCACTCTCGGGAGAAGACGGCAAAAAGTGCTCGGCAACCAAAGGACTTTCTTCTGTGCAGGTAGATATGGGAGCCCGCACATTGGCCGGATTGCTGCAATACACCGTGCGGTTGTTCTTTTTGAGTATTTCTCCGCTGAGGGCATCCACATAGATAACCCAGCGGTCGCTGCTGCGGACAGGAGCCAATTCGACCTGCCAGCAAAGCAATAGGTCTTCGCCTTTCGGCAAATATTTCAACTGTACCGAAATGGGTTCTTTCGACCAGGAAAGCTGCTCGTATTCGTATTGATACGTGCCTTTTTTTGTTCTGATTTGCGGATAAATGCCGCTAACCGGCAACCCCAGGTCTTCTGCCGATCGCACAACGGCCTCGCCGGCTTGTAAACCGGGAGTAGCAGCCCCTGCCTTTTGTTGTGCAGCAGGAATCAAATCATTGCTCAGCTTTAAAATTTTGCCGGAAGGCAACAAAACGACCTTACAAAACCCTCCCGCTACTTCCACCCCGTGCACGCTTTGCACAAAGTACACATACGTAAGCCCCGAGGGTTTACTCAACTGGACATCCTGCAAAATCAACTGCTCGACATCGCTTTTCTGCAAAGACAAATCGGCATAATGTTCGAGCAAATACTTTTTAGCTATGGCCTCAGGCGACGACTGGGCTTGCAAAGTAAAACTGCCCCACAAGAGGCAGCAAAGGAGGTAGAGGGCATTCTTCATGCTGAAAGAGTTTTAAATGACTGGTTTGCTTATCGGTACTTGTGAAATGGTTACAAAAATAAACAGCTTTGTCCTTTATCCATAAAAAAACACGACCAAATGTAGCCTGGGTTGCAGAGTCTGCCCAAAGCTCAAAGCAAACTATCTTTGCCTCATGAAAAAAAGAGATTCGGGCCTGATTTTTGGCCGGCACCCCGTGGAAGAAGCTCTGCGGCAAGGCCGCTCCATAGAAAAAGTCTTTTTGCTGCAAGGCACGCGCGGAGATTTTGAAAAAGAAATTCGCCAACTCTGTCGGGGGCAAAACATCCCCCTGCAGATGGTGCCCCGCCAAAAACTCGACCGCATGGTACGAGGCAACCACCAAGGAGTCGTCCTCAGCCTCTCTGCCATACCTTTTTATAGGTTGGAAGATCTGCTGCCCCAAATTTACGAACGGGGTGAAGCCCCACTGCTCGCCCTGCTCGACGGCATAACCGATGTGCGCAACATGGGAGCCATTGCCCGCTCGGCAGAACTCTGCAGCGTGCACGCCCTGGTCATTTCCCGAAAGGGGCACGCCCGCCTGCACGAAGACGCCGTCAAAACTTCCGCCGGAGCCTTGCTACGCCTGCCGGTCTGCCGGGAAAGCAGCATGCTCTCTGCCGTAAAATACCTGCAAAGCAGTGGAGTTCGGGTTTTAGCGGCCCGCCCCGAAGCACCTGAAGTTCTGCGCAACATACCGCTCAACACCCCCACAGCCTTTGTCTTCGGCGACGAAGGCAAAGGCATAAGCCGGGCAGTAGATAAGCTGTGCGACCTAGCCTTCCGCATCCCCCAAAAAGGAGAAGGCAACTCTTTTAACGTCTCGGTGGCTGCCGGCATTTGCTTCTACGAAAGCATGATGCAACGCCAGTAAAACGCCGTATTTGCCTTTCGGCAAATGATTTGCCACTCCATAAACCCCTCCCCTTACACCCGGGCCTCAGGCATTTCAATGGATGAGAAGGCCGTGATTACTGCAAAAAGGCTATGAAAAGGCAGAGCAAGAAAAGGAGCAAAACCAGCCACTGGTCCAGTGGCACGCGTTCCCATTGAGGTTTCATGATGTGTTTTTTTTGGGGTTATGACTTGTAATGAATAAAAGTTGTAACAGCATCAACTACCGGTGTCAACTTCAAGCCACTTACAAGTTTTTACAGATTCAAACCCTTACAGCTTGAAATCTTTGGGGTAAAGTTAGTTTTTTTTCAACAACTTTCCAAATCCGACGGCAACCGGAAACCTTAAAAGCCCCCGACTTTACAAAAAACGCTTAGTTTTGAGCAAGAGACAAAACCCGTCTGAACCGATTCGACATGAACGCGCAGCATAGCTTTTTGACAAAAGCCAGGTAAAAGCCCCAAAAGATGAGCATACGCAAAGAAATTGACGAACTTCTTCGAGCCGGCCTCATCACGGAGGAGACGGCAGAGAAGCTCCAAAGGTATTATCAAGCCAAGAAGCAAACTTCAAGTAATCGCCTTTTCACCGCTTTCGGTATTTTGGGGGCAGTTTTGGTGGGGCTGGGCCTCATTCTGATTATAGCACACCATTGGGATGAACTTTCGAGAACGACAAAAACCCTGCTTTCCTTTTTTCCTCTTCTCATCGGCCAGTTGCTCTGTGCTTACACCTTATTGAAAAAGCGAAACAATGCGGTTTGGCGGGAAAGCACAACGGTTTTTCTCTTCTTAGCCATCGGAGCCAACATGGCGCTCATCAGTCAGATCTACCACCTCCCCGAAGATACCGCAGCCTTTCTGCTCAGCTGGATGCTGCTCGGCCTGCCTCTGGTTTACATCATGAACTCTTCCATGGCTTCTTTGCTTTTCCTCGGAGGTATCACGTATTACGCCATGCTCCAAGGCCATAGCTCTTACGCCAAACCTTCTCCCTATCTCTATTGGCTTTTGCTGTTGAGCATCATCCCACACTACCGCAAACTGTGCAAAAACAGACCTCAAAGCAATTTTACTTTTTTTCACCACTGGGCAATCCCCCTGTCGCTGACTTTTGCGCTAAGCAGCATAGCGGGTGAACAGGACAAACTGCTGTTTATCGCCTACTTCAGCTTGTTTGGGGTATTCTACATCCTTGGCGACAGCTTTCTTCCGCCAAGCACAAAACCCGCTGCAAACGGCTACAAACTCATAGGCTCTCCGGGCACGGTAATGCTGCTTTTGTTGTTGAGCTTTCAATGGTTTTGGAAAGGTCTGGAAAATTCTCCACCTCAATTCTTCCCAGGTAGTCCGGAACTCTTGGCAGCAATTGTACTTTCTCTGACTGCCGCTTTGCTCCTTTATCATCAGCAAAAAGACAAAAAACTCCGCGAGCTTAAACCCCTGACCACGGCTTTCATCTTCTTCATCGCCGTTTTCATTCTCGGAACTTCTTTTTCTTCCCTGGCTGTACTCCTCATCAACCTTTACCTCCTTGTCATCGGAAGCCTCACCATTCGAAACGGCGCCCGACAAAACCAACTAAGCACCTTAAACTACGGCTTACTCATTATAGCTGCGCTGATCATCTGCAGATTCTTCGATACAAAATGGAGCTTCGTAACCAAAGGCATTTTGTTTGTCTTGGTAGGCATGAGCTTCTTTTTTGCCAATTACCTGATGATCAAAAAAAGAAGTGCAACATGAAAGATGCAAAACCATACTTGCTGGCGTTCCTCGCGCTCACCCTGATACAATGGTACGTCCCGCTCCACATGATTTACAAAAAGGAGAAAGTCCATAAAACCGGAAGGGAATACAAATTCCGAATAAGCCCTGTGGACCCCATCGATTTTTTCAGAGGGAAGTACATCGCACTTCATTACCAGGAGAGCACTGTCAAAACCTCTGATGAACAAAACTGGACAGCAGGGGAAATTGCCTACGTTTTGCTCACCACAGACGAACAAGGTTTCGCCAAAATACAATCCGTATCCAAAGAAGAACCGAAAGGTCAAAGCAATTTCTTCAAAGCTCAGGTGGCCTTTGTCAGCAGAGACGGTTCCAATACCCTGAGGCTCTCTTATCCCTTTGACCGGTTTTACATGCAGGAGTTCAAGGCCAATGAGGCAGAGCAACTTTATTGGCAAAAATTGCGAGACACCAGCAACACGGTATATGCATTGGTTGGTATTAGGGATGGAGAGGCCGTCTTAAAAGACGTGTTGATCGATGGCGTCCCCCTGGAAGCCCTACTTATTAACGGGAAAGGCGAATAAGAAAACCCACATATCGGGCAGCAATCGGTCTAATCCGATTGGGGCAGTTTTTCCACATAGACCGAAGTCGAAGGAAAAGCAAAGTCAACGCCCAGATGCTCCGCCAGATGCAAAATGGAAAACAGGATTTCTTCCTTATAGCACAATTCCGAAGCGTAATCCGAAACCAGCAAAGGCACGCGAAACAAGATATTGAGTGAAGAGTCGGCTAAAGCCGTGAGATGTACGTAGTAATTTTCCTTATGGGTAGCCGGATGGGCAGCTATGATCTCTTTCAAACCTGCTAAAAAATCCCGTATTTTATCGGGTGGTGTGCCGTAAGTGATGCCCAGCGTCAAATTCATCAAGCGATAAGAACGCACCCCACGGTTGATGACCGAAAGGTTGGCCATGTTGCCGTTGGGAATACTCACGATAGAAGAATCGAGCAATTTGATGCGCGTACTGCGAAAGCCCACTTCCACCACTTCCCCCCCTTGATTTCCGACCTCTATCCAATCGCCAATTTGAAAAGGCCGATCGATAAAAATCATGACCGAGCCGATGAAGTTCTTCACCGTATCCTGGGCCGCCAAAGCCAGAGCCAAGCCTCCAATAGACAAGCCTGCGATGATGGCCGTTACGTTTACGTCCATCAGTTGCAAAATCCTGATAACCCCCAAGACTACCAGCCCGATCTGCCCCAGCTTTTTGAACAAGGGCAACAATTGATCGTCCATGCGATTTTCCGTAGCCCTGATTTTGCGCGTGAGAAACAATACAAACACATCCCACAAACGCAAGCCCAACATCAGCAGAAAAACAGCCATGAAAATGCGCACAGCCGTCATAACAAAAGCCGAAATTTCAATCGGCAACTGGAGCATGGGCACCAACAATTTCAACAAAGCCATCAAGAGCAACAAGCTGAGATAGCGGGCAATTTTAAAGGCCAGATCAGGAGAAACCAAATCGGGATAAAGCCGAGAACGGCTCAACCTTCTGACGCCAAAGCTCAACAAGCGACTCAAAAATTGGTGTAAAAACACCAGCACCAAGCCAATGAGGAGCATCCCCAGATACTGCCACAAGAATAAACCCAAGAAATGCTTCTGCCCTATTCGGGGAAAAAGGCGAAGAAAAAAATCAGCGCCCAGTGGATACACCTCTTCGTACAATCGCGGCAAGGCCCGAACCGTCTCCGGCCCATAGTACCACTTCCCGCTTATGCGCTGCACGTAAATTTCAGGAAGCTCTAAGGGGAAAGGTCGGTAGAGTGCTTTTCTACTCAGGCTATCCACATAAAAGCTGTCGCGGGGAATTTCATCCAAATCCACATACAGGCCCAGGCCATCGTAAATCTGCTTAAGCATAATCGCCCGACGCACCAAAGTGGCCGAATCCAAATCTGCAAACAAGGTCTGTGCAGCCTTAGCCGGTTCGTAGCTGTCGGTCTGCAAGTAATAGAGGTGGACGTAGATGGTGTTGTAAGGCGATTCCAGACTGATTGCGGGGGCCTCCCGGCTCTGCGCCTCGAGCCGGGATAAGAGCAAAAGCCAAAACACAGGCAGAAGGAGCAGACTCAAAAAATTCCGGCGACAAAACAAGTCAGACAAAAAACGCATAGAGACGGATGTTTTACTTTTTGGCGAAAGCCTGTACCCACTTACGGGCTTCCTCAAGGGCTTTCGCCAAACCGGAGGCATCCTTACCTCCCGCAGAGGCAAAGAAGGCTTGTCCGCCACCTCCTCCCTGGATGTGGCTGGCCAGTTCGCGAACCATTTGGCCGGCATGCAATTTTTCATCGGCCAGCTCCTTGCTCACGGCAACCATCAGCTGAGGCTTGTCCTTGATAGTTGCTGCCAGAACGATTACGGCAGGTTTGAGCTGCTGCTCCAGTTGAAAGACCAGGTCTTTGAGGCTTTTGCTGTCGGAAACCGGAGCTTGAGCTGTGAGAAAGCTAAAGTTGTCGTACTTCTCGGCTTTTTGCAACAATTCTTCTTTGATTCGACCGGCCTGCTCTTGTCTAAGCTTTTCCGTTTCCTTGCGCAGTTTTTTGACCTCCTCCTGGAGTTGCACTACGGCTTGGGGAGTGTTTTTCCCGCTTTTCAGCAAATAGCGTATGTCTTGCAACTCCTCCAGTTGTGCCTGGATGTACTCCTCTGCCCGCGGCCCTGTAAGCGCTTCTATGCGGCGCACCCCCGAAGCCACAGCCGACTCGGAAACGATTTTAAACAGGCCTATTTCTCCGGTTTGCCCGACATGTGTCCCTCCGCAAAGCTCTTTGGAAAAATCGTCGTCAAAGGTAATGACGCGCACCTTTTCTCCGTACTTCTCCCCAAAGAGCATCATGGCACCCGAAGCCCGGGCCACTTCAATAGGCACATCGCGTTCTTCCTTCAGGCGAATATTCTCTCTGATTTTGGCATTGACGAGCTTTTCAATTTGTTTGATTTGCTCGGCAGAGAGCTTTTCAAAGTGGGCGAAATCGAAACGCAGGCGGGCGGCATCCACATCTTGCCCCTTTTGAACGGCATGCTCTCCGACGATGCGGTGCAAAGCTGCGTGCATGAGGTGGGTAGCCGAGTGGTTGCAGGCCGTGGCATGACGCAGGGCTTCATCCACGCGGGCCAACACCGGCTTTTCGGGATGCTCGGGCAGGACATCGACGATGTGTACAATCAGTTCATTTTCCCGCAGGGTGTTAAGGACTTTCAAGCCTTGCTCACCCACGAGCAATTCACCCTTATCGCCCCGCTGACCACCGCCTTCGGCATAAAAAGGCGTTTTGTCGAGTACGATTTGATACGCTTTTCCCTTTTTCTTTTCAACCGTGCGGTATTTGAGGATGTGAGCATTTCGCACTTCCACTACGTCGTAGCCGACGAACTCCACTCCTTCTCCTTCTCGTAGGATGACCCAATCGCCCACGGAGCGTTCTGCAGCTTGTCGAGAACGACTCTTTTGTTCTTTCAGAGCTTTTTCAAAGCCTTTTTCATCCACTCGCAGGCCTCTTTCCTCTGCTATGAGACGAGTCAGGTCTATGGGAAAGCCATAGGTATCGTAGAGTTCAAAGGCATCCTGACCTGAAATCCGGCCATCCTTCGTCTTCAAGTTGTCAAAGCGCTTGAGACCTTTGTCCAGCGTGCGGAGGAAATTGCGCTCCTCTCCTTCTACCACCTTAGCGACCTGCCCTGCCTGAGCTTCCAGATCCGGAAAAGTATCTGCAAACCAATCAGCCAAAGGTCGCACCAACTCCCAAAGCAAAGGGGTTTTCCTATTCAAAAAGGAATAGTAATAACGGACAGCCCGTCGCAAAATCCGACGTATGACGTAACCCGCACCGGAAGCTTCCGGCATTTGCCCGTCGGCAATGGCAAAAGCCACGGCCCGCAGGTGGTCCACCACCACGCGCATGGCTATGTCCGACCAGGCATCGGGTGCATAACTGCCCCTGTACTTGAATCCCGTTTTTTCTTCTACCAAACGGATAAAAGGCATAAAGACATCCGTGTCGTAATTCGATTGCTTGCCCTGTATGGCCATGCAGAGGCGCTCAAAGCCCATGCCCGTATCCACGTGCTTTTCGGGCAGAGGTTCCAGCGAGCGATCGGCTTTGCGGTTGAACTGGATGAAGACCAGGTTCCAAAGCTCTACCACGCGGGGGTCATCTCGGTTGACCAGGGAAGCCCCGTCAATTTTTAATCGCTCTTCCTGACTGCGCAAATCGATGTGGATTTCCGAGCAAGGGCCGCAAGGCCCCGTATCGCCCATTTCCCAGAAGTTGTCTTTGCGATCGAAGTAGAGGATTCTGCCTTTCGGCAAATATTTTGCCCAGATCTGTGCGGCCTCTTCATCGGCTTGCAAGCCATCCTGCTCATCGCCCGAAAAGACCGTAGCATAGAGGCGGTCAGCAGGCAGGCCGTAAACTTCCGTGAGTAGCTCCCAGGCCCAGGCGATGGCCTCCTCTTTGAAGTAATCGCCGAAAGACCAGTTGCCCAACATCTCAAAGAAGGTGTGGTGGTAACTGTCCTTACCCACTTCCTCCAGATCGTTGTGCTTACCCGATACGCGCAGGCATTTCTGGGTGTCGGCTATACGCCTGGCCTCCGGCTGGCGGTTGCCCAAAAAGTAGTCCTTAAACTGATTCATACCCGCATTGGTGAACATGAGCGTAGGGTCGTCCTTATTCACAATGGGAGCCGAAGGCACAATTTTGTGGTCTTTAGCACTAAAAAAAGCTAAAAACTTGCGGCGTATTTCTCTGGATTCCATGCGCGTTTTCCCGAGTTTTCGGTAGTTTTTCTAAAATATCCGGCCGAACAAATCCGCCGCCCATGCTGTTAAAGGAGTTCATAAACAGGGCTAATTTGTCGGCTATATGGCATATTCACCCGCCTTTCTGTGGAAAAGGCGCCAAAAAAATGTGGATAACTTTTTTAAAAAAATGATACACATTTCTCGACAAGGCTCTACTTTTGGGTTGCATTTGGCGAAAGCCGATGCCAAATAAGCTGCCTTTGCAGCATTTTCAAAGGCTTCCACAGGAGGCATGCAAAGGTAGCATTTGTTCAGGAAATACACTCACATGGGAAAGGAAAAGTTCGTTTACAACGTACACACCCTGCGCTACGAAAAAGTTGAAGTCAGCACCAAAGAGCGCGTTTTGCGCATTTTGGGCTTTCTCTGTGCCGTTTTGGTTGCCGGAGGTCTTTTCACTTTCTTAACCTGGGAGCTTTTTCCCTCTCCTAAGGAAAAAGCCTTGCTGCGGGAACTGCATCAAATGGAGTTGCAATACACCGAACTGAACAAGCAGCTGGATCTGATGAGCAAAGTGCTGGCCAATGTCCAGGAGCGCGACGCAGGAGTTCATCGCATGCTCTTCGGCATGGATCCCATAGACCCTGCCATCTGGAACGGTGGAATCGGAGGCCACAACGCCTACAGCGACCTGGTCAATTACAAACGCACCGGTGCTCTCATCAAAAAAACGCGGGAAAAAGCCGATCGGCTGATGCATCAAATCCGGCTGCAATCCGAATCTTTGGACACCATCATTGCCCTGGCCAAAGATCGCGAAAAAATGCTGGCCTCTATACCTTCCATTAAGCCGGTACGCTCCGATAAACTCAGTCGCAAAGTAAGCCTGCTCTCAGGCTTTGGCTACAGGATACATCCCATTTTCAAAGTGCGCAAACTCCACACCGGCATAGACTTCACCGCTCCGCGCGGCACGCCCATTCAAGCTACCGGAGACGGAAAAGTGGTGAAGATAGAACACAAACGCACCGGCTATGGCAACAGCGTAGTCATCGACCACGGCTATGGCTATCAAACCCGCTACGGACACATGCAACGCATTGATGTCAAAGTGGGGCAAAAAGTCAAAAAAGGACAACAAATCGGATTGGTCGGCAGCACCGGAACTTCAACCGCACCACATTGCCATTACGAGGTTATTTATAAAGGGCAAAAAATCAATCCCATCCAATACTGCATGGACGGCCTCAGCCCCAAAGAATACCAGGAGCTGGTAGAAATGGCCTCTACGGCCAATCACTCCTTCGATTGATTGTGCCTGCTTGGGATGCCTCAGCATCCCAAAGTGCAACAAAAAAGCCTTGTCGGTATAACCCAACAAGGCTTTTTACTTTCCTATACAATCACTTGCGAAGCACAAAACCTACATTGACTCTCTGAGCCAAGCCGATGTTGCGGCCACCTAAGTAAATGGCTCCACTGATAAAAAGGCCCAAATGCCTGCCAACGGGTTTATAAAGCGTAGCGCCCACTTTGTACCAATCAGACCCTTCTCCGGCCTGAATGCCCGTATCTACACCCGGATTGATCGTTTTGAAAAGGTCAAACCAAAGGTCTGCATAAACCTTCGCTCCGGCATATCCCCCACGCACAATCAAGGGAAAACCGATTTTATCTGTAGGCGCTACCCGAAAGTCCAGGCCCGATTGTGCCATGAAGAAAAAACCCGATTGATCTTGGTATTGAGCGAGCACACGGGGTTGAAAAGCTATGGCTTTTTGCCCGATAGGGCGCTCCGTATCCGTCCGATAATTGGAGATGGGGAAAGTCAAACCCACTGCCGTGATCAAAGACCACTGCCCGTGGTCGGTCTCCTGGGTACCATTCAAGAATTTCAGAGCCAAAATGGCATCCTGAAAGTTCCTGTTCAGGGAATCCGTCCAGATATAAGGTACAGACAAAACGAAGTCCAACATATCACTAAACCCTCCGGTAGCAAAAAGACTAATCGTATGGGTTTGGTTTGAAATGCTCTGCCGCTCTTTGCCAAACAAATAGGTATCAAAAAATTCCGATGAGTAGGTAAAAGCCGCATCAATGTGCCCCTTTCCCTTCATATAGCCGTCTATGGGCCCCTGTGCCAAAACCACAGAAGTCCACGACAAGATCAAAACTATGGTGAAAAGGATTGCTCGTTTCATTCAAAAAAGGTTTAAAACGGCATTCGGCCAGGCATAGAGCCCTGCCGAACACCAAAGACAATAACTCTACATGTTAGCCACCACTTCTTCTCCGTACTCCGAACACTTCAGCAAAGTGGCCCCCTCCATCAAGCGGTGGAAGTCATAAGTTACGCGTTTTTTAGAAATGGCGCCTTCCACGCCTTTGATCACCAGATCGGCGGCTTCATTCCACCCCAGATAGCGCAGCATCATTTCTCCGGATAGAATAACGGAGCTGGGATTCACCTTATCCTGGCCGGCATATTTCGGTGCGGTTCCATGGGTTGCTTCAAAAATGGCCTTGCCCGTTTCGTAATTGATGTTGGCACCCGGAGCAATGCCAATTCCACCTACGGTAGCAGCCAAGGCATCGGAGATGTAGTCGCCGTTGAGGTTGAGGGTGGCGATAACGGAATACTCTGCAGGGCGCGTCAGAATCTGCTGTAGGAAAGCATCGGCTATGACGTCTTTGACGAGAAGAGCTCCTCTATCCAAAGCCTTTTGTTGAGCTTCATTGGCCGCCTCTTTGCCCCGTTCGGCAGCTATGCGATCGTATTGTGCCCAGGTAAAGACCTTATCCCCAAATT
>Ga0256839_1003799_pt1 | contig 15265 bp, 14 predicted proteins | sample 354166metaG_FD_185968 | JGI IMG/M metagenome (GOLD analysis project Ga0256839, IMG submission 185968) | Hydrothermal vent microbial communities from Mid Atlantic Ridge, Atlantic Ocean - 354-166 | ecosystem: Environmental > Aquatic > Marine > Hydrothermal vents | place: Atlantic Ocean: Mid... | reverse complement strand
ACCTCCCTTTGGTACCGGGCTACGGCACCGTCTGAAAGGGAGGCTGTTTACAGAGACGCCGAGGTGAGCCGAACCCCGGCAACTGCGTCGTGTTCAGGCAAAGGTATCGAGTAGCGAGACACTCCCGCTCATCAGGTTGGCCGCCGAGGTTGCGGGAACGATAGCTGCTGCATCGCTGTCTTCCTCTGCCGGCATGGCATTGTCAGTGTTTAAAGAGGCATCGTCATCGCCGCTATGCTGCCCGGCGTGCTGCCCCTGGTCTTGATCAGCCATATCGATATTGGCATTGCTGAAGCCCTGATCCGCCAGTTCTGAGCGTAGCCGTGGCAGGGCTGCTTCGAGGGTGTCACGGGAGATCTGATGTGTTGCATGGATCTGTAGAGACAACTGATCCTTGTTCATTGTCAAATCAATTTTCAATGGACCGAGTTCGGCAGGGTTGATGCGAATCTGTGCCGATTTGATGTTATTGGCATTCATCCATTGAATATTCTGGCCGAATGCGCTTTCCCACCCTTTTTCAGTGAAATTGAGTGATTGGGGGGCTGTGTGTAGGGCTGCTTGCCCGGCGGCTGTGGATGGCGTGCTTCTGTCGAGTCGTGCTGTCATAGCGGCGATGTCGATTGATCCGTTGGTGCTACCACTGCTGCCATCATTCGCTCGTGCCACCATATTGTCGGCATAGGCCTGAATTTGACGCAGCTCGGCGAGGCGTTCGGCACTCAAGGTAGAGGCTGAAGTGGCGGGCACAATATCCGGTTCAGCATTGGTCTCGGTCAGGCTGTTTGCCGTCTCATCCTTGGCCACGCCACGGATAGCGCTTTGCAGGATGCCAGAACTGGTTGCTGGAACGGCGGCGCTGTGAGCCTGATCTGCGTTGATCGAGGCGGTGACGCTGGAAGTTGCTGGCATGACTTCCGCCATTTTATTCATCGGGTCGGCGTCGATCGGCTGCGTGAACGGGCGCGTATTCAAAGCGGCAATTTCTACCTGGGTAGTGGCTTTGTGTGTACCACCTACAGCGACCGGATCAGTGTACTGGCCAGCCTGCAACGCAGCCAATTCGGCAATTCCGACTGATGCGTCTTCACTGGCGTCGATCTCTGGCGTCAGGATGGCTGTTGCATCCTCGGCAGCAGTGGGTTCGATACGAATCGGTTCAGCGAGGTCGGCATCCGTCAGTGCATAGGTCTGAAGGGAGGTGTCATCATCGAACAGATCGGCAACAGGAAATGCTTCACCGTCGAAGCCACCTTCGGCGGTAGAAATCGCTTGATCATCTGACGGCCCACTATTTTTTTCCGGTGGTGTGACAAAGGTTGGCTCCCAGTCTTCATCCTGAGCTGTGCGCGACTGCTCATCCTGCTGACTCACCGGCTTGTCTTTGCCGGTGGGCTGCAACTTGTTTCCCTTGGTAGTGGTGGCGGTATCCTCTCGGCTGCTCTGGTTGACGAAAATATCCCGGAACCCGCCGCTGGGGTTGTCCGGTGTATTGGCGAAAATATGTGATGTGCCTTCCAATGGAATACTGCCGGGTGAGAAAATCTGGTTTGCCATGAGTGATACATCCCTGTCGTGATATGTCCCGGCTTCCTGCCGGCGTCAGTGGGTTTCTTACTGACAGTCTAGTAACGCAAGATTGCTGCCAGTTAGTGATTGTCGAGCGTGATGCGTTTAACAGCTCAACCGTTGCCTGTCTTGTATGCGCGGTTGTCTTGTTCGATTTGTTCGTGACGGTCCATTTTTTGCCGTAATGCAGTCATTTTCTTGTCTAGCAGGTTCTCCAGTGCATCACGCCGGCTTCTTGCATGGTGCCAGTCTTTTTCATGACGCTTGGTCAGTGATTCAATATTGGTTGTTTTTTCGTGCTGGGCAGCGATGGCGACGTCGAGCTGAGAGATGAATCGCTGTTTGTTGATGAGCTGAGTAATATTGATGCTATTGCTGTTGGAAAGGTCACCATGGTATTCGTCGCGATAGTTCTTCAATTGTCTCAGTTGGTTTTCTGCCTGTTGTTTAAGGCGCAGGGCTTGTGCGAGTTGCGCTTCTTTTTCTTCCTGCTGGCGGATGGCAATACCTAGAATGGGCTTGAGTCGTTGGGGTGACTTCATGGTTGATGCGATAACTCCCTTGGATAGCGGTTGTTCCTGAGTCGTTTCGGTCTGCAACGGATTGAGGGGGGCAGGCGCCTGGTGCAATGTCATGGCTGTTTGAATCCCCCCTGTCCCCCTTTGCGAAAGGGGGGGATTTCTGTATTCGGATCCTTATTGCTCAGGACGCCGTTAGTGTTGCATATCAGCGATGAAATTTAGCGGCAGCAGTTCAGGTCTGTGCTGTTGCCATTGGGGTGACGGCCATTTCGAGATGCCGTAGGCTTTCTGAGAAGGTGACGGCTTCATCTGGCGCCTGGCGGAGAAAGCTTGTCAGGCGCGGGAACTGGGCGATGGCCTTGTCTAGTTCGGGATTGGAGCCTTGCTGGTAGATGCCCATGTTGATCAGGTCGCGATTTTCCTGGTACAGGCTATAAGTGGCGCGAAACTGCTGCGCTGCGGTGCGTTGCTCAGGCGTGGCGATGGTATGCATCAGGCGCGAGACCGAGGCTTCGATATCGATGGCGGGGTAGTGGCCGGATTCTGCCAGCGAACGAGACAGCACGATATGGCCGTCGAGTACGGCCCGGGCTGAATCGACGACCGGATCGTTCTGATCGTCGCCTTCGGCAAGCACGGTGTAGATGGCGGTGATCGAGCCACCATATTCATCACTGCAACCGGCGCGTTCGACCAGCTGCGGTAATTTCGCGAATACCGATGGCGGGTAGCCCTTGGTGGCTGGTGGTTCGCCGATGGCCAGCGCAATTTCCCGCTGTGCCTGGGCGAATCGGGTCAGAGAATCGACCAGCAGCAACACGTCTTGTCCCTGGTCACGAAAATATTCCGCAATGCTGGTGGCGACCATGGCGCCGTGCAGGCGCTGTAGTGGCGGATTGTCTGCGGGTACGGCAACGACCACGGCGTTTTCCAGACCTTCGGTACCGAGGATATCGCGGACGAATTCGTTCACCTCCCGGCCACGTTCGCCGATGAGACCGACGACGGTGACATCAGCGGCGGTATTGCGCGTCATCATGCCGAGCAACACGCTCTTGCCGACGCCACTGCCGGCGAATAACCCCATGCGCTGGCCGCGGCCGATCGTCAACAGCCCGTTGATGGCGCGCACGCCAACATCGAGTGGTTCGTGGATTGGCGTGCGGGCGAGGGGGTTGATCGGTTTTGCCGTCAGCGGCTGCCAGCGCTCCATGTGAATCGGGCCTTTGCCGTCGAGTGGCTGGCCGTGGGCGTCGATGACACGACCGAGCAGCTGTGGGCCGACCGGGATTTCCAGTTTTTGCCGGCTGGGTGTCACCAGCGCGCCGGGAGTGATGCCGTGGGTGTCGCCGGTGGGCATCAGATAGGTTTTGTCGCTGCTGAAACCAACCACTTCGCACTCCACAGGCGCTGAGCCTGGGGACTCGATCAGACAGCGGGCGCCGACTGCGGCGCGTACACCCACGGCTTCCAGCGTCAGGCCAGCCATGCGTTCCAGCTGACCCTTGACGATCGGCGCGATCGGCGGCAGGTTATCGCGGTAGCCCTTGAGACGCTCGGCCCAGCCGTTGTTGCGGTGCTTGTCTGCCATTGGTTTGATGGGGATCTCAGTCTTTGTCGCGGCCGGCAGATCGTTTCTTGCCGCTTGTTGCCGTACTGGTGCTCGTATCGCTATTGCGGTGACCACCGAGCATATCGACGGCAAGACGCGAGATCAGCGCATCGACGCTGGCATCGACGAAAGAAGTGTCGGTGTGGATCTTGCAGTCGCCCTGTTTCAGCACAGGATCGTCGATGATCTGCCAATGCTGTGTGTGATCGCTGTCATGGAGCATCTCGCGTAGTACCTGGGCATCACCGGGCGAGAGGTGAATCATGATTTTCTGGGTGTTGCTTGGCAGTTGCTTGATCGCCTCGCGAATCAGCCCCATCAGGTGCTTCGGATCGATACCGATTTCGCGTCGCAGAATCTGCCGGGCGACGGCCAGCGCAAGCTCCAACAGTTCGGTTTCCACTTGGCGATCGATCTGCGCCACAGGGTTGGCGATAAAGGCCAGACTGGCTTCGAGTTTTTCGCGCAGCCGAGCAATCTCGTTGCGTGCCGCCTGCTGACCTTCCTCGTAACCTTCACGAAACCCTTCCTGCTGCGCGGCTTCACGGATGGCCAGGTTATCGACCTCCTGTGCCTGGGTGCTGAAGCTGGTGGCGACGAATTGCGTGCCGTTGTCAGGGCCAGTGCCGAACTCCGGAGGCTGCCAGCGCAGGCCGCTGGCAGCCTTGTCGCCGCGAATCACCTTAGACATATTCGTCATCTTTGCTGCCCAGCGCTATCTGACCTTCTTCAGCTAACCGTTGCGCCATGGCCATGATGTCTTTTTGTACTTCCTCGACTTCGCGCAGCCTGATCGGGCCCATGGCATCGAGGTCATCGCGCATCAGCTCGGCGGCATTCTTGGACACGTTGCGGAATACCTTTTGCTGGATTTCCGGTGAGGTGCCCTTGAGTGCGCGGACGATTTTCTCCTGCGGAATTTCACGCAGCAGCAGCTGCATGCCACGATCGTCCAGTGCGAGGAGGTTCTCGAAGACGAACATGTTTTCCTGGATTTTTTCGCTCATGTCGTCGTTGTCTTCTTTCAGCGCTTCGAACACGCGCGCTTCGGTCGCGGACGACACGGCATTGAGAATTTCCGCTGCCACCTTGATGCCACCAAGGCCGGAGACAATGACCTCGGGCTCTTCTTCGAAGCGTCGCTGCATCACCTGGTTGAGTTCATCGATGGCGGCAGGGTGCACCGAGTCGAGCTTGGCGACGCGCACCATGACATCGGTCTGCACTTCGGGGGGCAGCAGGTCGAGTACCTGACCGGCCTTGCTGTGGCTCACATGCGCCAGCACGATGGCGATGATCTGCGGGTGCTCGTCGCGCACGATATTGGCGATGGCACGTGGGTCCATCCAGTTCAGCGTATCGAGGCCGCGTGGCTCGCCATCGGCCTGGATCTGGGCCATGACGTTGTTTGCCTTTTCCCGCCCCATGGCCTGCATCAGCGCCTTGTAGAGAAACTCGTTGGTGCCGATCGACAGCGACGATTGCTCGCCCAGGTTTTCCATGAAGCGGTCGAGCACGCCCTTGATTTCACGCTGGGTGACACTCTTCAGTGAGGTCATGGCCATACCAAGCGCCTGGACCTCCTCCGGATCCATATGTTTGAGCACTTCGGCAGCTTCCTGCTCGCCGAGTGACATCAGCAGGATGGCCGCGCGTCCCGGGCCATCCAGGTTTTCCAGCGGGTCACCGCCCATGTTCGGTGCGCCGGGCATCTTGTCAGGCATTGTTGGCTACCCAGTCTTTAATGAGTTTGGCAACCCGTTTCGGATCTTCGTTGGCCAGGCCACGCGCCAGGTTGAGTACGTCACCATAAGCATGTGGTGGCGCGTCCAGGCGTGCCGGTTGGCCGTTGGCAGTGGAAGTCAGTGATACCTGGTCATCGGCCAGATCGCTATCGCTTGCGGCAGTTGTCGCATTATCCTGTTCAGGTGCGTCCAGCTTCTGGGCTTCCGGGCGCAGATTACGCACGGCGGGGCGGGCGACCAGCAGCACCAGCAGGATCAGTGCGATACCGATCAGCAATTGCTTGGCCATGCTCCACAGCCACGGTTGCTCCCAGATGGCAGGGCCGGCCACCGGCTCGACTTCTTCGACTGCTTGGAATGGTTGGTTGAAAACCGCAACGCTGTCGCCGCGTGCCTCATCGTAGCCCACAGCTTCCTTGACGATATTGGTCAGCATTGCCAGTTCATCGTCGCTCAATGGTTTTTTCACGGTTTCGCCGCTGGCCTCGTCGACGACTGTCTTGTGATCGACCAGCACTGCGACGGAAATTCGTTGCAGTTTGCCCACGGTGTCGCGGGAGTGGCTGATGGTGCGATCCAGCTCGTAGTTACGCACCGCCTGCGTGCTGACACTGGTCGGGCCGGCATCTTTTTCGCCGTCTGCCTTGTCAGGATTGGTCGTGCCGGCGCCAGGCGGTTGGTTGGACAGTGCGCCGGGAATGCCGATGGCGGCGGTGGCACCGCGCGACTGATTTTCCTGCGTCTGCTCGGAGCGGATCTTGGCTGGGTCACCGTCATAGGCTTCACGGGTGGTCTCCTTGTAGCTGAAGTCCACTTCGGCGTTGACCTTGGCACGCACCTTGCCGACGCCGAGAATAGGGGTCAGCAGTTCTTCGATGCGTTGTGAGTAACGGTTTTCCAGCTTTTGCCGGTAGTCGAGTTGTTTGCGGGCGGCACCCAGACCATCCGTGTCGGCGCCATCGGACAGCAGGCGGCCCCACTGATCGACGATGGTCACCGCGTTCGATTCCATATACGGAATGCTGGAGGCAACGAGGTTGACGATTGCGGCCACTTGCTCGTTTTCCAGGCTGCGGCCCGGCATCAGCTTGATCATCACCGACGCTGAGGGCTTGGCGCGATTGCGGATGAACACCGACTGTTTCGGAATGGCAAGATGCACGCGTGCGGTGTCGATATTCTTCATGCTCGAAATGGTGCGTGACAGCTCGGTTTCCATGGCGTGATGGTAGCGTGCGTTCTCGATGAAGCGGCTGGTGCCGAGGCTCTGATCCTTCTGCAGCATTTCGATGCCGACCGCGTCGCTGCCGCCGATGCCGCTCGCCGCGAGCTTCAGGCGCAGCTGGTCGAGCTGGTCGGCGGGTACCAGCACCATGCCGGTGCCGCTCTGAATTTCAAAAGGAATATTCTCTGCGCGCAGCAAATCGGTCACGCTGATCGCGTCCTGTTGCGTCAGATTGCTGGCGATCGGCACCATGGTGGGTTTCATGGCCCAGAGCAACATGGCCGCGCCGAGCGTAATGACGCCGGCCAAGGCGAGCAATGAGCTGAGATGGCGATACCATGCGCCGCTGGCAAGGAAGGCCTTGACCTGATCGCCTGGCGACAGTGTTGTGGCATCGGCGCCAGTGGCGATATTGGTGTTGGATTGATTCATTGAATTCGTCTTTTGTTAGCGTGTGCCGGTGACGCTTGCTTAAAGCGGCATGCTCATGATGTCGTTGTAAGCTTTCAGCAGGTTTTTTCTGACCTGCACCAGCGCTTCGAAAGCGATGCTGGCTTTCTGCTTCTCGACCATGACTTGCGCCAGATCGACATTCGGGTCTTCCAGTTCGAAGCGCTCGGCGAGTTTCGCCGCGACTTTCTGCCGTTCGTTGACGTCTTTGATGGACTGTTTCAGCAATGCGCCGAACTCACCCCCTTTAACGCCAGCGTCAGATGCCGTCGTCGGCATACCCGCTTGCTTGGCGATTTCCCGCAGTTGTGTCAGCAATTGGTTGGTATTGATTGCGTCCATGGCAAACCTCCCCGAAACTTTGTGAGTCCCTCTGACCGCGCCGGTGCCGCAAGGTTAGAGGATGAACAGCACGAATCATTGGCTTTCGTATGATGTTCCTGACGATCAGGCGGTCGGCAGCTGAATACCGCGCTCACGCATCTTGGCCAGTTTGTAGCGCAGGGTGCGCGGGCTGATGCCAAGCTGCTCGGCGGCTTTCTTGCGGCTGCCGTTGCCGTTTTGCAAGGCTTTGAGAATCAGATCGAACTCATGCGACTTCACATCCGAGACGAGATTGTTCTTCTCGGTGAACCTGGTGGCGTTGTTGCCACCATTTCCCGGCAGTACGCCGGCGGATTCGAAATGCAGATCCTCTGGGCGAATTTCCACGCCGTTGCACAGCACTAGAGCGCGCTGGATGACGTTGCCCAGTTCACGCACGTTGCCGGGCCATTCGTATTGCTCCAGCAGCTCGCAGGCGGCGTGACCCAGGGTTGGTTCGTTCTGGCCGACCATGGTGTGCAGGCGGATCATTTGTTCCGCCAGCGGGACGATATCTGCCTGGCGCTCGCGCAGCGGCAGAATATGCATCGGAAAAACATTCAGGCGGTAGAACAGATCTTCGCGGAAATTGCCGGCCTGGACTTCCTCGATCAGTCTGCGGTTGGTGGTGGCGAGAACCCGCACGTCGAGTTCGATGGTCTTGCGGCCGCCAAGACGTTCAACTTCGCGCTCCTGCAATACCCGCAGCAGCTTGGCCTGCAACGCCAGATCCATCTCTGATATTTCGTCCAGCAGAAGTGTGCCACCCTGGGCAAGTTCAAACTTGCCGGGATTGGACTGCACTGCGCCGGTGTAGGCACCTTTTTCATGGCCGAACAGCACCGCTTCCAGCATGTTCTCCGGAATGGCAGCGCAGTTGATGGCGATAAATGGTTGCTCGTGACGTGGCGAATGCTGGTGAATGTAGCGGGCCAGCACTTCCTTGCCGGTGCCGCTTTCGCCGCTGATCAGTACCGAGACTTCATTGGCGGCGACCTTGCGCGCCAGTTTCAGCAATTGGATGGAGGCGGGGTCGCGGGCGATAATGCCGTCGGTAACCGGTTTGGGTTGCACATCACGTGTCACCCGGGCTACGAGCTCCAACAGAAATTCGGTGTCGATTGGCTTGACGAGGTAGTCAGCGGCGCCTTCGCGCATGGCGCTGACGGCCCGCTCGACGGTGCCAAAATCGGTCATCAACACCACGGGCAGATCAGGGAACAGATTGCGCGTGAGTTGTAGCAGTTCACGACCGCTGACCGGTGTCATCGCTTCTTCGCAGAGCAGTAAGTCGTAGTCCTGATGTTCAAGTTGTGTGATGGCGGCCTTGCTGTCACCCAGGATATCGACCTGGTGATGGTAGGAGGCGAGGGTATCAGCCAGCGCCTTTACATAAAGCTTCTGTTCACCAACGATGAGAATGCGTCTTTGCGACATGTGTTTACTGCTCCCTTAGTCTTTATGCTTCCGCGATCCGGCGAAAGTGTTGTCTATCTTGCTGTGTACCTGCCCGATTACAGCTGTGGCCAATTCTTCACGCCTGTAGCCCCTCGTAGGTTGGGCAAAGCGCAGCGTGCCCAACAAGTCTGTATTGGTTGCCGATGGTGATAATCCTTCAGTTTTTGCTCCCTCTCCCCTTGAGGGGAGAGGGGTGACATGCCCCCCGATTTCCCAGGGTCAAAGCTCCGTCATGGCTTCTTCGCGTTCCAGGTTGTATTTGCGCATTTTCTCCACCAGCGTCGTGCGGCGCAGATTCAACAGCTTGGCCGCCCGCGCTACGACGCCGTCCGAAATCGACAGCGCCTGGCGGATACAGTCCTGCTCGATTTCGCTCAGATGTTGTTTCAGATCGAAGCCGCCCAGCGCCAGATTGACCGGTGGTTTGTAGAGCGGGCTGGCTGCTTCGGGTGGCTGCTCGCTCTCCGGTTTGATATCAGCCGCTTCGAGATAGCGCTGCGGCAGGTCAATCGGCATGACCTCCTTGCCGGGATAGAGAATCCGTAATCGTTCGATCAAATTCGCCAGTTCGCGCACGTTGCCGGGCCAGCTGTAGGTCATCAATACTTCATAGGTGCCGGGGTGCAGCGAAAACTTGCCGCGCTCGTTGGCCAGACGACGAATCATTGATTCTGCCAGCGCCGGAATATCGTCCTTGCGCTCGCGCAGTGGTGGCATTTCAATGGGGAAGACGTTCAGGCGGTAATAGAGATCTTCGCGGAACTTGCCATCAGCAATTGCCTGTTCCAGATTGTTGTGGGTGGCGGCAATAATCCGCACATCGGCAACCTGCGACTTGTTGCTGCCAATGCGCTCAAAGGTCTTTTCCTGCAAGACCCGCAGCAGCTTGACCTGCATGTTGAAATCCATGTCGCCGATCTCGTCGAGAAACAGCGTACCGCCTTCGGCCATCTCGAAGCGACCAATGCGCGCCGAAATCGCGCCGGTGAAAGCCCCTTTTTCATGGCCGAACAGTTCGCTTTCGAGCAGATCCTTGGGAATGGCGCCGCAGTTGACCGGTACAAACGGTTTATCTGCGCGTTCCGAAAGGCGGTGGATACCGCGAGCGACCAGTTCCTTGCCAGTGCCCGACTCACCCAGAATCAGTACACTGGCATCGGTAGGTGCGACTTTGCCGATCAACGACTTGATCTGATTGATGGCGGTGCTACTGCCTTCCAATGATTGCAGGGTTTGACGCTTGCGCCGCGCCATACTGCTGTTGTTGGCAGTCAGGCCCGCCGCTTCAAGTTCGGTTCGTAGTTGCCGGAAGGTGCATGCCAGCGGCAAATGGGTGACATATCCTTCCGGTAGACTATCCCGGCTGGCAACCTGGGCACTGTCATGGGTGAACAGCAGTGCGGGCTGCAATTGCCGCAACAGCGGAAAGCGGCGCAGCGTCTCGGTAAATGATTCGAGATCGTCACAGACCAGCGCATGGGCGGAAAAAGATACCTGCTGGGCAAGGATATTCCGTGCACCCGCAATATCGGTAACGCTGGGGGTTATTTCGAGAAACTCCATCATCGATGCAACTTTGACGTTGCTTTGATGGTGGTCCCCGATAATCAATACGCTATGTTGCGTCATAAAGGCGTTTTCCTTGCGCTGGTCTGAATAAGTCCGTTTACTTCAGTGTGACAGCGTTAACAGGGTAAAGATTTTCCGCTTGCCGCCTCATGCGGAAGTGTTATAGCGGAAACAAGCTGCCGTTTGCCGACCACGGGAGGAATAGTAGTTGCTATGCTGCCGGGCGTGTAATGACCGGGTTCGCGTTTTCTCTGTCATCCGTCAATAAATCACCGCCGTTTGTGCAAGGCGGTTCTCTGACGTTATCAGAAAAGACGGAAAAACGACGCTAATGAATTGATATAAAAGGATTATTTGCAGTTGCGAGCTGGTGGTGCGGTATGCTGTGGTTTTGCTGGCTTTGCCGCTCCGCAGAGGTGGAAGGGGCGAGGTGAGATGTGTGAAGTGGAGCGGCTTAGACGTTGTTGGTGGGCAAAATGTGGCATGCCCAACAGTTACAGGTCATCACTGCTGCATTTGCATGTACATGGCGGCGCCGCGATCATGAGCAGCGCTCTCCCGGGCGGCTAGCCGTTCTGCTTCCGCGCGACCTTGGCGGATGAGCAGGATAATTTGCTCGTCGAGTTCGATGATATGCGAGATCTTTTCTCTGAGAGAGGTCGTGAGCACATGCTCGTCTACTGATCCCATTGCGGCCAGCAAGTGGGCGCGGCGCCGATCGAGTGCCGCGACGCTGTCCCATTGGGCCAGTTGGGCTGCATGACACATTTCCATACAGGTTTCTTCGAGCCCGCAAATCACATCCTTGAACCGCATATCACTTACCTCCGTGAGACTAGCCCCCGGTATTCCAGTGCCCCCTCTCCCCTCGGGGGAGAGGGTTGGGGAGAGGGGGGTAGCCGAATGCTGAAACCTAAGCCAGGAGACTCCAGATAGGGAACCGGCAATATTCAACGCAAGTATCGGAGTTCATGTTGCATCTAAATCAGTAAGCAACCCATTGATGCTAAACAAATAGTAACTGCTCAGATTGCCGCTGGAATGCGTCAGATCAAGGCGGGAAATGTGAGTTTACGACCCACAGGGAAGTGGGGAGTGCAGGCAATGCATGGAGCAATTGCCTGCCGAGTGTAAATGATCATTTCCCAAAGCTTCCGCATCCTGCTCACGCCCCTCACCTACATCCATGTAGGCGACACAGAGATGGCGCATTCCAGTGGTGAGCTGAGTAGTTACAACAAATAATACGTTGCAATAGGTGGTACTGTTGATTCTTGGGGCGCCACATCAGAACCCATGAATCAGTGGTCACGCGCTCAAGAGCGGCACCGTCCCTGGAAACAGGGCTGCCACCTCTGACAACTTCCCCCTTTGCCAAAGGGGGATTGAGGGGGATTTATACCACCTCACCAGGCCAAAACTCCGCAGCACCAATCCTTCCAAACCTCCCTTTGCGAAAGGGAGGCTTTTGGTAGTTCCTTCGCGACGGAGCTACATTCCAGCTTCCACCTTTTTCGGGGAACTGGCTGATGCGCAAATCTGAACTCTGAACCTTGAGTATTCAAAACCCCTTGCGTGCCTCCTCCGGAATGCCCTGCCAGCCATCCAGAAGTTTTTCCAGCAACCCCTTGATCTCTTCCAGGATGTCGGCGTCATCTTTCAGGTTTGCCTGCAACAACCGAGATTTCATGTACTCGTACAGGTCATGGAGGTTGGCGGCCAGTTCGCCACCTTTTTCCATGTTCAGCGTGCGGCGCAGCTCCTCAACGATCGCAATGACATCGCTGATCGTCTTTCCCTTGTTGGAAACGTTACCCATTTCCATATGGGATTTGGCTATGTTAATTCGCGATATTGCGCCGCTGTAGAGCATTTCCACCAGCTTATGCTGGTCAGCATTCTCGATGCTGCTCTGCGCGCTGACCGATTGGTACGCTGCGGCGCCATCGTTGTGTTGTGTAAACATGAGATGATCCCTAGTTACGGTTGTTGTTGGTCAAAGCGCCCAGCTGTTGTGCCAGGTTGTTACTGGTGTTGCTGACCGAGCCGAGCAGTGCATCAAGCTCGGAGTAGGTTTGCAGATAGCGTTTCTGCAGTGCTTCCATGCGGATTTCGAGACGCTCGGTTTGTCGTTCATAGCTATCGATGCGGTTGTAGTAGCTGTCTTTCCTGCCTTCGATCAGGCCGCCGGTTTTGGTGAGTTCTCGCAAGCTCTCCTGCAACCCGGCACTGAAGCCGTCATCGCCGGTAAAAAAGTTGTGCAAGCCAAAAAAGTTACTATCGACCGCATTTTGGAAACGGCTTTTGTCGAGGTTGAGCCTGCCTTCCTTGTCGAAGCTCAGGCCAAACTCGAATACCGAACTCAGCTCACCCTCGCTGCTTTCATATTCACCGAAGAAGCGATTGCGGATGGCAGATTCTATCGACAGCGAAATCCCTTCTCCCTTGAGCTTGCCAGCGTCGAGTTTTTCGATGGTGTCCCGCAGATCGTTGTATGCGGTTGCAAAGGCTTCCATGCTTTCGGCCATCGTGTCGATATCGGCAGATGTGGTCAGTTCAGTTTCCCCGGTAGACTTGAGATTCAGTGTGATTCCAGGGATCACGTCTTTCAGCGTGTTGCTGGAGGGGTGCGTTTCGATGCCATCGATGAAGAGGGTTGCATCTTGCGCCGCCGAGATTTCATCCCAGCTACCGTCGGCAGTGATGATGTTCGACGTGCCGGACTTTTGCGCAGATAAGACGAACTTGTAGCCATCATCAATCTTGATAATGGAAGCTGACAGTCCAGTATTGGCTGCCGAGCGATTAATGGCATTCTTGAGGTCGGTGAGCGTGTCCTTGCCGGCTTCAAGAGTGACATCGAAACCTTCGCCGCCCACCTCGTAGTGATAGGTGCCCGCACCGACAACGGTGTCAGCTGCGGCGTAAGTTGTTTGTGAGGCAAGGCGATGCGTTGTTGCAAGCTGGTCGACACGGATAGTATGGTTTTCGATCGTGTCCAGTGTCGATACTTCGGCATCGAGCACGGATTCGTCGCTCGATGTTGCGGTAAATTGGGCCAATGTCTGTGGTTTGGCAAGATCCCGTGCCGCTGACTCCAGCTTGTAGATTGCGCTTTTGAGGTCTCCCAAGGCGCTAATCTTCGAGCGGGTCTGTGAAGTTTTTACTTCAAGCTTATCGATCGGGCGACGTTCGATGTCCATCAGTCCGGAGACGATAGATTGTACGTCGATGCTGGAACCTGCTGATACTTCCGCCATTTTCTTGACCTGTCTACTTACAGCGATACCTGGTGCAATTCCTGCGCCAGATCATGAATTTGGTAAAAAGAATTCCGGGGCGAACCCCGGATAATGTGATGTAGCTTTTATTATTGTTATTTGTGCTCCTCCTGAGAGCAGGAGCGATGCCCTTCGCGTTAATGCTCCAGGGCAATATTGAGCGCCGGCAGATCCTTTGCCGGCACTCTATTCAGGTTTAGCCAAGCAGTCTCAGCACACCCTGTGGCAGCTGGTTCGCCTGCGCTACCATCGCGACGCCAGCCTGTTGCAGCACCTGAGTCCGCGCCAGTTCAGCAGTTGTCGATGCATAGTCGGTATCCATGATGCGAGACCGAGCAGCCTGCAAGCCTTCCTTGTAGCTGTTGATGTTGCTGATGACCGACTCGAAGCGGTTCTGGACAGCACCCATTTGGGAGCGGGCGTTGATGACACTGCTGATATCTGCATCCATACCGCCGCCAGTGATAATATCGGTGTCGAGAACTGCCTCGGCTGATGCCTGAGCTGAAATGACAACTTGCCCCGCACCGCCATATGCGTTGAGTGAGGTGAGGTCAATCGTCGATACAGCAATCTTCTCACCGCTATTGGCGCCTACCTGAATCTCAACAGATCCGGATGCGGCAAAAAGCTTGGTGCCGTTGAATTCGGTGTCGTCGACAATCCGCTTGATTTCAGAAGTGAGTTCGTCAACTTCTGTCTGGAGGTAACTACGCTCGGTATCACCTAGCGTACCGTTGGCAGATTGAACGGCCAGCTCACGGATACGCTGCAGGTTGTTGGTGATTTCTCCAAGCGCTGCTTCAGCTGTCTGGGCCAGTGAGATACCGTCGTTTGAGTTGCGTGCTGCAACGTCTAGGCCACGGATTTTGGAGGTGATACCTTCTGCCACCGCTAATCCGGCGGCGTCATCTTTCGCGCTATTGATGCGCAAGCCTGAAGACAGGCGTTGAATGGCTTGCCCCATCGCACCCTGTGATCTATCGAGGTTGCGCTGGGCGTTCAGAGAAAACATGTTAGTGTTGATTGTCTGAGGCATTTTTCGTCCCTATTTCTATATTTGTTGTTTGACACGGAGGCGGAGGCTGCTCCGCTGTTCCTCGTGCGTTCAAAGGGGGTATCGTCATGGCCGCGAAAAACCTTAGCACTTTGGCAGGTCTGGTATAATTTCCCGATAAATGGATCTGCTGGAGCAAACTGGTTTAGCTATACCGGTGGAATAACTAAAATTATTGTGAAGTCCGGTGGCGTTTTTGGATGTTGTTTGGTGTGGATGGAGAGGGTGATTGCTTGGAACGGTGATTTGATCTTGAGTCGGATGTTCTTCGCCGGGATGAAATTAGGCCTTACTAACCCGGCAAAAACCTACCAGACATCAAGTTATTACATATTGCACATGTGACTCATGAAAAAACCGCTTGATCAAATCGGTACTTTTCTGCAGCGAACGCAGTGCAGAACGCGCACGGGTA
>Ga0256839_1003798_pt1 | contig 15266 bp, 18 predicted proteins | sample 354166metaG_FD_185968 | JGI IMG/M metagenome (GOLD analysis project Ga0256839, IMG submission 185968) | Hydrothermal vent microbial communities from Mid Atlantic Ridge, Atlantic Ocean - 354-166 | ecosystem: Environmental > Aquatic > Marine > Hydrothermal vents | place: Atlantic Ocean: Mid... | reverse complement strand
AAGGTATGTAGCAGTAGAGATGATAAGGAATGTATTGGAGGATATTATCAGTGGGGTAGAATTACTGATGGACATGAAAAGCCTGATAGTTCAGTACGTAACTTATTGTTAGCTTTAACAAATTATGCTGCTAGTAATGAGTTTGTAAGTTCGCAGGGAGAATGTAATTGGGATTGGACATGTGCAGATAAAAATGGAACAGAAAGGCAAAAATATTGGAATAAGCTTGATGGAAGTTATATTTGCCCAAAGGGATTCAAAATTCCAACTATCGAAGAAATAAATAACGAAACTAATTTCAATAATAATTTAGAATTGAATGATTTTCTGAAACTTCCTGCTAGTGGAATAAGATATGCAAGATATGACGGTGTTTATTTTGATAGTCCATACATGACATATTTATGGAGTTCTACGCCAAGTGGAGATAGGGCTATGGCTACATATTGGTTTGATAATAAAGCCTATAATGATACTATATATCGTGCAGATGCTATGCCAGTACGATGTATACAGTACTGAAAACTACGGAAAAATAATTCAGCTAAAATAACAATAAAAAATGAAATTACAAAAATACATAGAAAAACTAACAAATACGATGAGAAAAGACAGTACAAAGAAGAAAACCAGAAGTTTAATAAAAAAAAATGGTAGAGCAGAAGACACCAAAGATATATGGAATAAGTGAGAAACTTTAAACTTTAGGGTCAGGTGACAAACCACAAATCCAAACAAGAATCTAAGGGGTTTGCAGTTTAACTTCACACCCCTGCTGTTTAATCTTCACTCTTTAAAGCATAAAACTGAAAATAATTTTTAACGGTGCAATAAATTGACACCCTACGGATGCGAATATTTGTGAAAACATTACAATTTGAAATATTTCCAATAAAAATAAATATTTTATCTTAAAATACTCTATCCCAAAAAAAGGATAGCTCATGGGCGATAAGGATATTGTGAGTCAAGAGATTTTAAAAAATATTGCACGAGATGTGGCACGGCATATTTTGCATATAGAGATAGATGAAAATATGGAACTCATCGACAAAGAGTTTACACGCATAGAGAAAAGAGATGCTGATTTGCTTTTTTATCTCTTGAATTTACATAATAAAAATTAATTCAAATAAATTTATAAGATAAAAAACACCATACAGCCGTAGGTCGGGTTGCCCCCATCCCGACATAAATTCGCATAAATATAGGATAGATGGTTCAAAAAGAATGTATCTAAAAAATATATGCTAATATGGTTTTGTCGATACTTTGTGACTTTGAAGGAAAAGATAAACAGATGGTAGTGAACACCATCATTAAAAAACTGCTCAAACTCTCAAAAGAAGAACTGTTGGAATATATGCAAAGTAGGAAAGAACAGTAGTTATTTTCTACTCTATTACCACCACAGCAATGGCAAAACCACCATCATGGGCAATAGATAGGGAGGAGCTTTTAATCTGATGAAAGGCTTGTGCTTTTTCACTTAGCTTAAAGTGGGGTGCTTGTTTGTCATCTTTGTAGAGCATAATGTCATGAAAGCCAAGTTCAGCACCAATGCCACACCCTAAGGCTTTTGAGACAGCCTCTTTGGCAGACCAATACCCTGCGATACTTTCAGGCTTTTGTGAAAGGCTATTTTGTTCCTCTTTAGTTAGAAATCTATCTAAAAATTTCGTACCAAATTTTTTGACGGAGTTCTCTAAACGAGAAATGACCGTTATGTCTGTTCCAATTTTCATGAGCTTAGTATAATATAATGAAGCACAAAAAAGAGAGTAGTAGCATTAAAAGAGTTGTTCTTCTTTGTAAAACTCAATGTTTGAGATAATGAGCAAGTTGCTAATGAGGGCATTGAGAAAAATGATATAGATTGCACCCCATAGGGCAATCTGTGTAATGGTTCGGTTGAGAAGCTCATAGTAGAGATAATCATAAGGTAAAAGAGACGTAATGAGGGTGATATTGAGCCATGTTGAGACAAAAATAAGCAATGAGGTCAAAAGATAGACACTAAGTTTGGTCATAAGGTGAGGGTAGATGTAGATGACAAAAGGGTGAAAAACCAAAATAGACCCAATCGTCCAGATGAGTGTCGCCATGATAACCCATGATAGCTCAGCCGTAGTCAAAAAAAGAATAATAGGGGCAATGGTTAACGAAAGAATGAATCCAATGAGTATGGATTGAAAAAAGTTAACAGTAGAAGAGGAACTTTTTAGATTGGTCAAGCGTTTTTCCTATAATTTATTTATTTTTTTAATATTTAAATTATAGAAAAAATTAAGTTTGAGTAAGTTAAATTATTATTATTTTTATACTTAAAAATTTAATTTAAGTATAAAATAAGTTTTATTATGTTTTATACTATTAACTTGAGAACAATTGTTCATATTTTAGACTTTTCATGTCCGATATTCAGCATTGATTTTAACATAATCATAAGAGAGGTCACATCCATAAGAGGTGTAGCTTTCTTCTCCTACTCCAAGGTCACAGGTGACTTTGAAACTCTCATTTTTCATGATTTTGTAGGCTTTATCTTCACGTTCTTTGTCTAACTCTCTTTGTTCATTGGAATAGATGAGTAGATTATCGTAGTGAATGGTTAAGGTGGTCTCATCACAGGTAACGCCACTTGCCCCAATAGTAGAGGCAATTCGTCCCCAATTTGGGTCTTCTCCAAAGAGAGCAGTTTTGACTAAAAGAGAGTTAGAGAGTGCCATGGAGGCTTTTTGTGCCTCTTGGGTACTCTTTGCTCCTTTGACTTCAAAAGCGACCATTTTTGTTGCTCCTTCTCCATCTTTTAAAATCATCATGGCGAGTTCAAAGGTTATCTTTTCTAAAGCGATTTTGAACGCTTCTTTATGGTAAGCATTAGAGAGACCATTTGAGAGTAACATAATGGTGTCATTGGTTGAGGTGTCACCATCAACAGATATACGGTTAAAAGAGTTCTCGGTCGCCTCATCTAAAAGCTCTTCCATATCGGACTTGGGAATAGGTGCATCGGTTGTGATAAAACAGAGCATGGTCGCCATGGCAGGGTTAATCATTCCTGCTCCTTTACAGATACCTGCAATGGTAAAACTATCTCCATCATCAAGGGTGACTTTAAATGCTAACTCTTTTTTAAAGCTATCGGTGGTCATGATAGCACGGGCTGTTTTATCTGAATTTTTTGCACCGTAATTAAATTTAGAAAAAGCAGAAGTGATTTTTTCTTGGTCTAAACGATAGCCTATGACCCCTGTGGAGGACATAATAGGGTTTTGTACCTTTTGATGATTTTCAAGTGCTTTAAAGATAGCTTCAATATCTTCGATGCCTTTTTTACCTGTCATGGCATTGGCATTTTTAGCATTCATTAAGATAAAGTCAGTTTTAAAATCTTTAGGGTATTGTTGATAGTGCTTAATAGGAGCAGCTTGAAATTTATTAGAGGTAAACTTTGTGGTAATTTCACAAGGAACTTGGGAACGAATAAAAGCAACATCGCCATCTTTACTCTCTTTCATGCCCACATTCACGCCATCAGAGTAGAAGCCTTGTACATTGTTGAGTCCACCTTTTAGTGACAATAGGTTAAACATTTTGAATCTCCTCTGGTTTTATGTTTTTTCTTAATATTCTTCTTACTTTTTTAATCCCCTCACTAGGTCCAATGAGTAGCAGTTTAGAACCTGCTGTAATGGTGGTATCGCCTTTTGGCATGGGGATAAACTTGCCATCTCTGTGGCGTAAACCAATAATCGTTACATTGGCAATCTCTCTAAAGAAAGAGGCATCTTTAATCTTTTTGAGCGTTATCCAGGAGGTTTTACTAATTCGTGCCTCTTCCATATCGAGTGGGGTATCTTGTTTGTAGAGAAACTCTTGAAGTAGGTTCTCCATGTCAGGACGAATGGCCATGGCATTGATACGTTGTGCCATAATATTGGTAGGGGTGACGACTTTGTCTGCCCCTAATTTTAAGAGTTTCTCTTCATCAATAACTGTTGGTGCATTGGAGATAATGAGAAAAGGTCGTCGTCGGCGTATCTCTTTTTCGTAGAGACGTGCAGAGGCGATGGTGGCAATGTTATCAGCAATATTTGCACCCAAGGTAATAACCCCTTTGGCTGAAGAGAGGTGTGACTTTAGAATGGCTGTTTCTGTGTGAGGGTCAGCTGTTACAAAATAGGGATAGCTATATTTCTCAGCCAACTCTGCTAAGTTCTCATTGGGGTCAATGACCACAAAGGGAATGTGACTCTCACGTAGATGTTTGGTTACTTGAATGGTAAATTCATTATGGTAACAGATAACAAAATGTTGTTTGAGTCGTGCAATGTCATAGAGCATTCTTCTCTCCTTTATAACTTTAATTAGGTCTCCCTTATTAAGAACATCAACAATAATACCAATGGCAACCGTAAAAACTAAAAATCCAAAAATAATCAGTGAAATGGTAAAGATACGCCCTAAGTCTGAAATGGGGGCCATCTCTCCAAAACCAACCGTAGTAAAGGTAATACCTGTTTGATATAAGGCATCAAGTAGGGACATGTCATCAATAATAATATAACCAAATGTTCCAAACATCATGGTCAAAATAGTTAAAATAAGGGGGAGTCTAAAAGGGGCTAGTAGTAGATATAACTCATCATTTAGAGTTATATGGGGTTTTGAAGTTACTCGCCAGTTGAGAAACTTTAAAAATCTATTTTGTGTTGCCAAAATAGCGTAAGGGCGTAAGTTACGCCTCTGTAGTCTCTGCTGTAGCTTCAGCAGCTTTTTTCTTCATGGTTCTAAGTGTAGAAGCCGCTACTTTAATCTTTTTAGTTGTCCCATCTTCAAGTGTAATTTTTACACTTCTAAGGTTTGGAAGTTGTCTTCTTTTTGTCTTGTTGTTTGCATGAGATACATTGTTTCCAACCAATGGACCTTTTCCTGTTACATCACATCTTCTTGCCATAATAAATACCTTTTGTAATAAATAATGTTTATGAAGCACAATTGAATGGCTCATAAAAAGTTTTGCAATTATAGGGAATTAATACTTAAGTCGTGATGTTAAATTCGTTATAAATTAGCTATAATACGCAAAGTTTAATTTTAGGATAGTAAATGTTAATTGCCCCAAGTATTTTGTCGGCTGATTTTGGAAATTTGGCCCGTGATGTAGAAGCGATTTGTGAAGCAGGGTGTGACTTTGTACATGTTGATGTTATGGATGGTCATTTTGTACCCAACTTAACCATTGGTCCTGTGGTGGTCTCTTCAGTAGCCAAAGTTGCTACAAAACCTTTAGATATACATCTAATGGTAGAGAATAACAGTTTTTTTGTAGAGCTATTTGCCCCTTTAAAACCTGAATTTATCTCTTTTCATATAGAGGAGGAGAAACATCCTCATCGACTTGTTCAAAAAATTCGCTCTTTAGGTATTCGTCCTGCCATTGTTTTGAACCCACATACCCCACCAGAATCAGTAGAATTTCTATTGGCTGATGTTGATATGGTACTGCTTATGTCTGTTAATCCTGGATTTGGAGGACAGAAGTTTATCCCCTCTGTGCTTGAACGTGCTAAGCGTTTAAAAGCACTCATAGAACGACACAACCCTGATTGTTTGATTGAGGTAGATGGAGGCGTAAGTGATAAAAATATAGCACTTTTAAAAGAGGTAGGTGTGAATGTAGTAGTCGCAGGTTCTTATGTTTTTGGAAATGAGAATGGATATAAGGATGCTATTGACTCTTTAAAGGTATAATTTTCTCTACTTTGAGGGAAGTATAGAGGAGTATATGAATGAGAGTTAAGATATGTGGTATTACCAATTTACAAGATGCCCTACAAGCGATTGAAGCAGGAGCTGATGCCTTAGGATTTGTATTTTACAATAAATCACCACGTTATATAAAACCCAGTGATGCGAAAAAAATCATTGAAAAATTGCCTCCTTTTATAGGGAGAGTAGGGTTATTTGTGAATGAAGGGGTGGATACCATTGATACTATCTCTAACTATTGCGATTTAACCTTGTGTCAAATTCACTTTGAAGTGGATGCGGAAGCCTTAGATATGATTGGATCTAAAGCAATGCCTGTCATTCGGGCAAAAGAGCCTAAAGATATTTTGCAATATAAAGAGCGATACCGTTTGGTAGATGTCTATTGCGAAGCTTATGGAGGTTCAGGAAAACGGCTTAATTTAGAGTGGTTTGATGGAATAGATTGTTCTAAAATTATTTTAGCAGGTGGATTAACTGCTGATAATTTACATGAATTAAAAAAATATAATTTTTATGGCGTTGATGTAAGTTCTGGTGTGGAGCGAATGAAAGGTAAGAAAGATTATGAAAAGGTAAGTAAGTTTATAGCCAATGCAAAAAATATATGAAGCGTTAACAGCAGGATTTAGACGGAATGAGGGGTATCTCTCGGTTGCGTCTTATGAACGTATTGTTCGTAAACATGGTTCATTTCTTGAAGATTTTGATACAATTTTTATTTTATTACAAGCTTCTGGTTATCCGATTATGGAAGTAGATGGACGCTACAGATTAGAGACATTTTTTACGACTTATAGGCAACAGCGATATTGTGTCATTGATATTGAGACCAATGGCTCTAAACCTGAAACGGCACAAGTGATTGAAGTGGGTGCAGTCATACTTCAAAATGGTGAAATAGTTGACCGTTTTGAAAGCTTTGTAGAGTGTGCCTTTTTACCTGAATATATCTCTAAAATCACGGGTATTTTGCCCGAAGATTTACTCAATGCCCCTACACAATTAGAGGTTTTAAGTAAGTTACGTGTGTTTATGGGAGATGCTATCTTTGTTGCCCATAATGTTAATTTTGATTATGGGTTTTTAAATTACTCCTTTGACCGTTTTGGATTAGGAACGATTGGTAATCAACGGCTATGTTCCATTGAATTGGCACGAAGAACCATTGAGAGTGAACGTTATGGTTTAGCCTATTTAAGTGAGACATTGGATTTAGGAGTACATACCCAACATAGGGCATTTTCAGATGCCTTGGTTACCTCTCGACTCTTAGAACTTACTTTTCAAAACTTACCTCCTTATGTAGAGATGGCTGATGATTTATTACGCTTTTCTAATTCAAGTAGAAAAGAGAGAACCTTAATTAAATTGGAATCGAAAAAGGATGAAGCACCGTAAATCTCTTAATAATTATAAAGTTTAATATTTATAATACTATTAGCTTGTTATAATAAGAAAAACTAAAAGGGAATTTATGACAAAATTCAATATTTTAATGACAACAACAGCAACCCTGTTACTCGCTTCTGGCTGTGTAAAACCTGCCCAACAAGATACGGCAGAGACGATTTATAACAATACCCCTGCATCTACACCGACAGCTTCGACGCAAGGTGCAGTTTATGAAGAACCTCAATCTTCTGTATATCAACCCTCAAGTGGCACAATTTATAGTGGAACACAACAAGAGGTAGGCACCGTGATGACGACACCTACTCAAACAGTTTACAGTGAGGGGAGTATCTATAATGGTGTAGAACAAGGTACAGGAACAACAGCTACTACGACTCAACCAAGCTATGGTACAAATACTTATGATACAAATACTTATGGTACTGCTACTACTAATTATCCTGACCCTTATGCTAATGGAAATACTAATACCAATACTAATGTTAGTTCAGCTCCTGTTTACAGTGACCCTTATGCTACAACGAGTAGTCAATCTTCTACCATTAGTAACTATCCTGTAACTACTCCTTCTGCATCAGCAACAGGTGGCGGAATTCATCTTCAAGTTGCTGCATTAAAAGATTATTATAGTGCACAAGAGTATAAGAATAGACTCTCATTAGCCCCTGGACAATCAGCCTATATTAAACGTGGAGCGATGAATAAAGTAATTGTGAAAGGTATCTCATCTGTTTCTGAAGCAAATAGACTTAAAGAGAGCCGTTTCCCAGGTGCATTTATTGTTCAAGGAGGAACATCTGGGGGATATACTCCACCTGTTCAACCAAACTATAGTACTTCAGGTGGTTCATATAGTGTGAACAATCCTTATGGGGTATCTTCTTCAAGTAGTACAGGTAGCTCTGGATTTGGAGTACAAGTTGGTGCATTTGGTAGCAGAGGAAAAGCAGATGCTGTTGCAAGTAACCAAAGTGCTAGATACCCAGCTAAAGTAAAAAAGATTGGACGATACTATAAAGTTATCTTAACAGGTTTCTCTAGTCGTTCAGCTGCTAAAGCATACGCAGGACGTGTTAATGGATTTGTGGTAAGTTATTAAGCGTTAAAGTGGTAGATATATTTTATCTACCAACTCCTCATATTCACTCTTAGCATCACTATCTAAAGTGATGCCTCCTCCACTTTTGTAAAATAACTTTTCATCTTCTTTCTCAATAAAACGAATCATCACAGCAGAATAGAGATTTTTACCATCAAATAGTCCAAAGACTCCTGTATAGAAACCCCGCTCATAATCTTCAATGCTTTTAATAATATTGACAGTACTTTTTTTGGGTGTTCCTGTAATGGATCCAGCAGGTAAAAGGGTTTGAAGTAAATCACCAAGGTTCTCATGCCAGTTGTTAGGAAGTTTGGCTGTTATTTTAGAGCTTACTTGTAGTAGCTCTTTTTCTCCTGCTTTGATTTTTTCTACATAACGAAACTTCTCTACTTGAACGGCTGTTCCTACCATGCCTAAGTCATTTCGCATAAGGTCAACAACCATCACATGTTCTGCCATCTCTTTCTCATTGGCTAATATTTTTGCTTTGGCATTGGGAATAGAAGCTTCTATTGTCCCTTTCATGGGGTAAGTGGCTATTTTATTGTCGATAATCTCTATAAATTTTTCAGGAGAAAAACAGATGAATTTATCTTTAAAATAGAGTTTATATTTTGCTTTGGCATAGGTGAAAATCTCTTTTAGGCTTAAGTTGGTCTCTATGGGGGTTTTAAAAGTAAGGTTTATCAGATAGGTATTGCCAGAGCGAATCTCTTCTAAAATTTTTTCTAAACTCTTTTTATACGCTTGAAAATCTAAAGGAGACTTTTTTAAAAAATAGGTTTTTGTAAGAGCTTGTTCAGGGTAGTTACGTTGATTTCCAATTTTAAAAAAAATATCCTCATCAAGCTCCTCTAATTTTTGAACAAACTGTTGCTTTAAATCGTAAGAGAGAACAAATAAAAAAGGCTCTCTTTGTGAAGCAAGTTCATTTAGTTTTTTCATTAGTCACTCAAAATGAGTTTTAAAATTGCCATTCGGACATAGACCCCATTTTTTACCTGCTCTAAAACTTTACACCGTGCATCTTCAAGCATCTCATCAGAGATGTCAATGTTCCGCATTACTGGACCTGGGTGAAGTAATAAGATATTTCGCTCTCCCATACGCTCTTTGGTAATGCAATACTCTTTAGCATACTCATTGTAATCTTCAAAAATAGGGGCTTTATGGCGTTCAAGTTGGGCTCTTAAGCTCATAATAACATCAACTTCATCTATGACATCATTTAAGTTTTCATATTGTGGTAAGTCATTGTCTGGCATAAAAGGTTTGGGGGCAACGAGTACAACCTTTAATCCCAAACGTGTAAAGAGTCGAATGCCAGAAGCTGCTACACGTGAACTGACAATGTCTCCTACAATGGCAATGCGTTTACCTTTAAGCTCTTGGGGGGTGTGCATACCAAAATGTTCCATCATGGTAAAACAATCAAGTAAGGCTTGGGTAGGATGAGCATTGTTTCCTGCTCCTGCATTGATGATGGGTGTTAGCCCCTTATCGGCTAATTTTTTTGGCGTGTTATTGTACTCATGACGAATAATTACCCCATCAGGTTCCATTGCGGCTAAATTTTCAAAAGTGTCTTCAAGGCTTTCACCTTTCTTGGTAGAACTTTTAGAGGGGTCAAGATGTACCATCGCAATACCCAATCGTTTTGCTGCTATCTCAAAGGAACTACGTGTTCTTGTAGAGTTTTCAAAAAAGAGCGTCACGAGTAGTTTATTGTCAAATTTTGTAAAAGGAGTTTTGATTTTAAAGGCTTTCGCCTCATTCATAAGTTTGATTAGTTGTTGGTCATTGAAGTTATTGGTGTCAATCAGATGTTGCATAAACCCTCTTTATGTTTAAGTCTGAAATTATATCAAAGAGATGGTAAAGAGCAAGGACAGTTATTTTAATTTAAAAATTAATAAATATTTATAATACTAATAAATTATAGTTGGTTAATAAATAAGCAGTAGATTAAAAATAAATTAATTTTAATATGTTAAAATTTATGATACTTAAATTTAAAGGAGATTAAATGTTGAGTAGAGAAGAGTTGACATATTTTAAAAAAGAGTTAGAGGAGATGAAATTACAGATTGAGAGTAACTTCAAAAGTAGTTCGTTTGAGATGAACACCTTAAAAGATACCCAACCAAAAGATGAGGGAGACCACGCTTCAATGGAGAGAGGACATACCATCGCCAATACACTGATGGAGAAACAAGCTGAAAAACTTGAAGCGATTGAACGTAGTTTAAAACGCATTAAAAATGATAGCTATGGTATTTGTGACTCCTGTGGGGAGGAGATACAAGTTGAGAGACTAAAAGTTAAAGTGTTTGCTGATTATTGCATTAGCTGTAGAGAAGTGATAGAGAAAGAGACTAAGTAAAAAAGGATTTACTTAGCCGTATATTATATAGTTACTCTGCTTCTAAAACAGCCCCAGAACTAGCATTGGTTACCAATGCTCTATATTGTTTGAGCCATTTACTTTTTAGTGGCTTGACTAAAGGCTTAAAATTAGCCTTACGTTTCATGAGTTCTGCATCGGTAATTCTTACCTCTAAGATATACTTATCGACATCAATATGAATCTGATCGCCATCTTCAAGCAGTCCAATCATACCACCTTCAGCCGCTTCAGGACTCACATGACCAATACTCGCCCCTCTAGTAGCCCCAGAGAAACGACCATCAGTGATGAGTGCAACAGAAGCCCCTAAACCCATACCCATAATGAGTGAAGTAGGGGCTAACATCTCTTGCATACCCGGTCCACCTTTTGGTCCTTCGTAGCGAATGACAACAACATTTCCTGCTTTTACTTTACCATTGATAATCCCAGAGATACACTCATCTTGTGAATTAAAACAGACAGCCGTACCTGTAAATACTCTATCTCCTGTAATCCCTGCTGTTTTAATCACGGCTCCTTGTTCGGCTAAGTTACCATAGAGAATAGCCAAGCCACCCACTTCAGAGTAAGGGTTGTCAATGGTATGAATAATATTGGTATCTTTAATCTCTGCATCTGCAATACGCTCTTTTAACATCTCGCCTGTAATGGTTAGATTATCAAGTAGTACATCATCTCCACGTTTGTTCATCTCGTGCATAACGGCAGGAACACCACCTGCTTTGTCAATATCTTGCATATGTACCGTACTTAAACTAGGGCTAATTTTGGCAATATGTGAAACACGCTTAGAGATGGCATTAATATCACTCAAATTAAAATCAACTTCAGCCTCTTTAGCAATGGCTAACATATGTAAAACTGTGTTAGATGAACCACCCATTGCCATGTCAACAGCAAAGGCATTTCTAATGGCATTTTCATTAAGAATATTTCTTACATTATATAGAGCAGATTTCTCTTCCCCCATTAAGGCGATTTCACAAACACGTCTAGCTGCCTTTCGGTAAAGTGCTTCACGTTCTTTGGTAAGGGCTAAAATAGTCCCATTTCCAGGTAGGGCAATCCCCATTGCTTCCATGAGGGTATTCATAGAGTTTGCGGTAAACATTCCAGAACAGCTTCCGCCACTTGGACAAGCATTACACTCAATGTCAGTTAACTCCTCTTCAGTAATCTCTCCTGCTTCAAATTTCCCTACGGCCTCAAATGCCGTTGCTAGGTCAATTGGCTCACCATCTTTAGTATACCCTTTTGCCATAGGACCACCACTTACAAAGACAGTAGGAACATTGACACGCAAGGCACCCATTATCATACCTGGGACAATTTTGTCACAGTTTGGAATGGCAATCATTGCATCTAGTTTATGGGCATTCATCACGGTCTCAATGGAGTTGGCAATAATTTCACGGCTAGGAAGAGAAAAAAGCATTCCATCATGTCCCATAGCAATTCCATCATCTACACCTATGGTATTAAATTCAAATGGTACACATCCTGCTTTTTTAATTTCATCTTTAATGACCTCGGCGACTTTATTTAAAAAGAAATGCCCAGGGATAATCTCTATGTAAGAGTTTGCCACCCCAATAAATGGTTTAGCAAAATCCTCATCTTTTAATCCTGTTGCTCTAAAGAGCGAACGGTGTGGTGCGCGGTTGTGTCCTTTTTTGACGATGTCACTTCTCATTTTTTTTCCTTCACTATCTGTTTTTATTAAATTTTGAAAAATTATACCCAAAAACCTTTACAAAGGGAAAAATCTTGGCTATAATCGCACTCCAATTTAAAAGTAATGGTCACAAAATATTGTGAATATGCGAGAATAGCTCAGCGGTAGAGCATAACCTTGCCAAGGTTGGGGTCGGGAGTTCGAACCTCCTTTCTCGCTCCACTACATTTAAGTTATGTTTTTTAAATTTTAATCTTTAGTTTTGGTGTCCAATTATGCCCGGGTGGTGGAATTGGTAGACACAGGGGACTTAAAATCCCCCGGTCATTGCGACCGTGCCGGTTCAAGTCCGGCCCCGGGCACCACAAAGTTTTAACTGGAGCCATCGCCAAGTTGGTAAGGCCGTAGATTGCAAATCTGCTATTCACCAGTTCGAGTCTGGTTGGCTCCTCCAAACTAAAATGGTTTAAAATTATTTTTCAATTTAAGCACTTGCTTAAACTAATGTCGGGAGATGTCAGAGTGGTCGAATGTGCCGGATTTGAAATCCGGTGAGGGTTATACCTCCGGGAGTTCGAATCTCCCTCTCCCGGCCATATTCCCCTATAAACTATCTATTACAATAATCTCTATAAAACTTTACAAAAAGTAACACTACAAGTCAATTTTTATTAAACCCCTATTTTTAGGCATTTACTTTATAATATTTAATATGAATTAATAAAAAATAACTATATTTTCCTCTTTGTATAACATAAAGTAACTCAGTAATAGTAAAATATAATCAATATCAAGAAAAGATAAGCTTATGGTTGTTATGATGATGAAGTAAACTTATTAGATTAATAAATTTTTTTTATAAAGATTATTGATACTTAAAAGTACAAACATAAAGGAGAAAATGTGAAAATTACAAAATTAAGTTTAGCAGCAATCGCTGCTATGACTATTACAACAGGTGCTATGGCAAGTGGTGATGCTTCAGAATGGGATTTTTCAGGACAAGCAGTAGTATTTACGCAAACGGCTGATGGTTTTGGTGATGAGAGTCTTTATACAAAAGGAACAACATACAGAGCTGTAGGTGGACAACTTAGAGCAGTAAATAAGGACCTTTTTTCAGGTATTGGTGCTGGATTTGAAATTTCAGCAACACGTAGTGATTCAGATAGTTCACCTGCAAATATAAAGGGTAGACCAGGTCCTGGTTTTTATTATTTTGCGGGTAGTGCAGGTGAGACATCTGGTGGATTTACTCAAGCTTATTTAACTGCAAATATTGATAAGACAGCAATAAAAGCAGGTCGCCAAACACTTGGCAAAGGTATTTCTCCTTTTGCATTTACTGAGGGTTGGCAAATGTTTAAAAATACAATGGATGCGGTTAAAGTAGAGAATACAAATCTACCTGATACGAAGCTTGTTTATGCATATATTACTAACTCTAACTTATCTATTACTGCAAACTTAAATAGATCTTCTTTTAATAACATTGGTAACCCAACAGCTGGCCCTTTTGCTAATGGTAGTGATCGTGGTGCAGTTGATGGACTACACATGATTACCGCACAAAATAAATCTTTAGAGGGTGTAACATTAACAGGTACATATTATATTGCACCAAATGCTTTAGCAAATACTCCTGTAGGACCAGGTTCAGGTTCTAATACAATAAATGGTGAAACCTCTATAATTTGGGGAGATGCTAAATTTAAAGTTGCTAATGTTGGTGTTTCTCTGCAAGGTGGTCAAGTAGATCCAGCTGCTGGAACTGCTACTTCTGCATTTGGTGCGAAAGTAGCTTCAAAGCTTGGTATGGTTAATGCTTCACTTGCATACTCATCTATTGGTGAAGGGACATCACGTATCTCTAACATCGCAACAAGTATTAAATCTCCATTATATACTCAAATGTTACTTGATAATGTAGGACAATATCACTCTAGTCCAGGTTCACAGTTTATTAAAGCTTCTGGAAATGCTAATGTAGGTATTGGTAAACTTATTGTTTCTTATGGTACGGCTGCAAATGATTATATTGCATCTAAAGATGGATATTCAGAAGTTGATGTAATGTATAAAGCTAAACTTGCAAAAAATGTTACAGGGTTTGCTGCTTATGGATATACAAAAGCTGATACAAGAGAATCAAATAACTTTGTACGTTTATGGGGAAGATACGCTTTCTAGAAATTGCAATAGTCTAATTTTTCCTCTCTCATGAGAGGGGAAACTTACTTTTTAACAACGCCCCGTAGAACAACTCCCTCCATTTACATTAAAAGTACCCACATAATCACAAGCTTCACACTCAAAAGTCAACATCTTTGGTCCACCACAACCCGTACTTCTTTGGTCAACGAGTACCATGTTTGGTTTTTCACACTTAGGACAGATACCTTGTTCTATGGCTCTTAGATTTGCTTTTTTCTCTTTCATAAAGTAGATGTAACTTATGATTAAACCTATGGAGGTAATGAGTAGAAAAAAGAGTAGATAAAAATTCATGTTGAAATTCCTTTGTTTGATTATAGAAATGGTATAAAGTTATTTTAGCGTAAAAGTCATTGGAAAAGAGCGATAATAATAAAGAGTGAAACTTCAACACCTTCAAGGGTAGCTCCAAGTACATCGCCATTGACAAAACCTATTTTACTTTTGATAACATAAGAGATAAGAAGGGAAAGAAGCAGACCTATCAAAAGGAAAAGCATAAAATTAGCATTCAACATCGTACCTAGAATAGAAAAAATCATAAAAGATGAAAAAAGATAGGGTTTTGTCAATGATGTTTTGAGGATTGTCGCAAAAGATGAACGAAATTCATGTTGTTCAAACAAAAAGAGTAAACAGAGTCGAGAGATGATAAGTGAGGCTACAAATTCCAT
>Ga0256839_1003797_pt1 | contig 15268 bp, 13 predicted proteins | sample 354166metaG_FD_185968 | JGI IMG/M metagenome (GOLD analysis project Ga0256839, IMG submission 185968) | Hydrothermal vent microbial communities from Mid Atlantic Ridge, Atlantic Ocean - 354-166 | ecosystem: Environmental > Aquatic > Marine > Hydrothermal vents | place: Atlantic Ocean: Mid... | reverse complement strand
TGGCACGCCTGCGAACCGCTCCACCAGCCGCTATCGCCATCAGTCTGGCTGATAAGCTGCATAACCTGTGGACGATCAACCAGAGCCTGCAGGCCGGCGTTGATGTGTTTGCAGAGGGACCCGGCCGGCGTGCGCTCAGCGCTGGCCCCCGAGCCCAACTGCGCTTTCATCGCGCCCTGCTGACGCTGGCCACGCAACATCAGGAGCCCCGTCTTGAGCCGCTACGCACGCGTCTAAGCCAAGAAATTGAGCGTTTTGCCCGGTGGGTCAACGACAGACCTGCAGAAAATTAACAACGTTGTTAAAAATAACTGGAAACGCTTTCGGTGTGAAGAGGATCAAGCGGATCGTCCGTATGTCGAACCAGACCGGAAGCGGCCATGCGTACTCGTTGGTCAGGAGCTATTCTGCTGCTTATACTCGTGCTCACACGAGCGCACATGCTGCAGGCCCAGCCGGACCCGCTGGTTGGATTTGCTTCCGGATGGGTGCAGGCTACGTTCGTCGGTGAAGACCTGGGCAGTGCCGCCTATCGGCCCGGATTTACGGCGGGCGCCTTTCTGCGCTATCCGCTGAACGACTTGCTGGCGCTTCAACCGGAGCTCTGGTATGAAGTAAAGGGAGGTAAGCAGGTGCAAGGGGCCCCGTTTGCCCCAGACGATGCGCGCGTGCGCATCAGCTATACGAGCCTGTCCCTGCTGATGCGTGTCGCCGTACCGCCTGGTAACGGTATCCTGCGCTTCATGGCAGGTCCCCAGTTCTCCGTTCGACTCAATACCGAGATCAACGAGCAGGACGCTGACGCGATGCTTCAGGCCTTCGATCTGGGCGGGGTAGGGGGCATAGAGCTGGGACTGCCGGTGCAACGCGGATTGATGCGGGAGGTGTTTCTTGCCGGACGTTACTACCTGGGCCTTACGAAAATCGACCGCAGTGGCCCCCGGACGGATGATGTGAAAAATCGAAACTTCTCCCTTATACTGGGGGTAGCTTTTCGGTAATCGATCGGCCACTTCCGAGACAACCCCACAGGCCCCGAAAGGGGCCTTTTGTACAAATAAACAATCGCTCGATTCGTAGCGTATATTGCCCCTGCTTCTGACAAAACACGGCGCAGATAGAACAGGGCTATGGCCGGATACCCTTTTAAGGAGATCGAAAAGAAGTGGCAGCGTTACTGGGACGAGCACAAGACGTTTCGGACTGCTGGCCCCGGAGAGCCCGGCTTTGACCCCACGCGGCCCAAGTACTATGTGCTTGATATGTTTCCCTATCCCAGCGGGGCCGGACTGCACGTAGGACATCCCGAAGGCTACACGGCCACCGACATTATGGCCCGCTACCGGCGCATGAAAGGCTACCACGTACTCCATCCAATGGGATGGGATGCCTTCGGGCTACCTGCAGAGCAATATGCGATCGAGACGAACACGCATCCGCGCCTTACGACCGAGCGCAATATTGCGCGTTTCCGGGCACAGCTAAAAAGCCTGGGCTTCTCGTACGACTGGGATCGCGAGATTGACACAACGGATCCCCGCTACTACAAGTGGACGCAATGGATCTTTCTGCAGCTCTATAAGAAAGGGCTGGCCTATGAGGCCGAAGTCCCTGTCAACTGGTGCCCGGCGCTTGGAACCGTGCTGGCCAACGAAGAAGTGATCGACGGCAAGTCGGAGCGGGGAGGCTATCCAGTGTATCGCCGCCCCATGCGCCAGTGGATGCTGCGCATTACAGCCTACGCCGATCGATTGCTTGAGGACCTGGAGCTGCTCGACTGGCCTGAGAGCATCAAGGAGATGCAGCGTAACTGGATTGGTCGGTCGGAGGGGGCCGAAATCGAATTTCCGGTGGTGGGGCTGGATGCCCGTATCCGGGTCTTTACAACGCGGCCTGATACGCTTTTTGGGGCTACCTACATGGTGCTGGCACCCGAGCATCCCCTGGTGGATCAGCTCACCCCCGAAACTCATCGCACCGAGGTGGAAGCTTATCGGCAGCAGGCGCAGCAGAAGTCCGACCTGGAGCGTACCGAGCTGGCCCGCGAAAAGACCGGTGTGTTTACCGGCGGCTATGCCATCAATCCGGCCACCGGCCAGCAGATTCCTATCTGGATTGCCGATTACGTGCTCGGACACTACGGGACGGGCGCCATTATGGCCGTGCCCGGCCACGATCAGCGCGACTGGGAGTTCGCCCGCAAGTACAACCTGCCTATCGTAGAAGTGGTGCAGGGCGGTAATCTGGAGGAAGGGGCTTATGAAGGCGATGGCCCACATGTTAACTCGGCCAACGATGAGGTGTCGCTGAACGGCCTGTATAACGAAGAGGCCAAGCGCGTGATCGTGGCGTGGCTTGAGCGTAAAGGCCTGGGGAAACGTTCGGTGCAGTACCGGCTGCGCGACTGGCTTTTCAGCCGCCAGCGTTACTGGGGCGAGCCCTTCCCGATCGTGCACGAAGTGGATGAAGAGGGACGTCGTACCGGCCGCACCTATCCGCTTGACGAATCGGAGTTGCCGGTCGAGCTGCCCGATCTGGAAGACTTTCGTCCCCAACCGGTGTCTGATCCAGAAGCCGAACCGCAACCGCCCCTTGCCCGCGCCGTTGACTGGGTGCGCGTCAAAGGCTGGGTGACTCCTGAAGGGAGCGTCCGATTGCTCAAACCCGGTGTAGAGCCACCGCCCGGCGTCGAGATCAAAAACTTTCACCGCGAAACGAACACCATGCCGCAATGGGCGGGCTCCTGCTGGTACTATCTGCGCTACATCGATCCGCACAACGACGAGCGCTTCGTCGATCCGGAAAAGGAGCGGTACTGGATGCCCGTCGATCTCTACGTGGGCGGTGCCGAGCATGCTGTACTGCATCTGCTATATGCCCGGTTCTGGCACAAAGTGCTCTACGACTTGGGGCTGGTCTCCACGCCTGAGCCCTTCATGAAACTGGTCAACCAGGGGCTGATTCTGGGCGAGATGGAGTATACGGCCTTTCGGAATGCGGAAGGCCACTGGGTGTCGGCCGAGCACGTGGACGATGGTGTCGACGTGCGCACCGGCGCAAAGCTGGAGGCCATTAAGCTGAAAGAGGACGAGGTTGAAAAACGAGGGGACTTCTTTGTGCTCAAAGCCCATCCGGAAATTCGCGTGGAAGCCCGCGCCTACAAAATGAGCAAAAGTCGGGGGAATGTGGTCAATCCCGACGAAGTCGTCGAGCAATACGGTGCCGACTCCCTTCGGCTTTACGAAATGTTTATGGGGCCGCTGGAGCAGGTTAAGCCGTGGAGTACCCGGGGGGTGGAGGGGGTTCACCGCTTTCTGAACCGGGTCTGGCGGCTTTACATCAACAACGAGGATGGCTCACTGCGCGTAGTCGATGCCGAACCTACGCGCGCGCAGCTCCGCGTATTGCATCAGACGCTCCGCCGGGTGACGGACGATATCGAATCCATGCGCTTCAACACGGCTATCGCCGCGATGATGGAGTTCGTCAACGAAGCAAACCGGTGGGACACGTTCCCCCGCGCTATCGCCGAGCCGTTCGTGCTTATGCTCAGTCCCTTTGCACCGCATATTGCTGAAGAGCTCTGGGAGCGTCTGGGCCACACCCGGTCGCTGGCCTATGAGCCTTGGCCAGAGGTCAACGAGGCCTATCTGAAGGTAGAAGAGGTGGAGATTGCTGTGCAGGTGAACGGCAAGGTGCGAGCGACTGTGCGCATTCCAGCCGAGGCTGACCAGGAAACGGCCCTGGCGATCGCGCGTCAGCACGCAAACGTGGCCCGTTATATTGACGGCAAAACGATCCGGCGCGCCATTTATGTGCCGGGTCGCATCATCAACTTTGTGGTAAGCTAATTGGCCAGGAACGCTTATGGAAGATCGGCGCGTAGTGCTCATCGAAGATCCGGAGCGCGGCCGGCCCCTCGACGTCCTGGCGCTGGCAGCCCATCCTGACGACGTGGAACTGTGTGCAGGTGGTACGTTGTGCTTGCTGGTGCGGCAGGGCTATCGGGTGGGTATTGTGGATTTTACGCGGGGCGAACTGGGCTCGCGCGGCACACCGGAGGGTCGTCTGCAGGAGGCTTTCGAGGCTGGCCGTATCATCGGGCTGGCTGCACGCGAAAACCTGGGACTACCCGATGGACGCCTGGAAGACTCCTGGGAGCAACGACTGGCCGTTGTGCAGGCTGTGCGGCGCTATCGGCCCCATATCGTGCTCATTAATGCACCGGCATGCCGCCATCCTGATCATGGCGCTGCGGCCCGTCTGGCGGCTTCGGCGCTATTCCTGGCCGGACTACGGCGCGTTGAGACCTTCGAGCCCGACGGGACACCCCAGGAACCCTGGCGCCCCCACCATGTGCTCCACTATATGCAGGCCGTACCCTTTGAGCCTACCCTGGTCGTCGATGTTACCGAGGTATGGCCACAACGCCTTGAGGCACTCCGCGCCTTCCGCTCTCAGTTTTACCATCCAGAGTATGAGGCAGGCGAAGAGGAGCCGGAAACGTTCGTATCGAACCCGGCTTTTCTCCAGTGGATTGAGGCACGTGCCCGCACCTACGGCCATCAGATCGGGGCCACCTACGGTGAGCCGTTTCTCTACCGGCACGGACCCGTAGGCGTCACCGATCTGATGGCTGTGCTTCGACATGAGAAACCCTACCGATAGCCGATAGTCGGCGGTTTCTACAATGAAATATCCGTGAGGGGGGAGACGAAACCGCGACGTGAAGGTTTGCTCCATACCTACCGGTACGATCCCGCTTGATTGACACTGGGCTGGTAGGCTGCCTATATTGACTTGCCGCAGAAACGCTTTGGAGAAGAACGAACGCTGCTATACCCATGGCTGATACGAGCGATTTCCGAAACGGGCTGGTGCTCGTCTGGAAAGGCGATCTGTGGCAGATCGTGGAGTTTCTACACGTTAAACCTGGTAAGGGAGGAGCCTTCGTGCGCACGAAGCTGAAAAATGTGCGTACGGGGCAGGTTGTAGACAATACCTTCCGCGCAGGTGAGCGCGTTGAAACAGCCCGGATTGAGCGCCGGCCTCACCAGTTTCTTTATGAGGACGAACTGGGCATGCACTTCATGAACCTGGAGACCTATGAACAGATAACGATTCAGCCCGAGCTGGTCCCCCGACGTGCGTTTCTGAAGGAGGGGGGAGAGGCCGACGTGCTGGTGCATGCCGAGACGGAAACGCCCGTTACCGTCGAAATTCCCAAACATGTAGAGCTGCGTGTGGTCGAAACCGAACCCGGTGTTCGTGGAGACACGGCCACAGGCGGTTCGAAGCCGGCCAAACTGGAAAGTGGCGCAGTCATCCAGGTCCCGCTTTTCATCAATGAAGGCGACGTGGTACGCGTGAACACCGAAACGGGCGCGTACATCACGCGCGTGGCCACGGCCGAGGCCGGCTGATCCTCCCCTGAACCATCCTCAGCCCTACCATGGATCTGGAACGCATTCGCGAATTGCTGAAAATTGTCGCTGAAAGCAGTGTGGCGGAGGTGGAAATTGAGGAAGACGACTTCAAGCTGGTCATTCGCAAAAGTGCGCCGACCATCGTGATGCAACCGGCGGCCATGCCGGCCTATGCGATGCCGTATAGTGCACCCCAACCCATGCCAGCGCCAGCTCCCGTGGTGCAGCCGGTAACTGCGCCGGCCGAGACCAGTGCCAACCCGGCACCCTCCGCCAAAGCGCCGGCTGTGCAGGCCGAGCAGCGTGCTGATGGAACCACAACCGCCACCAGTACGCAAGAGAAAACCTGGGTGGTGCGGGCGCCGATCGTGGGCACCTTTTATCGAGCGCCGGCTCCTGATGCGGATCCGTTCGTGGAGGTGGGCGACCGGGTCAAACCCGGCGATGTGCTCTGCATCATTGAGGCGATGAAGCTCATGAACGAGATCGAAAGTGAAGTGGCCGGCGTGGTCAAAGAGATTCTGGTCGAGAACGCCCAACCGGTTGAGTACGACCAGCCACTCTTCGTCATCGCCCTCGACTGAGCAGCCGTGATTCGCAAGGTTCTGATTGCCAACCGGGGAGAGATTGCCCTGCGGGTGATTCGCACCTGCCGTGAACTGGGCATCAAGACGGTCGTGATCTATTCGACAGCCGACCGCGACTCGCTCCCCGTGCGCTTCGCAGACGAGGCCGTCTGCATCGGCCCGCCCCCTTCTTCAGAAAGCTACCTGCGCATCGACCGCATCATTGCGGCCGCCGAGGTCACCGGGGCCGACGCCATCCATCCCGGTTATGGTTTCCTTTCAGAGAATGCTGACTTCAGCGCCATCTGTGCCGATCATGGCCTGAAGTTTATCGGGCCTTCGCCGGAAGCCATTCGCCTGATGGGCGACAAAAGTCTGGCAAAGGAAACCATGCGTAAAGCTGGCGTGCCCGTCGTGCCCGGATCGGATGGCGTGATTGAGAACGTGAAACAGGGGCTGAAAGTGGCGGCAGAGATTGGTTATCCGGTGATGCTCAAGGCGGCGGCAGGAGGGGGCGGACGCGGAATGCGGGTGGTGCAGCGTGAAGAAGACTTCGAGCGCCAGTTTAATGCGGCGCGTAGCGAGGCCGAGGCGGCTTTTGGAAGACCCGACGTTTACCTGGAAAAGTTTATCGTCCAGCCCCGCCACATAGAGATCCAGGTGCTGGGCGATGGGAAAGGCAACGTGATTCATCTGGGCGAACGAGAGTGCTCCATCCAGCGACGCCATCAAAAGCTGCTGGAAGAGGCGCCCTCGCCCATTGTGGACGAAGACCTGCGGCGGCGTATGGGGGAGGCAGCCGTCCGGGGTGCTCAGGCTGTCAACTACGAAGGAGCCGGCACTATCGAGTTTCTGGTCGATGCCGACCGTAACTTCTACTTCATGGAGATGAATACGCGGATTCAGGTCGAGCATCCCGTAACCGAAGAGGTGACCGGCTTCGACCTGATTGAGCAGCAGCTGCGCATTGCGATGGGCGAGCCGTTGCCCCCTCAGGAAGCCGTCCAAATCGAAGGGCATGCCATCGAGTGTCGGATCAACGCAGAAGATCCATTTAAAAACTTCAGCCCTTCCCCGGGAAAGATCACCGTGTTTCATCCGCCCGGAGGCCCCGGCGTGCGACTCGACACGCATGTGTATGCCGGCTATGTGATCCCTCCCTACTATGATTCGATGATTGCCAAGCTGATCGTGCGGGCACCCACACGTCAGCAGGCCATCCGTCGTATGCTACGGGCTCTGGAGGAGTTTGTCATTGAAGGGGTGCGCACGACCATTCCGTTCCATCGCCGGCTGCTGGAGCACCCGGATTTTCAGGCCGGACGGTTCGACACACGGTTTCTGGAATCGTTTCGGCTGGAACCTGAGCCGGCTTCCTGACAGGCCTGAGATAGTTTCCTAAAAAACAAACAGATGGCGTTATGGAGTTTCCCCGTGAGCTGCGTTATACCCGAGAACATGAATGGCTGCGGCTGGAAGCCGATGGAAAGGAGGCCACGGTCGGCATTACGGACTTTGCCCAGCGAGAACTGGGCGACATCGTTTACGTTGAGCTGCAGCCTATCGGAACCGAGCTGGCAAAAGATGAAGTCTTTGGTACGGTTGAAGCGGTCAAGACGGTATCGGATCTATACATGCCGGTTTCCGGGACCATCATTGCCGTCAACGAAGCACTCCAGGATCATCCAGAAAGGGTCAACCAGTCGCCTTACGGGGAGGGATGGATGATCCGTATCGCCCTAAAAGATCCTTCCGAGCTGGAGTCTCTCCTGACGGCGGAAGACTACGCGGCTATGGTGGGGTAAGCGAACGGAGGGGAACAGGCGAACAATGCATGAGAAGATCGTCATTCTGGATTTTGGCTCACAGTACACCCAGTTGATCGCGCGGCGCGTGCGCGAGGCCGGGGTCTACTCGGAGATCTATCCCTGCACGCTTTCGCCGGAAGAAGTGGCGGCCCTGCATCCGAAGGGGTTGATCCTCTCCGGTGGCCCCTGCTCGGTGTACGATCCCGGAGCGCCGCAGCTACCCCGCGAGATGCTGGAACTGCGCCGGGACGATGGTTCGCCATTGCCCGTACTGGGCATCTGTTACGGACTGCAGGCTATGGCCCAGACACTGGGCGGGGCGGTTGAGCGGGCCGAACGGCGAGAGTTTGGCCGGGCCCACCTCCAGATTGACGACGATACGGACCTGTTCGCCGGGATTCCTTCCGGAACCACGGTCTGGATGAGCCATGGCGATCACCTGACCCGCCTGCCTGAGGGGTTCGAGGTCATCGCCCATACAGAGAACGCACCGATTGCGGCCGTACGCGCCATCGGGCGTCCCCTCTACGGCGTGCAGTTTCATCCGGAAGTGGTCCATACCGACTACGGCCGCCAGATCCTGCAGAACTTTGCGCTGAAGATCTGTGGGTGTCGGGGAGACTGGACGCCGGCCTCCTTCATCGAAGAGAAAATCGCGGAGGTGCGGGCGCGTGTGGGCGACGAGCATGTGATTCTCGGGCTTTCAGGCGGGGTCGATTCGTCGGTAGCGGCCGTGCTGCTGCACCGGGCACTGGGCCAGCAGCTCACCTGCATCTTTGTGGACAACGGGCTGCTCCGGAAAGGGGAGGCCGAACAGGTCGTCGCCACCTTCCGGGATCACTTTCACCTCCGGCTCAAGGTGGTCGATGCGGGCGCACTGTTTCTGTCGCGCCTGGAAGGGGTGGTCGATCCGGAGCAGAAACGCAAAATTATCGGGGCGACCTTCATTGAGGTCTTCGAACAGGCTACCGAAGAGCTGACCCGTGAGCTGGGCCGTCGGCCGCGCTTTCTGGCGCAGGGTACGCTTTATCCGGATGTCATTGAAAGCGTCTCGTTTCGTGGGCCTTCGGCCACCATTAAAACGCATCACAATGTAGGTGGCCTGCCTGAACAGCTCCATTTCGAAATCATCGAACCCTTTCGCGAGCTGTTCAAAGATGAAGTGCGGGTGATTGGTCGTTTACTTCAGGTTCCTGAGGTGATCCTGCATCGTCATCCGTTTCCGGGACCGGGGCTGGCCGTTCGAGTCATTGGCCCGGTAACAAAAGAGCGGCTGGATCTGTTGCGCGAGGCGGATGCCATTTTCATTGAAGAGCTGCAGCGGCATGGCCTGTACGACCAGGTGTGGCAGGCGTTTGCCGTGTTGCTGCCGGTACAGACCGTGGGCGTGATGGGCGATGAACGCACTTATGAATACGTGTGTGCCCTGCGGGCCGTTACCAGCGTGGACGGAATGACGGCCGACTGGGCCCGCCTGCCCCATGAGTTTCTGGCCCACGTGTCCAATCGGATTGTGAATGAGGTACGGGGCATCAACCGGGCGGTTTACGACATCAGTTCCAAGCCACCGGCAACGATCGAGTGGGAATGAGACGGCATGTGGTACAGACGCTTCTGGTAGGATTGCTGCTGGGATTTCAGAGCGCCGGAGGCTGGGCTCAGCCTTTTGAGATTCCGCGTATTGAGGCGGCTGAAACCGAATTTGCGCAGGCGCTGCAAGCTTTTGAGCGAGGCGACTACGGATTGGCCTATCGACAGTTTCGGCGGGTAATTGATGCGTACCCTCCGCACCGTCGGACGACGGCCGCCTGGATTATGGCGGCTAAAGCGCTTTATCGCATGGGCGAGTACGCCCATGTGATCACGTGGGTGGAGGCGTTTGTCAGTCGGTATCCGACTAGTCGGTATCAGCGTGAGGCGACGCAGCTTCGAAGCCTGGCCGAAGTTGCGCTGCGTCGGCGTCAACAGCAGGCACGCCTGATCACGCTGGGCATTCTGTTGCCCCTGGATGCCGAGAACGCGCCGCTGACGCAGGCACTGGTTGATGGCATCCGGCTGGCCGTCGAAGCACACAATGCCGAGAGTCTGGCCGTGCCGGTTCGTATGGTCTTTCGGGATGCCGGAACGGATTCGGTGCAGGTGCAGGCTGCCCTGCGGTCGCTGATCGATGAGCAACAGGTCGATCTGGTCATTGGGCCGCTCTATAGTGAACAGGCACGGGCTGCGGCTGAGGTGGCTGAGCAACGCGGCGTAGTGCTGATAGCACCGCTGGCAACTGACGAAGCCGTCTCTAAGGGGCGACGTTTTGTGTTTCAGGCCAATCCTACCCTTGCAGTACGGGGGCGACTGATGGCGCGTATGGCTGTCTACGGACTGCGTCTGGACAGCATTGGGGTGGTAGCGCAACGGGGGAATCCGACCGCCGAGCGTATGGCCGAGGCGTTTCGGGCTGAAGCACTTCGTCTGGGTGCAGTGGTTCCCTTCTACAAACTGCTTGCTGAAGCACAGGCATGGGGCCAGCTTGTCCAGCATATTGGACGCGATACGTTGGCACAGGCACGGGCACTCTACCTGCCACTTGCAGGAGGGAATGCACCGGTGTTGGCCCGAGCAGCGTTGAGCAGCCTGGACCGTTCTGGACTGGCGCCACGGGTGCTCGGGAATGCAGCCTGGAGGGAAATGCGGGCGGCGCTACAGGCCAGCCGATACCTGTTGACCTTCAGCAATGACTTTTATGTCGATACCAGCCGAGCCGAGGTGCAGGATTTTATTCAGCGCTATCAAGCGCTGGGACGTATGGGGCAGCCCGACCGGCTGGTTTATACCGGCTACGATGTTACACGCTTTCTGCTGGCGCAACTGTCGGACCGGTCCGCGCTGGCCGAACTGGCTGACCGTATCCGAAGGGCCCCCTTTTATCAGGGACTGGGGGTTCGGATACACTTCGACGGTGGTCAGGTCAATCAAGCGCTTTACTATCACCGCTATCGCGATGGCCGCCTTGAGCTGCTGCGGTAGCAGCGGAACAGGGGCCGAGACGTTTCGTACCAGTCGCGGCATTTAAAAACAGGTGCTTATGCTGAAGGGGATTCGACAGATCAGAGGTGCATGGCTGCTGATCGCAGGCCTGCTGCTGGCCGGATGTGCCGGTAGTGGCCGGTTGCGGCATGCCTCGCCGCAGGAAGCCTTCGAACGCGCAATGGCGCTGTACAACCAGGGGAAATACGAGCGCGCTATCGAATACTTCAAAGCAGTCTTTTCCTATGGCCGTGCCCATGAATGGGCGGCCGACGCACAGTTCTACCTGGCACGTGCTTACTATCAAAACGGAGAATACCTGCTGGCCGCCAGCGAATACGAGCGCTTTATTCAGATCTATCAGATCGACCCACGTGTCCCGCAGGCTGAGTACGAACGGGCCCTGTGCTACTACAAGCTCTCACCCCCCTACGAGTTTGACCAGACCGATACCCGCAAAGCGATAGAGGCTTTTCAACTGTTTATCGATCGTTATCCCAATCACGAACTGGTCGACGAGGCAACGCAGCGGATTCGAGAGCTGCGCGCCAAACTGGCTCGTAAGCAATACGAAGCAGCACGCCTCTATGAGCGGCGTGAGCTGTACGAGGCTGCAGCCGTTACCTATGAGGCGGTCTTTGATACCTATCCGGATACACCATGGGCCGACGACGCGCTGGTCGGCGCCATACGGGCTTATATCGCCTTTGCGGATCAGAGCGTACGTACACGGCAACCCGAACGCTACCGCCAGGCGATCAAACTCTATGAGCGTATGCTTCAGATCTTCCCGGACAGCCCCCTGCTGCGAACAGCCGAAGCGCTTTATACCCGGGCCCGACAGCGGCTGGAACAGCTAAAAAACGACGCTTCGCTGGCACAGGGGCAGGTTCAGCACTGAAACATGGCACGACGACGCGTTGGCCTCTTTGGCGGTTCCTTTAACCCACCCCACCTGGCTCATCTGATTGTAGCCGAACAGGTATGCGAGCAAGCCCGGCTGGATCTGGTTCTGTGGATCCCCTGCCATATCCCCCCTCATAAAGACGAACAGGAGCTGGCCGCTCCCCATCACCGGCTGACCATGGTACAACTGGCCATCGAAGGCAATCCGTGCTTTGCAGTCTCCGATGTGGAGATTCGACGCGGCGGGCGTTCATACACCATCGACACGATCCAGCAACTTCAGCAACAACAGCCCGACTGGGAGCTGATGCTGATCCTGGGCGAAGACAGCCTGCGTACGCTACACACCTGGCGCGCGCCGGACGAAATCATTGCACGCGTACCACTGGTGGTCTATCGCCGGCCCGGTGGCCCTGACAGCCCGGTTGACCCCCGCTTCCTGGCCCGAACGACGTTTGTGGAAGCCCCCGTGCTGGCAATCTCAGCCACCGAGATCCGGCAACGCTGCCGCCAGGGCCGTTCGATTCGCTACCTGGTTCCTGAAGCTGTCCGACAATACATCCTGAAAAACCAACTCTACCAGGGGGGACTGCGCTAAAGGCGCACCTTGGATGCGCCCAAGGCGATATCAGCGGGTGAGAAGTAATCTATTACTTGCATCCGTGCGCATGAATCGTTCATAAATGAACGAGAGGGGGCGTTCGGCATGATCTGATACAGCCAGACCTTCAGAACAGGATCGTAGTATGCCGAACACTTACCCGGAGTCTCTTGAAACACTGCTACAGCGCGCGCTTGAACTTGGACTCATTGACTATTACGAACGTCGGGGCGACCGCATCTACCTGGAAGCCGCTTCCCTGCAAGTCGAGCTGACCGCCACACAAGCACGCCGGTGGATTGAAGCGATGCTGGAGAATTTTCGACGTATCCAGGGAAAAGATACCGACTGATGGAAAGCCTGTGTTTGCGAACAAACGGCAACAAATGCAGACGCAAAGCCTGCTACGGCTTTGTGTTTGAATAATGGTGAGCAAGCAAAAAACAGCGGGCAACGTTGAGGCCCAGGAGCATATAGCCCCGACAAAGCTGAAGGGCAAGCGGAGCAAAGCCGCTACGCGTCCTCAGAGCCGTGCCCTCATCATGCCAGCATAAGGCGAAGCGCTGGTTAGAGAAAAAACTCCACAAAAAAAGCCACACCTCCCCCTCGATAGGGAAAGTGCGGCTTTCAGGTTGTGGAGACAAGGGAACCAAATCTCTCGAACCTGGGTGAACATATTTCAACCTCCAAAAACGCTCATATTACCTCAAAAAGGGAATCAGGAGTAAAACTTTGTTCACCATTGTTCACGAAAGCTTCAAGTTTATTTCCGCAATACTTCCGCGTTTCAGGTTCGAGTCAAAAGTGGGGGGTTTTTGATCGAAATCTGCTTATTTGCGCGAAAAACGCAGAAGGTTCGAGAGACTGTGCATAAATTTCACAGGGTGCGATGGCGGCAAGGTTCTACGTGGAGCGGGTGGGGCCGGACGGCACGGCACCCATCCGCATGGCGTTGCTTCGGGGTGGGCGTAAGCTGACGCTGACGCTTCCGATCCGGGTGCGGCCGGCGGACTGGAATCGCCGGCGGCAGCGGCTTCGGCGTAGTGCTCCGGGCGCGACGGAGATCAACGGGGCGTTGGATCGGCTGGCTGCCCGGGCCGGGGTGTTGATGATGGAGGGAGCACCGCTGGAGCGGGTGCGGGAACAGCTTCAGCAGGAGCTGGGCCTGAAGCCCCGTGAGCACCGCCTGCTGGACCTGTTCGACGAGTGGCTACGCGTCAAACGGTTGACGCTCAAGCCCTCTTCGCTGCAGGTGCTGGGGCGGGTGCGCAAACATCTGGAAGGCTTTGCCGGGAATGTGTTGCTGGAGAGAATCGACCGCACGTTCCTGGAGCGTTTCCAGGCCTATCTGACCACGGAGAAGGGCCATTCCCCGGCCACAGCCAACCGCCTGGCGCATTATGCCCGCAGTTTCTTCCTGTGGCTGGAGGAGCGCGAGCTGATCGAAAAAGCCCCGCGCCGCCTCACGCTTCCGGAGCCGAAGCGGGAGGTGGTGTTTCTGACGCCGGCGGAGCTGGAGGCCCTGGCGAAGGTGGGGCTGGCCGATCTGCCCCCGGGTTACGAAAAGGCCCGCACGATCTTCCTGCTGGCCTGCCTTACGGGCTTGCGCATTTCCGACCTCAGGACCGGTATGCGGCCCGAGGCCTGGAAAACAATCGACCTGGAGCGGGGCATCTGGATGCTCCGGGAGCGCAAGACGAACGTGTTCCGGCGCGTGCCGCTGGTTGAGCCGGCCCGGCGTCTGCTGCGCCGGCGCCTGGAGGAGGGCGCACCGACCCCCGTCCCCCGCCTCTCCGACCAGAAGGCCAACGTCTATCTGAAGGAGATCGCCCGACGGGCCGGCATCACGGCCCCGGTGCGGGTGGGGGATCGGGAGCTGCCCAAGTGGCAGTTGCTTTCGCTCCACGGCGGCCGCCGCACCTTCATCACGCTGGTGGCCCATGCCGCCGGCACCGCCCCGTTGCTGGGGCTGACGCACGCGGATCTGGAATCCCTGCAGCAGTATCTGGGCGCCTGGGACGAATCCCGGCGTCGTGCACTGGAAACCGCCTTCAAAACGATCGACCTGCCATGAGCTTCTGGAACAGACCGCTGACGCTGTGGGCCGACGATCTTACGCCCGACCGTCTCCCCCACCACATCCGCACCTTCCCCCTCACGGAAAAAGCCCGGCAGGTGGGGGTGGAGGTGTGGGGGGTGGTGCGGGATGCGAAAGGCCGTCCCCTGCTGCAGATCCTGGCGGCAGGCTTCCGGGAAGACCGGCCCGGCTACGGGGAGCTGGTGATGCTCTACCCGGTCGAGCTGGCCATAAGCTTCCCGGTAGCTTATCCCGACGAACTGGAACGAATCGTCGGGCGTCAGCAGAAAGCCGGACTGGCTTCACTCAAAGCGCTTCAGGGAGAAGTGGCGGCGGCGCTGGTGCGCTGGCTGCAGGAGCTGGCTATCTGTCCGCTCCTGTTCCACGTGTGGCGGGCCTTCCCGGAGCTGAAGCTGCCGACGCTGGACCTGGAGGCCGCCCGCCAGCCCCTTCCTTTCAACCAGAGGCGCCCATTGCTCCGCCTCCGCCCTGTTCATTTCGACGCCACCGGGTTGCGCCCTGAAAACCAGACCCCCTCCACCCCGGACGACGAGAAGCTGCCGATGGTGCCGGATGGGCACCAGCTCCAGGAGGCGTTGATGGCAGCGTACAATGTGGTGGTGTTGCTGCGGTACTGGCGCAGGATAGGGCAGGCCATCCGCACGGCCGCCTTCGGCCGCCACCAGGCGCTGGCCGAGCCGATGCGCGGCCGCCCACCCCTCACGACGGAAGACCTTCGTCAGACCCTGGAGCTGGCCATCGAAGCCCTTCAGGACGATCCCTCTCTTTCTGTAAGAAAGCTGCACGAACAGGTGGCCTTCCGGATCCGGCAGCGCCACGTGTTTCCCATCGACGCCGAAGGTGTG
>Ga0256839_1003796_pt1 | contig 15273 bp, 11 predicted proteins | sample 354166metaG_FD_185968 | JGI IMG/M metagenome (GOLD analysis project Ga0256839, IMG submission 185968) | Hydrothermal vent microbial communities from Mid Atlantic Ridge, Atlantic Ocean - 354-166 | ecosystem: Environmental > Aquatic > Marine > Hydrothermal vents | place: Atlantic Ocean: Mid... | reverse complement strand
CAAAGGTGTCAAAGCCAAGTAAATGAGACACATCACGTATCTGCACTGCTTCTTTGTCATCTTTACAGATGAGTAGCTTCGCTTCTTTTAATTTTTCTAAATACTCGTATATATTACTTTGGTACATTAATTTCCATTTTCTTTAAAAATTCTTCAATAACATAAAATGAACCAAAGACCAAATAATCTTCATCATCATTTAATTTATTTTCAAAACTACTATATTTTACCCCTACTTTTTTCAAGGCTTTTTCTATTTCATCTAACGTAGTGGCACGTTGCGAATCAATCTTGATAATCTCCACACGTTTGACTTTAGGCTTGAGTATACGTAACACTTCTTCATACTCTTTATCATCTAATGAATTATACACAAGTACCACTTTTTTATCTAACGCTTTTACTATGGCAGATGCTGCTAAAGGGTTATGTCCTACATCTATACGGATATTGTCTGTCAATGCATAAAATCGTCCAAAAAGTTCTAAATCCAATAAATTGTTGACATCATAGGGGATATTTAAAATATCCAATGCTTGTATGGCTACATTTGCGTTGTCTATAAGATATTCTGCCCAACCTTTGGTTTTAACAATTTTTTGTAATTTGTAGGGGTGCCCTTTATGGGTACCCTCATTTTGGGCAAGCACAAGGGTTGCCCCTACGTTATTGGCAATCTCCTTCGCCACCTCAACCACCTCATCAAAAATCTGAGGCGCTAACAAAACCTGCTTCTGAATACTGCGTATCTTTGTGCTAGCTATCTCTTCTATCGTATCACCTAAAAATGACTGATGGTCTATGCCTATAGGTGTAATAATACTCAGTTCCTTGTCACACACGTTCGTTGCATCAAACTCTCCACCAAGCCCCGCTTCTAGTACCATCAAGTCACAATTTTCAAAGACTATAAAAGCCAACAATGTGGTATATTCAAAATAAGAAAGTGCCTCTGCCATTTCTTTACCTAAAACCTTAAAAAGCCTTTGATGTGAGACTTCTAGCACTTCATCAAACGCATCTTCACCATCTAACCAGATACGCTCATTAAATTTTAAAATATGTGGTGAAGAGAAATGACCCACAGATGCACCAGATTTCCATGCTAAATACGCAACTATTCTTCCCGTTGAGCCTTTCCCATTTGTACCTACAACATGTATGGTTCTAGGATGTTTTATATAAGGTTTTAGCATGGCATATGCACTATGCACACGCTTGTGGTCTATCTCTTTATAGTAAAGGGGTTTATCTGCAAAAAAAGTTTCAAAGTGCTGCATTATTGTTTCTCTTTGAGCATCCCTTTAGCACTCACATACGCTAAAAATTCATCTAAGGCTTTTTCTAAACCTTTACGTATCGACTCTGTTCTAAGTGTTGAGGAAGTAAGGGAAGATGCCTGGATATCAGCCTCTACGATACTCACAATAGTCTTAGACGTTTTTCCCTCTTTATTTAACATGTCAAAGTGTACACGTATATGTGCCCTATACCGCGTCACGTATCCTTCTTTATATGCTAAAGGAATATAAGAACTTCCTGCATACGTTATAATAATCTTACTTTTGGCTTCTGTTTTAGATGCAACTTTTCCTTTAAATCGCGTATACACAAGACGATTCATTTCATCTTTTACAAATGGGGCATTTTCAGGTTCTACTTTATCTACATTTACTTCTACATAGATCGTATCAGAAAATACATTTCTTAGCATGTGAGAAGATGGTTTATATCCGCAGGCTGTTAGAATTAAAAATGAGAAATTAAAAATGAGAAATTTTCGTATGTTTTTTTTCATCTTATGTCCTTTGTATTTAAACTGGTTTAACCGCAAGATTTACCAACTTGTTTGGTACCACTACTTCTTTAACAATTGTCATCCCCTCAAGCCACTTCGCCCCAGCCTCTTTCGCTGAAGAAAGTATCTCATCTTTGCTCGCAGAGGGACTCATTTCTATCTCTGTACGCTTTTTGCCACCTATCATGACCATATAAAGAATACTCTCTTGTACAAACACTTCTTCTTTCACCTCAAGATTTGTAGCCATGTTTTCTCTGGTAAATAACATTTCAGAAAGCTCCGTTGCCACATGAGGGATAATAGGTTCTAAGAGGTTGAGCATGATGTACATACCCTCTGTCCACACATCTCCATCATCTTGTTTATCTAGAGCATTAAGTGCTTCCATACACGCTGCGATGAGCGTGTTAAATGCAAATGTTTTTTCATACACATCTGTAGATTTTTGCAACGCTTCATAGACTTTCACACGTGCAAGCTTAGACTCTTTGCTGAGTGTACTTTGCTCTATATTTGGCAAAGCCTTACCCATCACTTTTTCTTTTCTATCATAAAGTTTTTTGATAAACCTAAACGCACCCTCAACAGCCGAGTCATTCCACTCTAACTCTTTTGCAGGAGGTGCAGCAAAAAGCGTAAAAAGTCTTGCTGTATCTGCACCATATTTTTCTACCAATGCATCTGGGTCAACCGTGTTCCCTTTAGACTTAGACATCTTCGTGCCATCCATAAGTACCATACCTTGAGTGAGTAAGTTCTCAAAAGGCTCATCTACATCATGGTAGCCAAGGTCACGTAGTACCTTGGTAAAAAAGCGTGCGTAAAGTAAATGTAAGATAGCATGCTCTATACCACCGATGTACTGGTCAACCCCTAGCCAATAGTTGGCATCTTCTTTATCTATACCAGTATCATTCCATTTTTTAGGGTTGGTCGCATAACGAAACTGATACCAGCTAGACTGTACAAAAGTGTCAAGTGTATCTGTCTCACGTTTGGCATCTTTCCCACATTTAGGACAAGCACAGTTAGACCATGTTGGGTGGTTTTCAAGTGGGTTACCCTCCCCTGTTATTTCCACATCATCAGGTAGTGCTATAGGTAAGTTTTCTACTTTTTCTGCTACCAAACCACAGTCCTCACAATGCACAAAAGGAATAGGAGCTCCCCAATAACGCTGACGGCTTATACCCCAGTTTCTTAGTTTATAGTTAGTTGTACCTTTACCAAGTTTTTGTTCTTCATAATACGCGATGATTTGAGCTTTAGCCTCTACGTTTTTTACACCGTTAAAAGCTTCTGAGTTTTCCAACTCACCCTCAAGCGTATAAGGAAGTTCATCCCCACCAGAGATAACACGTTTTATAGGCAAGTCATACTTGGTAGCAAACTCAAAGTCTCTCTCATCATGTGCAGGTACTGCCATAACAGCCCCACCACCATACCCAGCTAGTACAAAGTTCGCTGTCCAAACAGGTATCTCTTCTTTTGTTAAAGGATGTATAACGCTTAGGCCTAAGTCATACCCTACTTTTCCCTCTTTGGCACGTTCTATCTCTGTCATATTAGTGATAGTCACTATTTTGTCTGCTACATCTGCGTCTAATAAATCGTTATTTAACAAATACTTAGTGATAGGATGTTCAGCAGCCAACGCAGAATAGGTCACACCATAAATGGTATCTGGACGGGTAGTAAACACAGTGTACTTCTCAAAGTTCCCACCTAGTTTCGCCTTAGAACTTTCACTAAGTTCAAAGTCAAACTCAAGCCCTTGAGACTTCCCTATCCAGTTACTTTGCATAGTCAAAACTTGGTTAGGCCATTTACCCTCAAGCTGTTTCAAATCACCGAGCAAATCATCTGCATACTTGATGATGTCTAGGTAATACCCAGGCATCTCTTTAAGCTCCACAGGATTATCACATCTCCAACAACAGCCCTCTTCTACTTGTTCATTGGCAAGTACAGTATGACAGTCTTCACACCAGTTGACTGTTGTAGATTCACGGTAGAGCAAACCCTCTTCAAACATCTTGATGATGAACTCTTGCTCCCACTTCGTATAGAGAGGGTCACAAGTAGCAAACTCACGTGTTTTAGAAAAACTTAACCCAAGTGTATTGAGCTCTTTTCTCATGTAGTTTATGTTTGCATACGTCCACTCTTTAGGGTGTCTACCATGTTTGATAGCCGCATTTTCAGCAGGCATCCCAAAGGCATCCCAACCTATGGGGTGCAGTACATTAAAATCTTGTTTTCTGTAGTAACGTGCAAAGGCATCACCTATGGCGTAGTTCCGCACATGCCCCATATGTAGTCTACCAGAGGGAAAAGGGAACATAGAGAGGATATATTTCTTTTTTCTACTTAAAGCATCATCAGGCTCGTAAGCGTTCTCATCATCCCATTTTTTTTGCCATTTGGCTTCAATCTCACTTGGATTGTAACTCATAGTAAACTCGCTTTATTGTGATTATTTAATTAGAAGGATTATAACTAAGTAGGGGTTAGATGCATCTGTATGGAGATACGTTTATTCACGTATCTCAAAAATGAAGTTTATTTACCGAAACGTATTACACTCTCTCATATCACCTGAAGCCAGTCCTTTTTTTAACCATTGCATCCGTTGCTCTGATGAGCCATGTGTAAAACCATCTGGGTTTACAGGTCTTCCTGCTTTTCTTTGCATCACGTCATCTCCTATGGAAGCTGCTGCTCTTATGGCTTCTTCTAGGTCTCCTTTTTCTAAAATACCAAACTTTTTATGTGCATGATGTGCCCATACACCTGCATAACAGTCTGCTTGTAGCTCTACTCTTACTTGTAAGGCATTGTCTTTTGTTTTACTACCAAAAATGCCTCCAGCTTTACTATTGTGCACTTTATCTAGTGTTCCTTGCATATTTTGAATATGATGTCCTACTTCATGTGCAAGTACATATGCTTGTGCAAAATCGCCAGGAGCAGAATGATTTCGAGCTAATTCATCAAAAAAACTTTGATCTAAATAAATCGTTTGATCTGCAGGACAATAAAAAGGTCCCATTTCAGAAGATGCAAAACCACAACCAGATTTTGTGCCTCCACGGTAAAGTACCATTTTAGGTTCTTTATATCTCATGCCATATTGTGGGAGTACACTACCCCATACTTCTTCAGTATAGCCAAGTGTTGTAGCCATAAATGCTGCCATTTCATTGTCTTTTGCTTCATTGGCTACTGTGGCTTTACCTCCACCACCCATACCCACAAGTGAAAGTGGGTTAAAGCCAGAGAAATACGCTGCTGCTCCTAGACCTATGACAGCCCAACCCACCTTTGTTTTAAGTAAAGGTTTTATCATTGGCCAAACCATCATCATCATACCCATAGACGGCATACCACGTCTACCACTACCTCCTGATGTTGCTCTCCTATCATCTACGTTAGAACTTTTTCTTCCACCTCTCCATTTCATACTTAAGCCTTATTGATTTATTTGTTTAATTATACCAACCAAAAGTAAAATTTAACTACAATATTGATACTAAAAAATCGTGATTCAACAGTGAAGCACCTCGAAGGAAAACTTGTGTCATTAGCCCTTGCAAGAAAATACAGACCTACTACCTTTGATGACCTCATAGGTCAAGAGGCAGTCTCTCAGACCTTATCGCTTGCACTTGATGGTAACAGACTTTCACATGCTTATCTTTTTTCAGGACTTAGAGGCTCTGGTAAAACTTCAACCGCAAGGATATTTGCTAGAGCACTCCTATGTGAACAAGGAGCTACCTCAAAACCTTGTGGAACCTGCACACACTGTACTATGGCTATGGAAAATTCTCATATGGACATCATAGAAATGGATGCTGCATCTAACCGTGGTATAGATGATATCAAAGACCTTATAGAACATACCAAGTACAAACCAAGTTCAGCACGTTACAAAATATTCATTATCGATGAAGTCCATATGCTGACCAACCAAGCTTTTAATGCTCTACTTAAAACCTTAGAAGAGCCACCAGACTTTGTAAAGTTCATCTTGGCTACCACTGACCCTCTAAAATTACCAGCTACCATTCTTTCACGTACCCAACATTTTAGATTTAAAAAAATCCCTCAAAACCTTGTGTTAAGTCACCTAAAGCATATCTTAAACCTTGAAGAAGTTAGCTTTGAAAGAGATGCATTAGAGATACTCGCACGTTCAGGAGCAGGAAGCCTTAGAGATTCACTAACCCTCACTGACCAAGCCATCGTTTACTCTAAAAATCATGTCGATGTGGCTACCGTTACTGGTATGCTTGGCATTATAGAACCTAGCCATCTAGAAACACTTTTAGGCGATATTATGGCAAAAGATAGCTCTAAAATACTAGCCTTTATCAACATGGCACGTGACTATGAGGCAGAGATGATACTTGATGAACTCACCCTCTACCTCAAAGAGTTACTCCTTGGAGGCAATGGCAAGTTTAGTCCTATGATTATAGAACGATTTTTCAGAGTCATCGCAGAGTCCAAAGGTCTACTAGCTCTTGGTTCTGATGGTGAATTTGTACTCTCTTTAGCACTCTTTAAAATGCAAGAAAGCCTTGAGATAAAAGATATAGATACCATGATACGTGGTTTGGAAAATGAACTCAAAGGTGTTTCAGTCTCTGAGATTATGGTAAGTAGTCCTATTTCAGATGTTTCTGCACCCTCTAAAGTCATCACTATTACCGAAGAAGAGATCACAGCAACACTTCCTAATAAAAATCCAAAAAATACTCCTACACAAACGCCGCAGATAGATGCAGCCAAAGAGAGTAAAATGGTACAAATAGCAGAGCCTAGCAAGACACAAGAAGTAACAAAAGTAGCTACTACACCTGAACCTTCTAGTGTACCCCATACAACAAGCCCAATAAGCGAAGTCAACAAGGTAGCCGAGCCTGCTGAACCCAAGCCTATCATGAAAGAAGAACAACCCGTAACACCTACACCACAGATAAAACTACATCAAAAAACATTTGACACACTCATAGAAAAAATATTTGATAGAGATTTTGATTTAGGTGCGTGTTTCCAAAATAATATACACTTTGTAAGTTTCGAAGATAACAAACTTTCATGGGAATCAGAAGCAGAAGAAGAAGACAAAAAAACGCTCATCAACCACTGGGGTGTTATCAATATGTTTGTCAAAGACGTATTTGGTTTTGAGACTAAAATCATAAATATTCCTAAAAAAAAAGTAATTAAAACTTCACCTTCGACAAGCTCAGGCACAGTAAATGTGACACAAAATAATAATAATAAGGTCACTGAGGCTGTCAAAGTGCTCGAAACCACACCCCCACACTCTGATGTAGATACAAGCTCTATGATAGAAGACATAGAAATGAAAAGCTCGTGTATCGCTCCAGAAGCAGGTAACACAGAGGCAGCAAAAGAGAAAGACCCTTCCACCTTACTTCAAGAACCTATGATTAAAGAGGCTATCGCACTTTTTGACCCTAAGAAGGTGCGGATAAAGAGGAATTCTTAATAACCCAACATTCCTCTTGTTTATTTTTAAGTCATTAAAAAATTCAGTCAATTACAAATAGTTCTGAAATCTGTGGTTAGCCTTGGTATCATGGTTTTTTTATCATATATCCTGTATTTCTTATATTGGTAATCATCTCTTCTTTAAGTAGCTTTTTAAGTCGATTAATCTCTGCTCTTATAGTGGGGATTCCTATCTCCATTCCATCCCATGCGTACTCTTCAAAAAGTGCATAATTCACCACACGGTTTCTATTGTTTGATAAAAGTATCATAATCTTCATATGCCGTTCCGAAAGTGTTTGGATAGATGTTTTAAATAAAAGTTCTTTCTCTTCTACATTTAAACTATAATTAGCACTAAGCCGTATATGCCGTTCAGGGACATAACTCGATTCCAAAAGCTTGTTGATACGTAACTCTAACTCTTTTAAATGAAATGGCTTTTTAAGATAATCATGACACCCTAAATCAAATGCTCGACTGATATCATCTATATCTTTTAAGGCAGAGATAAAAATTGTATGTACTTGTATTTTTTTTTCATGAAGTAACTCTAATAAATCAAGCCCACTAATATAAGGAACGTTGATATCTAGAATTAACAAATCATATACATCTAACTCGATTGTTTTCAAAGCAGATTGTCCATCTTTACATGTTACTACAGCATGACCTTTAAGTATCAAAAATTTTTCTATGGCTTGCCTAAGTAATCTGTCATCTTCAAGTAAAAGTATTTTCATCAATGCCTCTTTAGAAATCTGTAACAAAATGTTGTTTTACTTTCACAAGAGTCTACTGAAATGGATACACTTTCTTTATAACATATATTTTTGACTAAATTTAACCCCAATCCAAGTCCATCTTCGACATCATCTTCTCGATAATATGCATCAAAGATATGTTCCGTGTCTTTTATGGGTCTAGAATGACTGGAAATTTCAAAAACATGATGCTCTCCTATATTTTTTAAAATAATCGTAATAAGTTCATCGTCATAGGTATATTTAATGGCATTTGTAATATTGTTATCAACAATACGTTGTAGTTTTGTTTCGTTAAAATAGATATTACTATTATTACTCTCATCAATCATTTCAAAATGTACATTAGATTGGTTTGCAACAATGTCAAAAAATTGAACACGACTTTCTACAAATACACAAAAAGGTATCTCACTTTCAGGATAGTCCAATTTATCTTTTTGAGTTAAGTAACTCAAATCATCATATATACTAGAGATATTTTTTGTTGCAGCATCAATATTTTGTAAGGCTGAATGTTTGCCATGCTCCATTTCAAATAGTTCTATATTCGCAACTATTACAGCCAAGGGTGTGTTAGTCTCATGTACCGCGTAACGTAAAAAACGTTTTTGGGAATCTAAAAGTTTCTGGGAATACTCTTTTTCTATTTTCAATTTATCTTCATAATCTTCCCTAGATAAACGTATCGCTTTAATATAAAAAAGATTTAAGATAAAAATAACGATACCATAAGGTAAATAAACCGCTAAATTTTCACCTCTACTTAAAGCATATTTATAAAGTGCCAAACAACTCAAAGTTCCAATGAGTATAAATGCTACAAATCCAAATATATGCATGGTATACTTTTGAAGGATAGTCACTATATTTTGTTTACTGTAACGATTATACACATCATTTACCTTATTCATAAAGTATTATAGTCAAACTCTACTCACATCTACATGATGCTATTTTCGTGCTATTTTTATCAAGTATACTTCAGTATCGAAATTTGATAACAATTTGACTACATTCGATAAAACATAAAAATTTAGGAGAACATTATGAAAAAGACAATTATGAGTACTGCATTAATTGCAGCATTGAGTGTGCCAGCATTTTCGACACAATATATTACCATTGGAACAGGTGGTGTAACGGGAACTTACTATCCAACTGGTGGAGCGATTTGTCGTATGATGAACAAAGAGAGAAAAACAACAGGTATTAGATGTTCTGTAGAATCTACTGGTGGTTCTGTATATAACGTAAATGTCATTAATGCCAATGAGCTTGACTTTGGTATTGCTCAAAGTGATACAGCCTACCAAGGTTACCATGGAGAAGGTAAATTTGAGGGTAAAGCTGTAAAAGGTTTACGTTCTGTACTTGCTATTTACCCTGAGTTACTTGCATTTGTAGTTAAAAAGTCATCAGGTATTAAGTCACTTTCGGATGCTAAAGGTAAAAAACTAAATGTTGACATCCCAGGGTCAGGCACTAGAATGACAACCGATATTGTATTGGAAGCATCAGGTATTAAACATTCAGATTTGGCACTTGCAAATGAGCTAAAGTCATCTGAGGGACCTACAATGCTTAAAGACAACAAAATCGATGGTTACTTTGGTGTATTTGGTCATCCAACGGCAAACATTAAAGATGCTTCAAACTCTGTAGATATAGATATCGTTCCTTTAGAAGGTCCAGCTATTGATGCATTGGTTGAAAAATACTCTTACTATGCAAAAGGTGTGATTTCAGGTTCATTTTACAAAGGTGTTGAAAATGATGTACCAAGTATCGGCGTAAAGGCTGTACTAGTAACTAAAGATACAATTGATGAAAAAATAGTTTATACTGTAGCAAAAACTATTTTAGATAACTTTGATGAGTTCAAAGCACTTCACCCAGCATACAAAACAATTACTAAAGAATCACTACTTCAAGGTATGGCAGTACCACAGCACCCTGGTGCAATCAAAGCATTTAAAGAAGCAGGACTTTTAAAATAATTATAGATAAAAATTTAAAAGGAGGGAACCATGAGCTATACAAAAACTGATGAACAAATCATGAAAGATGATTTGGAACTGGTTGAGCAACTTGAGGGACAACGTAACCTCAAAGAAGGTACATGGCAATATTGGATGATAGCGATCATCGCTTTTTCATGGTCTATGTATCAAATTTATGTCGTTATTGTTCCAACCAATAGCGTCTATATACGTTCTTTTCACCTTGCATTTGCATTGGCTTTAGCCTTTGCAATGTACCCGATGTTTAGAACACCAAAAACGATGACAAGTATACCTTGGTACAATTTTCCCATTGCTATCGCTGCCATAATAGGAGCACTATATATTTTCATAAATTATGATGCCCTCAATGCTCGTTCTGGTGCTTGGTCACCTCTTGATGTCGCCATGGGAGTAGGAAGTATATTTCTACTTCTTAAAGCTGCTAGACGGTCGCTAGGTATGGCACTACCAATCATTGCACTGATATTTTTAGCCTATGACTATTTTGGACAATATATGCCAGATCTCATAGCCCATAAAGGTGCGAGCATCAACAAAATTGTGGGGCAAATGTACCTTACAACAGAAGGGATTTTTGGTGTACCATTAGGTGTATCTGCTTCTTATGTATTTTTGTTTGTGCTTTTTGGTGCTTTACTGGAGCGTGCAGGAGCAGGGAAATACTTTATCGACCTTGCGTATGCACTTCTAGGTAAGTATGATGGAGGACCCGCTAAGGCTTCTGTTGCAGCTTCAGGAATGATGGGAATCATCTCTGGTTCTTCCATTGCCAACACAGTCACCACAGGTACATTTACCATACCACTTATGAAAAGGCTAGGTTTTCCAGGACATAAAGCTGCTGCGGTTGAAGTAGCAGCCTCAACCAATGGACAACTTATGCCTCCGATTATGGGAGCCGCGGCGTTTATCATCGCAGAGTTTTTGGGGCTTGCCTATACTGATGTCATTATGGCAGCAGCTATTCCTGCTTTTGTGAGTTATTTTGCACTGTTCTACATCGTGCATTTAGAGGCTAAAAAGTTAGGTATCAAAGGCGAGGATGCATCTAAGTTGCAACGTGCTTTTGATGTATTTAAAAGTGGTATTCACTATATCGTGCCTATCTTCTTTTTGATGTACACACTCATCATACTTAGACAGTCTCCTCAAATGGCAGCATTTAATGCCATCTTTTTTATGATGCTTATCATGGTACTTCAACGTCCTGCGTATGCATTTTTAGAAAAGCGTGAGCTGACTACAGAGGTGTGGATAAGTGGATTTGTAGACATCGGTCATGGCATGATAAATGGTGCTAAGAACATGGTGCCTATTGCTATTGCAACAGCAGTGGCAGGTATTGTCGTGGGTTCTGTAACCTTAACTGGTATTGGGCTTATCTTAGCCGAAGTGATTGAAGAGTTATCTGGTGGATACATCGTGGCTATTTTATTCTTTACGGCTATTGTGTCACTTATACTTGGTATGGGTTTACCTACTACTGCCAACTACATTGTCATGGCTGCCTTAACTGCACCAGTCATCATGTCACTCTCGGGTGACTTAGGGTATATTATCCCTGCTATAGCGGCACACTTATTTGTGTTCTACTTTGGGATACTAGCCGATGATACACCACCTGTGGGGATGGCGGCTTATGCCGCCGCAGGTATCGCCAAATCTGACCCCATCAAAACAGGACTTCAAGGGTTTGCCTATGACATTAGAACAGCCATACTGCCATTTGCATTTTTCTTCAACAATAAGTTACTACTTATCGCAGGAGTAGATGCAGCAGACCCAAACAATCCATCTACATGGCAATGGATAACAAACCCAGGTGAAATAGCACTCATCTTTTTTACAGCTGCTGCTGGAATGTTCGCATTCTCGTCTGCAACACAAGGTTGGGTACTGACACATACTTCAGGAGTGGAAAGACTTCTGTTGTTAGCAGTCGTACCTTTTATGCTGATACCAAATATGACAAGTATGTGGTTAGGTTTAGGTTCGGAGTACATGTCGTACGTCGTAGGTTTTGCAATATATGGACTCGTCTATTTTATGCAAAAAAATAAAGTAAAAAATTAATCAAAAACAAGGAGATTAGGATGAAAAAAAGTTTAGTAGCATTATCAGTAGTAGCATCTAGCATGCTTATGGCAGGGGGTACGATTGCACCCGTAGAACAAATGGTGACAAAGGTAGAATCTGCACCCACAGTAGCAGGTACATTTGGTGAAGCATTAAGAAATGGTAAATTCACAGCAGCATTAAGAGCCTTCTATTTTGATAGAAGTTTTGATGAAGATGTTACAGGTAATCCAAACGCAACAGCCTTAACAGCTGGTGGTATCATAAAGTATGAAAGTGCTGCTTATTATGGTTTCAAGTTTGGTTTGGCACATTACTCAAGTACAAGATTAGGTAATACCTTTTCACGTGCTGAAGGATCGGGTACAAGTATCTTAGGACGATCTGGAGAAAACCTAGCATTCTTGGGAGAGGCATATCTTCAGTATGACATAGGCAACACAATGTTCAAAGTAGGTCGTCAACAATTAGCAACACCCCTTATGAATAATCATGATTTACGTATCTTACCTTCTGTGTATGAGGCAGCCATCATTAGAAACAAAGACATCCCAGATACCATGATAGAAGTAGGTTTTGTGGACAGATATACAGGATTTACTTCTAAAGAAAATGCATTTCTTGACACAAAAACAGGGAAAGATGGGCTTGCATACATATCGTTCAATAACAAATCTATAAAAAACCTATCACTAAGTGGACAATATATTAAGGCACTGACTGACAATGCAGGTAGAGAAACATATACATATTTAGATGTAAAGTATGACTTGCCATTTGGTAATAAAACATATATAAAAGCACAATATGGAGGTAACACATATACAACAGAAGAAGACTCTACACTAGTGGGTGCTAAAATAGGTACAACACTAGGCATGTTCGATGTAGCTGCGGTATATGATAAAATATCAGGTTACCAATTTCAAGCATTTGAGTCAGGACCTATGTACACAGACTGGCAACAAGGATATGGGAATTATGAAGCAAGTACAGCATTTGGTGGACAAATAGTTGTTAGACCTATGGATGGACTTAGCTTAAAGTTCGGTTATGTGGATGTGTCTGCAGATGATGGTAACTTAAGAGATGACTTTGCAGAATTTAATTTTGATGGACAATATACAATTAATGATTGGTCAAAAATCAGAGTACGCTATTCTATAAAAGATCAATCAGATGCATCTGAAGCAAACAGAGGTGGGGTAAATCCTAATGGCAGTACAGGTCGTGAAGACAGAGATGACTTCAGAATCATTTACTACATGAACTTTTAAACATAAAAAGCAAGATTTTCTTGCTTTTTATTCTGTTAAATCAAGATGATACAGCTTGATTTAATAGAATAAAAAGTGTATCTAAATTTTAACATAAAAGGAAAAAAGATGACAGATAAAAAAGAGATGTCTTTAACGACTAAAGTCCTCATTGGTATGGGGCTTGGTATTGCAGTTGGACTGTTTATTAATCTATTGGGACTCAATGGTGAGGGAACATTTGTTTCTGAGTATGTGGTTGGATTTTTTCATATTGTAGGAAAAATGTTTGTAACCGCACTAAAAATGCTTGTTGTGCCTTTGGTATTCTTTTCACTTATTACTGGTGTGCTTGGCATTGGGGATATTAATTCTCTAGGTAAAGTGGGAGCTAAGTCTTTTGCTCTGTATATGCTTACAACTGCAGTGGCTATTGCCATGGCTATTACCATAGCAGCGACACTTGGCATAGGTGAAGGTGTAAACATGAGTTCAACAGCAGTTTTTACTGCAAAAGAAGCTCCTGCGTTGAGTTCTGTACTCATAGACATCATCCCTTCTAATGTAGTTAACGCGATGGCATTAGGTAAAATGTTGCAAATCATTTTCTTCTCTATCTTGGTAGGTATTTCTATATTGATGGTAGGAAAAAAAGCACAACCTGTTGTAGAACTTGTAGAGATTGGTAATGAGATTATGATGAAGATGGTAAACATCGTAATGGCTATCGCTCCGTACGCAGTATTTGCTCTTTTAGCTAAGGCTATTGCAAATCTTGGTTTAGGACTTCTGGTAGACTTGGCGGGGTATGTGCTTGTACTTATAGGTGCTTTGATGATACACCTTTTTGTTACGCTCACTACAGTGCTCAAAGTATTCTCAGGCATGAGTCCAAAGATTTTCCTCAAAAAAATGAGAGAAACACAAATCTTTGCATTCTCGACTTCTAGTTCAAATGCAACTATCCCTGTGACACTTAGAGCCGTAACAGATAGACTAGGTGTAAACAACTCAGTCGCGTCATTTACTGTTCCCTTTGGAGCCACTATCAACATGGATGGTACAGCCATCATGCAAGGTGTTGCTACGGTTTTCATAGCCAATGCTTACGGCGTTGAACTTGGAATTACTGGATACCTCACAGTCATACTTATGTCAGTTTTAGCTTCTATAGGTACAGCGGGCGTTCCTGGAGTTGGACTGATTATGCTTTCTATGGTATTTGCTCAAGTTGGACTTCCTATAGAAGGTATAGGACTCATCCTCGGTGTCGATAGATTACTAGACATGGTACGTACAGCAGTCAACGTAACTGGCGATGCCGCGGTATCTGTCATTGTTGCTAAAAGTGAAGGCAAACTTGATGAAAGTGTCTTTAATGACCCAGACGCAGGTAAATTAACAGATGATGATTTAGACATCCCTGATGATGTAGAACGTGACATGGCAGACATGGTACAAGATACACACGATAAAGCGTAATAGATGTTTTGTATGTTGAAGTAATTTTTTACTTCAACATACATTTTAATCTCAACCCATTAAGGAATTTAATTAAACCAAAATGCAACAACTCATTCATATTATTAATTTTCGTATGCCAGAATCACTAATCTCTTTTTTCTCAACACTTCATACAAGCCCTGCACATATTATTCTTTTTATTATTTTGCTTTGTTTTATTGTTTTCATTAAATTCGAGTTAAAGCGAGAAAATTGGTTGCTGAAAACCTAAGCAAAGTACGCTAATATCGAGTCTAAAAAGGAATTGTTTACAGATGGCTTGTAAAAAAGTGTCCTTATTGTAAAAATGCATCCATAAA
>Ga0256839_1003795_pt1 | contig 15277 bp, 14 predicted proteins | sample 354166metaG_FD_185968 | JGI IMG/M metagenome (GOLD analysis project Ga0256839, IMG submission 185968) | Hydrothermal vent microbial communities from Mid Atlantic Ridge, Atlantic Ocean - 354-166 | ecosystem: Environmental > Aquatic > Marine > Hydrothermal vents | place: Atlantic Ocean: Mid... | reverse complement strand
CCGAAAATGCCGACCCTTTAGTCGAAAAATCATTGCGTCATGCAGCGGCTTATATTGCCGCTCAACATGACAAAACCGATATTGGGGTCTGGTTTCGTCATGATTCTCTCGAAAACTCACTGGAATCACTTAACCAAGCTCCGTTTACGCTCCTCAAAACAACAACGTTTGGCAAATCACCTTCTAATATGCTTGTTTTGAACACTCACCTTGATACAACGGTGGCACTTGAAAGGTACAGGCGTTTAACACAAGATGAGCAATATACCCCTTTAGTCAAGTCTGCACGCGCGGCAACCCAGAAAGTGCTAAGCCATCAACCGGCTGACTGGCTTTACAAACCTTTATTTTGGGCAGTGGACTTAACCTTTCTGCCTGAAAATAAAGCTCAAAACCTACCCGTATGGACTCGCGCCTTAAAGCGGATAACATGGAAATACCTTATCCCTAAGATTTATAAACTCAAAGCCATTTACCCACGCTTTGTTATGCCTAATGGCTATATAGATAGGGATTTAGGTCTAAAAAATTTAACCGATCCTTATCTAAGTGTTAATTTATGGGATTTATTGCGTCACGAACACTATTTTGCTGAAGACCACTACCAATCAATCATTGACAAAAGCCTAGCCTACACACATCAATGTGGCTTACTGGATAAGTGGGCTGAAATGACCGGAAAACAACATTCTCTGGTATTTTGGGCTGAGGCACTCTACCAACGTTGCCTTGTCAATACAGACTCTCAATACAGGGATTGGTTGGCAGAAACTGTACTGCTACTAGAAGACCGCAAACTGGGGCTAGCACCTTCCTCATTAGGTGGCTATGGCGAAACAGTTCCCGCAGTTGCACAAAAACCATGTCATACTGCCCCCACAGCACAAGTACGTATCATCAACTTATGCAATGACAACAAGATAGAGTTTCTATTTATCAATACGGCAAAAGAGGCAGTAACCCTGAATATTGACACACACTATATGTCACAATTAACTCAGGGAAAAATAAATGACACATTACTCGAAAACATAAATAAAGAAATTATAATTCCTGGAAAATCTTGGTTTATTGGATACCAAACACATGCCTAATTCTACGCAAAATAAAACAGCCCGTATTATTGCTTTTCATCTTCCTCAATTTCACCCGACCCCCGAAAATGATAAGTGGTGGGGGAAAGGCTTTACTGAATGGACAAATGTAGTCAAAGCAAAACCGCTTTTTCCAGGGCATTATCAGCCTCGCCTACCCGCAGATTTAGGCTTTTACGACCTACGTTTACCCGAAGCGCGCCATGCCCAAGCTGAATTAGCTAAACAATATGGTGTTGAAGGTTTTTGTTACTACCATTATTGGCTGGGGGATGGTAAACGCATGTTAGAGCGTCCTGTTGATGAAATACTAGCCACACAAGAACCTGACTTTCCATTTTGTCTTTGTTGGGCTAATCATAGTTGGAATACTGCGTGGCAAGGGACTGATGAAACCTTGGTCGAACAAACCTATCCCGGGCGCGAAGACCATCAAGCACATTTTGATTATTTGCTCAAAGCCTTCAAAGACTCACGTTATCTCACGGTTGATGGTAAACCCATTTTTGTTGTTTACAAACCGGATGATATTCCTGAAGTGCAAAACGTCATGGAATTCTGGCGTGAATGTGCCATTAAAAGCGGCCTTCCTGGGCTTTACTTAATTGGCGTATCCCATAGAGATGAAAGCTGGGATCCACGTACGCGGGGCTTAGATGCGTCGATTATGCAAGCATTACCCAATCGAGATGGCCGTATTCCCAGACGCTATTTAAGTACAAAATTAAAACTGGCCTTGCAAGGCAATAAACACGAATTAACGATTTGGGACTACGAAGAAATAGCCCCTATTCTGTTAAGAAGTAATACCGTTGACTGGCCTGATTATCCAATTGTACTGCCTAATTGGGACAATACGCCGCGTAGTGGCATGCGCGGCATCGTCTTTAACGGCTCTACGCCTGCATTATTCCAAAAACACTTACATGAAGCTATTTCCCGCGTAAGTAGTCGGCCAAAAGATGAAAGCATTGTTTTTCTGAAAGCATGGAACGAATGGGCAGAAGGCAATTATGTCGAGCCGGATATGAAATTTGGACATGGCTACCTAGAAGCGATTCGTAATGAAGTCATCAAACCGGCAGAATAAATCATGTTAGACCCCTTTTCTAAAAAAATCTTTCATTCCGCTCATACTGCCGCTGCAAACGGTGGTCGCGGCCCATTGATTTTAATGTATCACGGCACGCCTGCTACAAAAAGTCCTGCAAGCTCCATTTACTCCGTTACCGCTGATAATTTCCAACAGCAATTAGATTTATTAAAAAATAATGGCTGGACAACAAAATGTATTGCAGATTTACCCAATATTGATAGCTTTCCAGATAAAACCGTTATTTTAACCTTTGATGATGGCTACCTCGATAACTATGAAGGGGCTTACTTACCATTGTTGGAAAGAGACATGACGGCAACGTGGTTTATTGTCACGCAAGTTATTGGCAAACAGGCAGACTGGTTAGAGCGCACTTCAGGCGAAACCGCAATGCTTGATACAGAGCAGTTAATTACCATGGCAGCATCAGGTATGGAAATAGGTTCACATACCATAAGTCATGCAAAACTCTCTGACGTTTCTGATGCTAAACAACAAAGCGAAATCATAGATTCTAAACAACAGCTAGAAGTACTATTAAATCAACCTGTCAAATCGTTTGCTTACCCTTATGGTTTGTATAACGACAGTAGTTTAAAGTATGTACAACAAGCGGGTTATCAATTTGCCTGTACCGTCAGGCCAGGCTGGTTTAATAATGAAAAGAACCCATTATTATTGCGTAGAATATGTATTAACCTTGATGACTCTCTCTCAACATTTGCCCGTAAACTTGCCTTCGCAGACTGTGATGTTAACTGGAAAAAGATGGGGAACTATAGCATTAATCGTATTCGTTCTAAATTTTCTGGAAAAATATGAGCACCTATACTAAAGACCTTATCTCAGTAATAATGCCCTGCTTTAACGCAGAAGCCAATATAGAAAATAGTATTCTCAGTGTCTTACAGCAAACTGAAGCTCACTTTGAACTTATCGTTGTCGATGATGGTTCGCGTGATACATCCTTAGAAATTTTGCATCAACTGCAACACAAAGACTCACGCATCAAGGTATTTAGTAAAGCTAATGAGGGTGCAGGTCCTACTAGAAATTATGGTTTACAACATGCCTCTGGTGAGTTCATTGCTTTTCTTGATTCCGATGACTATTGGGATAAAGATTTTTTAAAAATAATGCGATCGGCTTTACTACAAAGTAACACCGATTTAGTTTATTGTGGCTGGCAAAATATTGGCCTGGAGGGTGGGCGCGGCGAACCCTTTATCCCCCCTGATTATGAAAATGAACATAAATACGAATCCTTTTTACAAGGTTGCCGCTGGCCAATACATGGCGCATTAACTCGGCATGCCGCCATTGATGCAGTCGGTGGTTTTGATAATCGCTTAAGCTCCTGTATGGACTATGATTTATGGTTAAAAATTGCAACAAGCCATAAAATTCAGTTAGTTCCTCAGGTTCTCTCTTTTTACTTGCACCATGAAGGCGAGCAAATTACCAAAAATAAAGCGAGAATGGCCTTTAATCACTGGCAAGTACAAAAGAATTTTATTCAACAACATCCAGAAGTTATTAACACCCTAGGCAAAGCAAAGGTTCGTCAATTGACTATTGGGGAGTTATTAAAGCGTGGTTATGATTGTTACTGGCAAAGAGACCTTGTTGCCGCACGTACTATTTTTAAAGCCGTTATGCAGCATCATTACGGTACATTGAGTGACTGGAAATATATGTTGCCCTCTCTACTTCCCTACTCATTACACCAAAAACTGCTTAAAAAAATGGACTCATCCTCATGAAAAAATTGACGGTTGCCATCTGTAGTTATAATCGTGCTGAGCGTTTACCTGAACTTATTCAAGCATTACGCGCTCAACCTTGCCCGATTAGCTTTAAAATTTTAGTGATTGATAATAACAGCACCGATAGCACACAATCAGTCATTGCTGAACTATCTACAAAGGAAGGCGCACCGCTTGACTCTGTCATAGAAAAACAACAAGGCATTCCTTTTGCACGAAATCGTGCTATTGCCGAATGCTTAACGGATGATTTTCTACTCTTTATTGATGATGATGAACTGCCTTCCGCGCGTATGCTAGAAGCCGCAGTGTATTCATTAGAGACTGAGGGAGCAGAATGCGTAGGAGGTAAAATCAGCATCAATTTTGACTCTTATCCTCGCCCGAATTGGTTAAGTGATGATTTATTGCCTTTTTACGGAGAAATTAATTACGGAACAGAGCCTTTTTGGATTACCGACCGTAGCACACCCATCTGGAGTGGTATTGTTGCTTATCGAATGACACTCTTTAGAAACAACCCAAAACTGCGCTTTGACTCGCGTTATAATCGCAAAGGTAAAGGCATTGGAGGCGGCGAAGATGGCATTATGTTTCAGCAATTACTCCAACAAAAAGTAAAAATGCGTTACCAACCAGATATGGCGGTTGATCATTTTATCGAAGATTGGAAAATACGACGTAGCTATTTTTTAAAACTACACTTTATTGCCGGCCGCAAATATGGGCAATTTCAAATGGAAGATTATGCACGCACAATATTTGGTGTCCCTCCGTTTATGTTGCCCCAATTATTCAAAAAAATAGGCAAAACACTGGGCATGTTTTTACGTGGTCAACCCGGTGTCTTACGTGAAGCCATGAACGCATCCCATGCGCTCGGTAGCATTTGGGGGAAATTTTTAGCGCGTCATGAAAAGCAGACACATTAAACAATGTCATTAGAAAATAAAACCTTGCAAGTCCTTATCTGTACCCATAATCGTGCAGAGCTATTACAACGGGCTATTCATTATTTAAATCAGGCGGCTAGACCTAAAGCTTATAAAATATCGCTTTTTGTAGTCGCCAATGCCTGCACTGATGCCACCGGTCAGTACTTAGCACAATATCAAGCTGCGCAAACACATGAGCAACTAAACTTGGAGTGGTTCAGCGAGCCTGTTCCTGGTAAATCCAATGCTTTAAACAGTGCCATCCCTAAATTGACAGCCGACATCATTGCTATGGTTGATGATGACCACCGAGTGGATGAAAATTACCTTATGGCCATTAGTCACGCACTGTCTCAATATCCCAAAGCGGATTTTTTCTGTGGCAAAATCATTCCGGACTGGGATGGCAGTGAACCGCACTGGGTACATGAACAAGGTCAATATCGCATCTATCCCCTTCCCGTCCCACGCTTTGATTTAGGGGAAGACGCTATTGTCGTCACACAGGATATTGCCGTTCCGGGCGGCGGTAATCTTGTCATCAAAAAAGAACTATTGACTAAAATTGGCAATTTTTCTACTGCCTATGGGCCGGTTGGGCATAATTTAGGCGGCGCTGAAGATATTGAATGGGTTATCAGAGCGTATAAAGCGGGGGCGCAACTATACTATATCCCTGAAATCGTTCAATATCATTACGTAGAATCAGAGCGTATGACACTGGCTTATGTTATCAAAAAAGCCTATGAACGCTCCTCTTCTACCATTCGGCTGAATGATGAAGCCAAAAATTTTACCGGCTTATTTCCACGCTACCTACTGCGCAAACTGATAACATATTTTCTCTACAGCCTGTTTAGCATTTCAAATAATGCACGTCGATTTTATCTCGTCAGATTAGCGGCAGCTATTGGCGAAATCAAAGGCTTTCTCATGGCAAAACCAGAAACAATATGAACTTATTACAAAAAATATTTGACCGTGAATTTATCGCAAAAAACTTGGCGGAGTGTAATTATCAAGCTAGGGAGCACATTTACCGGCTGATTCATCCTGACATGCCCGACCCTGTTTTTATTATTGGTTGCTCGCGTGCGGGAACAACCGTCACATTTGAAACCATTCGCAGTTCAACTGACTTAAATTCGTTTCCTTATGAAATTCCGCAATTTTGGCATAGCTTAGTTGGCCCTTGGGATGATAATTGGCATTCTGAAGCCGCCACGCATAACGATGCGCAACCGGAACACCGCGACAAAGCATTGGCTTATTTTTATGCACGCCTAGGCAAAGGGCTTATGTTAGATAAAAGCTGCATCAATGTCATGCGCATAAGCTACCTACATAGTTTATTTCCTAATGCTTACTTTATTTACCTGCAACGTGATGGGCGTGATAATATCAGCTCCTTAATGGAGGGTTGGAAACAACGTGGACGTTTTGATTTGCATCAATATTTAGGAAAACTCCCCGCTGATGTGCAGATTAATCAAGGAGAATATAATGACTGGTGCTTTTTTCTTCCCCCTGGCTGGCGAGATTATAATCAGGCATCACTCGAAGAGGTTTGTGCTTATCAATGGATTACAGCCAATCAAATGGCACTAGATGCAAAAGCACTGATTCCCAGTGAAAAATGGATTCATATGCGGTATGAAGATATTTTTGATGATCCGGTCGCCATGTTTCAAAATGTTTTTGCACAATTGCAATTGCCTTTCTCTGAGCAATTAAAATCACGTTGTGCGACATTAAACAAACGCCCGACCAGTATCGTCAACGGGCCGCCTAAAAAAGAAAAGTGGAAAAGCCAAAATCCGGAAGCCATAGAAAAAATACTGCCAACAATAGAGCCAATGATGCAAACGTTAGGTTATCAATAAGCAATCATGTCAACACAAGTCAAAACCAAGCCTTTAGTCAGCGTTATCATTCCGGCCTATAATGCAGAAGCCTTTATCGGCAAAGCAGTCGATAGTGTTTTAGCACAAAGCTATGCTCACTTTGAGCTACTTATCATTAATGATGGTAGCACCGATAACACTGCCGCCATCATTAATGATTACCAAGATACCAGAATTCATTTGATTACCCAAGTTAATGGTGGCTTAAGTAATGCGCGGAATACGGGCATTCAAACAGCACAAGGGAATTACTTGGCATTTTTGGATGCCGATGACTACTGGGCACCGACAAAGCTTGCAAAACAAGTGGCCTTATTACAGCAAAACCCCGCATTAGGTTTTTGTTCCAGTCAGTCACGCATTGAAACGCCCGAAGGCGAATTTCTAAATGACTGGCCTTGCCCCGATATAACAGGCACCACTCTGCAAACCATTTTTATACAAAATGCCGCGATCACAGGCAGTGGCTCAGGAGTCATGGTGACGCAAGCCTTACAAAAACAAGCCGGTTTATTTGATGAGTCTTTAAACAGCCTTGAAGATATTGATATGTGGATGCGCTACGCCGCCCTGGCTGAATATTGTTGCATACCGGAAACGCTAACCATTATCACCAAACGCCCTGACAGTATGAGTAGACACTTAGAGACTATGCGTATCAGTGCTATCAGGGTATTACGCAAAAATAGACCGCTACTCGATAAAGCATTACAAAAAGGCTTTTGGCGCACCTGTTATGCCAGTATGCTATGTGATTACGCAAAATGGGAAGCGCGCAATGGCCTTAAAATAACGGCCATGCAACACCTACTGCTTGCACTGGTATATGCTCCTTTCAGTAAAGGGCGGCTCTCTCTAAGCTTGTTATTTGCAATAACTTTTAATAAACCTTTGGACTAATCCCATCTTCACAAACACATGACACCAATTTATCGTGCCGATATTGATGGCTTAAGAGCAATAGCCGTACTGGCAGTATTATTTTTTCACTCTGGCATCAGCCTTTTTAGTGGCGGCTATGTCGGTGTTGATATATTCTTTGTTATTTCAGGCTATCTGATTACTACTATTATTATTCGCGAAATTGCCAATGATAATTTTTCCATTGTAAGGTTTTACGAGCGCCGTTTCCGACGTATATTGCCGGCCTTAGCCGTTGTGACGCTAGCCAGCCTAATGGCAGGCTTTTTCCTATTAACACCAGAAGGACTCAGTAGCCTTGGTAAAAGCGTTATTGCGACCGCATTGTTCTCATCAAATATGCTGTTTTATTTTGAGTCTGGCTATTTTGATGGGGCTGCGGAAATGAAGCCCTTATTACACACATGGTCACTGGCTGTAGAAGAGCAATATTATATATTTTTCCCGTTATTACTTCTTTTAATTGCTCGCTTTAATACACGACACTATTTAAGCTGCTTACTTGGCCTTGGTATGCTATCTTTTATAGCTTGCATTATATTAACCGAACGACAACCCAGTGCCGCATTTTATTGGATTCCCCCCAGGGCATGGGAGCTCTTTATCGGTAGCATTCTGGCTTTACGTCGCTTACCCACACCCACGAAACGCATATTACGTGAAATTTATTCTTTATTGGGAATAAGTCTCATTACATACAGTATTTTTCAATACTCACCGAATACCCGCTTTCCAGGGATAGCCGCTACACTGCCTACCATCGGGGCAGCTCTTATTATTTGGGCTGGCACAGGAGGGCACTCCATAGTATCCACATTACTCAGCCAACGCGTGATCGTCTTTATTGGTCTTATCTCCTATTCTTTATACTTATGGCATTGGCCTATTATTGTTTATACAAAAATATTTTATATCAAAGAACTAACAGAGCCTGTCATAGGCCTGATGTTTATTGCCATATTTTCCTTAGCCATTCTTTCTTGGCGCTATGTTGAGTCCCCTTTTAGAAAAAAACAACTATTGCCAGAAAAAAACACACTCCTTATAGCATCTGGAATCATCTCTATCATATTGATTGTTAGTGGATTGACGCCTGTTAAAAATCAAGGTTTCCCTCAGAGATTCATCAACATAACAGGATTAAAAACCAAAGATCCAGAGTGGCATCACTGGGGGGAGTGTCAAAATATAATTGAAAAAATTAACAATTCTCAAATACCTTGTGATATTGGCGCAAATTCCGGCAATGCCCGCTTTATTCTTTGGGGAGACTCCCATGCAAGAGCCATTGCCTCAGGTCTTGATTTAAGCGCAAAGAAAATAGATTTAAAAGGAACAATAGCAACGCGTTCCGCCTGCCCGCCTTTATTTGGTATAGAAAGACCTAATAGACAAATTTGCAATAAATTTAATCAAACCGTCTTACAGTTTATCGCACAGTCTGATACTATCGATACAGTCTTTTTAGCTGCAAGATGGGCATTAGCAACTAAAGGCACACGCTATAAACAAGAATCAGGCAAACTCGTACACTTAGTTGATATACAATCAAATTCCCCTAATAATTTATCCAGCACAGAGCTATTCGAACTAGGACTCACGCGAACCATCAATGCATTAAAAAAATTAGGAAAGAAAATCATTATTGTCAATTCCGTCCCTGAAGTTGGCTATGATGTGCCTTCAGCACACCTAATCGCTTCATTGACAGGGCGTTCCACCGATAATGTGATTGCACCAACGGTGGATGAATATAAGCAAAGAACGGAAGAAGTCAGAGATATTTTGCAAAAACTAAACGCACAAATACCAATTACCATAGTACATCCTGAGCATTACCTTTGTACGCATACAAATTGCCAAGTTACAGCTGAAGGGCGGCCATTATATCGAGATGATGACCACCTATCTACTTTTGGATCTCACTTTATTGCCTCCGCTTTTGATAATGCCTTGCAACATATTGCCCAAGGAGATTAGGAGCTTATATCAGCCCTTTAATCACATACTGCCCTGTCGTTTTTAATGTTACTTTAATAGGTTGAGAGCTGTCATTTTTCCAATACCAACCATGCGTCCCCGTGAAAGGGGCTTGCAACATCCCGTTAGCATAGTGACTGCTCGCTTCTTGATAACTTTTAAAATAGCCTGCACTACTACCTTGAGGTTCACCATGAAAATCAAAATATAATGCGTTGCCATCAGTATCCCATTGATATTCAATACTTGCATCTTGCTCTAAATAAAATTTATATTCTAAACCTGATTTAGCAGGTATCGTAATAACAACAATATTGTCCCACTCAGCTGTTTTACCAACAGGGCAGTTAGTGACCGCTTTTATTTCCTGCTGAACCGGCTTAGCGAGAACCGTTAAACCCATTGCTTTACCAAAGCCAGTAGGATCAATACCGTACTCAGCAGGGCCAACAATGGTTATCAAAATAACAAATGCCAAAACAACAGCACTAACCATACTGATAATTAATGTTTTCCAAGATTGCACAGGAATATTTGTCTCATACATCATGATTACGTTCCCAACAAAAAACCAGCCATTTGATAGCCAAATAAAATTAAACCGCCTGTCATTAACAAAGTATTGTTTAAGACAGCAAAATAAAAATAGCTCTTAAAACGTCGCCAACTATTTAATAACAATAACATAATCAATAATGCTAAAACTTGCCCTATTTCCACACCAATATTAAAGGCTAATAAGTTTTTCCATAAATCTTGTTGCGGTAATGCAAAGTCTTGTAATTTAGTTGCCAGTCCCAAACCATGAAACAAGCCAAAGATTAAAACAGCCGCTTGAGTATTAGGCTGTTTACCCAAAAGACACTGAAAGCCACCCAAATTATCAAAGCCTTTATAAACGACCGATAAACCAATAATGGCATCAATAAGATAAGCATTCACTTCAATGCCCGCCAGTACACCAAAAAAGAGCGTAAAACTATGCCCTAACGTAAAAAGGCTGACATAACGGATAATATCGCGTGTACGAAATAAAAAGAAAATAACGCCAAAGAGAAATAACAAATGATCATACCCTGTGACCATATGTTTCGCACCAATATATAAAAAAGGCCCTATTGCAACACCTTGGTTAGCCTGTAAAAATTGCTTGGTATTGGCATCTACTCCATGCGCAATGGCTACCGACATACACAATAATAACAGCACACTGCCAATTAAAATTGACAATATTTTAATATAATTGATTTCTAAAATAGGGAATTCCTCCTACACTAAATAATTAAAGAAGCTTTAACCGCAATGAACCTTTCCCATTCACGGCCACAAGCTCCTACTACAAAAAATGAACAACTTGTTAGTTTGAAAATAAAGATACCTTAATTAATATAAGCAATAGAAAATTGGACTTAAAACATTTCCCCAAAACTTTCTTCGTAACGTTCTCTAAATTGCTCCATAGTAAAATGATGGTTTTGAGTACCATGGTGCTCAATTTTTATTGAACCTAATAATGAAGCAATACGACCTGTAGCGGCCCAGTCATATTCATTCATGATACCAAACAATAAACCAGCCCGATAAGCATCCCCACACCCTGTTGGATCATTTAATTGCTTTGCTTGAGCTGAGGGAATATCAATACACTGGCCATCCGTATAAATTTTAGACCCCTGCCCGCCTAGCGTAATAATTAGCGCGTCCACTTTTTCTGCCATTTGCTCTAATGATAAACCTGTACGCTCTTGCATTAATTCAGATTCATAATCATTAAAAGTAGCCCAAGTTGCCAGCTCTAATAATGCCAATAACTCCTCACCACTGAACATAGGCATCCCTTGACCCGGATCAAAAATAAACGGTATTCCTGCATCCACAAATTCTTGGGCGTGTTGCTGCATACCCAATTTTCCATCAGGTGAAACAATTCCTATTTCAATACCTGCTTCCGCCGGTACCGTATTTAAATGCGAATCATTCATTGCCCCAGGATGAAAAGCGGTAATCTGGTTATCATCTTCATCCGTTGTAATATAGGCTTGCCCGGTATATTGACCGGCTAAGCGTTTAATATAGTGATCCGATATTTGGCATTGACTTAACCACTGTGCGTAGGGCTCAAAATCATGTCCTACCGTTGCCATAATATTAGGTTCTTCACCTAATAATTTTAAATTATAAGCAATATTGCCGGCACACCCACCAAATTCCCTGCGAATGACGGGGACTAAAAAAGAAACATTCAACATATGTACTTTTTCGGGAAGAATATGGTTTTTGAATTTATCATGAAAAACCATAATGGTATCGTAGGCCATTGACCCACAAATTAATGCACTCATATTTATTTTGTTCCTAAATTTATACTAAAATTAACGCCCATGTCATAGCGGCTAAGATTAACGATAAGCTTACTGCAGCCGACCCAATATCCTTAGCTCTGCCTGATAGCTCATGATGTTCAAAACCAATTCTATCAATTGCCGCTTCAACAGCTGAATTTAATAACTCGACAATTAAAACAGCAATAATACTGCCGATTAATAACACTCTTTCAATGCCATTATCTGTTAACCACAAGGCTAACGGTGTGCTAACGACAAATAATAAGACTTCTTGCCTAAACGCTTCTTCATGTTTCCATACTGCCTTAAAACCAGCAATAGAAAAAAAACACGCATTCACAATACGCTTTATCCCTTTTGCATTTTGATTTGCCATTTTCCACAAAATCCTGTCAAGTTAAAATTATAAAATAGTTATGCAATGACATACCGTCAAAATAATGCATAAGTCATTGATTATAAAAGGATGTGCAATAATAATTCAATCTAATAAAAGAGTAATTATTACAGCTATTTAGCATCACTATTTGCACATTATCCACAAAGTTATCCACAGTTTTTGTGGATAACTTTTTTCGTCATTAAACACCTGTATTTAAAGAAATACTTAACCAATAATACTTTGGTAGTCATCGGCATCTAGTAACCTATCTAACGCATCCGCATTTTTAATTTTCATACTAAACAACCAAGTACCAAATGCATCCTCATTAACTTGCTCCGGCTCATCCGTCAAACTCTCATTAACGGCAATGACTTCACCGGCAACCGGACTAAATAAATCTGAAGCAGTTTTAACAGACTCAACAACAGCACACTGGTCTTCTGCTTCTAATTGTCTCCCCACTTCCGGTAACTCTATATAAACCAAATCACCGAGCTCTTGTTGGGCAAAATCAGTAATTCCAACTTTAATAATATTATCTGCCTCTAACCGTACCCATTCATGAGTTACTGCATATTTTAATTCTTCTGGAAATTCACTCATTTTTATACCTATTTTCTATTATTGCTCTTATTATGCCGTGCGTATTTTATCCTATATTCTGTTATTGACCTCTATAATTAAACCGAATACTTTACTATATTTGTTTCATGCAAATATCTTAAGCTAAAATCTATACGCATTCTCATGAATACTATCAATATTTTAGCGAAAGTATTGTTTATCCTGAATAAAAATATCCGCCCAACAAATAGTGTAAATTGTTATCATAAGCCGCTTAACTTTTTACTATGTAATGCCCTTTTTGCATTACAATTGCTTTTAAATTTAATAAGGTAAACATGCTCTTACTTTCAAAAAAACAAGATTGGCTGGGTAATATCAAAGGTGATGTACTCGCTGGGACAGTCGTTGCGCTTGCTCTTATACCAGAAGCCATTGCCTTTTCAATTATTGCGGGCGTAGACCCTAAAATTGGCCTCTATGCTTCATTTTGTATCGCAGTCATTACGGCATTCATTGGTGGTCGCCCCGGTATGATTAGCGCGGCAACCGGCGCAATGGCACTACTCATGGTTACCTTGGTCAAGGAGCATGGCCTACAATATTTGCTGGCTGCAACCTTATTAACAGGCGTGTTACAAATCATTTCCGGCTATATTAAGCTGGGTAGCTTAATGAGCTTTGTTTCACGCTCTGTGGTTACGGGGTTTGTTAATGCCCTCGCCATCCTGATTTTTATGGCACAACTTCCTGAATTAACCAATGTAACGTGGCATGTTTATGCCATGACGGCGGCAGGACTAGGGATTATTTATTTATTTCCCTATTTACCCATAATCGGTAAATCCATCCCTTCGCCCTTGGTCTGCATTATTGGTTTAACAGGCGTTTCCATCTACCTAGGTTTAGATATTCGTACTGTGGGTGATATGGGCGAATTACCTGATACCCTACCTATCTTTTTATGGCCGGACGTTCCCTTAACATTGGAAACCTTACAAATTATTTTTCCTTATGCCGCCGCACTAGCCGTGGTCGGTATGCTGGAATCATTGATGACTGCCACTATTATTGATGATTTAACCGATACCGGCAGTGATAAAAACCGCGAGTGCAAAGGCCAAGGTTGGGCCAATATTGGTGCCGGTTTATTAGGAGGTATGGCAGGGTGCGCCATGATTGGTCAATCAGTCATCAATATCAAATCCGGTGGGCGTGGCCGCTTATCAACCTTAGTGGCCGGTGTGTTTTTACTGATTATGGTCGTATTTTTAAATGAATGGCTGTCTTATATCCCAATGGCCGCCTTAGTGGCCGTTATGATTATGGTTTCAATAGGTACCTTTAGCTGGGATTCCATCATCAATCTAAAATCGCATCCACTTTCTGCAAATATCGTCATGATAATGACCGTTATTGTGGTAGTCTGGACACATAATTTAGCTTATGGCGTTTTTGTCGGCGTATTACTGGCTTCCTTATTTTTTGCTAATAAAATTGCCCATTTCATGTATGTAGAATCTAATTTAAGTACTGATGGTGAAACACGTACTTATGACGTTCATGGGCAAGTCTTTTTCAACTCCGCTGATAAATTTATCAGTAAATTTGATTTTAAAGAGGTCGTTGATAAAATCATTATTAATTTAACACATGCTCATTTTTGGGACTTATCTGCTGTCGATGCCTTGGATAAAGTCGTCATCAAATTCCGTCGTGAAGGAGCCGATGTTGAACTCATTGGCTTAAATGCCGCCAGTGCAACCATTGTTGACCGTTTTGGCGTACATGATAAGCCTGAAGAAATTGAAAAAGTAATGGGAGGCCACTCATGACACACACTCAACAACTGGTTATTGCTTGTATTGATGGCTCTGCCATCAGTATGGCCGTTTGTGATTATGCCGCATGGATAGCACAGCGTGTCGATGCACCGCTTAAATTACTGCACAATATCGAGCACCAAGAAACAGCCGTCACCGCCGATTTATCCGGTAATATCGGCTTAGGCAGTCAAGAACACTTGCTGGATGAACTAACCACCCTAGAGCAGCAACGTAGTAAGCTCTTAGTACAGCAAGGTAAATCCATATTAGACGCAGCTAAGCAACGTGTACAACACGCCGGCATCGCAGAGCCTATCACAAAACAGCGACATGGTAGTGTTGCTGAAACCTTAATAGAGCTAGAAGATAGTATTCGCGTTTTAGTACTTGGCGTACGCGGCGAAAGCCACGAAAAACAACAAGAAAAAATTGGCGCACAACTGGAATTGATGATTCGTTCT
>Ga0256839_1003794_pt1 | contig 15278 bp, 14 predicted proteins | sample 354166metaG_FD_185968 | JGI IMG/M metagenome (GOLD analysis project Ga0256839, IMG submission 185968) | Hydrothermal vent microbial communities from Mid Atlantic Ridge, Atlantic Ocean - 354-166 | ecosystem: Environmental > Aquatic > Marine > Hydrothermal vents | place: Atlantic Ocean: Mid... | reverse complement strand
CTGTGTAAAAAGGCACTGATATCACGCACGGTTTCTGCTGAAAGATTTTTGTTGAACTGGACCTTACCCATCACCCGGATGGCTTCTTCCAATGAGGCCACCGAACCGTTGTGGAAGTAGGGTGCAGTCAGGGCGATGCCTCGCAACGGTGGCACACGCCACATGAAGCGTTCGTCCGGGTTGCCTGTGAATTCAAACCGTCCCAGGTCTTTGACCAACCCATATCGTTGTTCATAACGGGAGCCGAGATTGTTGGGAAACAGTTCATAAAATCCATCTCCCATTTTCAGTGCTGGCCCCGGTGCCGGCCCGGCAAAGTTGGCACCAAAATGACAGGCAAGACAACCCGCGTCATTAAAGGCCTGAATACCCCGTTGTGCGCTGGCAGACAGTGCTGATTTATCACCGGCAATGTAGCGGTCAAAGGGGCTGTTACGTGTCAGCAGACTGCGTTCAAAACTGCTGATTGCCCGGGCAATGTTTACGCCACTGATGCCATTGAATATATTTTTGTCATCAGGAAAGGCGTTGCGAAAGGCGCGCTGATAGCTTGCTGACTGATTCAGGTGATCAACCAGAGCACCAATGTGTGGCCAGCGGCTAACCACCGGGTCACGCAAATGATCCAGTGTCTGTGCTTCCAGACTACTGGCACGGCCATCCCAGTACAACACGGTTTGAAAGCCAATATTCCAAAGGCTGGGGGCGGAGCGCTGGCTGGTTTTACCTTCCTGCCCGAGTGACAGTGCCCGGTTGTCATCACCCCCTTCCTTCAGGTTATGGCAACTGTTGCAGGAAATTTTGCTATCAGCCCCCAACAGTCGTGTATCAAAAAACAGGCGTTTGCCCAAGGCAATTTTTTGGCTGCTTTGCGGGTTATCCACAGGGATTGGCGGTTGCTCTGGCAAGGTTTGCAGGTAGTCAAATGCCAGTACTGGCAGTGAACACACGAGCAGCAAGCTGCCAAAAAAGGGGGCTTTAAAAAATGTCATAAGCGTAAAAATCCATGGGGTGACGATCAGGGTTCATTGAGGGCATGCATTTTACCCGAGCGTCAGTCGGTGTCCAGCACACTGGCCGCACCGCCGTAATTCTGGCTGACATGGTGATAGCGAATAGTCAGATTCCTGACGACCTGTTTTGTAATGTTTTTAACATGCTGATTTAAAAGGAATATATATATTTGGCGCTGCTGGCATAGCATTTGCTTTAGCTGGTCGTAGGTGTCGATTGCGCACGACAGACAGACGAGAGAAAGGAAATTCCATGGCAGATGATAAAGACAAAAATGATGATGATGGTAAGTCTAAGGGCTCCCTGGTCACAAAAATCCTTTTGTTCGGGGTTTTACCATTAATGACGGTAATTGTTTTGGTGGTGGGCACACTGTTTTTTGCAGGCGTGCTTTCAGGTGGGGGTGATCATGCTGCGGATACCGCTGCCGAAGATAGAGCAGGGGATGGTGAAGCTGGAGACCATGAAGATGGCGATCATGCAGACGGAGACGGGGAAATGTTACCTGCCATCTATTTGCCGATAGATCCGGCCTTTGTGGTGAACTTTGCCAGTCAGGGTAAGGCGCGTTTTCTGCAAGTGACGGTGGAGGTTATGACCCGGGACCCGCTCATGTCTGACCAGATAACATTACATATGCCGGTGATCCGTAATAATTTGATGCTGCTTTTTAGCAGCCAGTCTTATGATGGTGTGAGTACACTGGAAGGAAAAGAGACATTGCGTGAAGAAGCGCTGGAGGTGGTGCAACAGATTCTCGAAGAGGAAACCGGTGACCCTGGCATAGAGGCCGTTTATTTCACCAGTTTCGTGATGCAGTAATTTTTAATATATCGATACACACAGTGTCATTCTGATAATAAATACGGTGCTTAAAAATGGCAGTGAATGATCTTTTATCACAAGACGAAATCGATGCTTTGTTACACGGGGTGTCCAGCAACGATATCGAAACGGATGATGAAGAGTTTGCCGATGGTGAGGCACGTAATTATGACTTCACCACACAGGACCGTATTGTGCGCGGGCGTATGCCAACGCTTGAAATGGTCAATGAGCGTTATGCCCGCCTGTTTCGCATTAGTATTTTTAATATGTTGAGACGGAGTGCGGAAATATCGGTGGGCGGTGTGCAAATGCTGAAATTTTCAGAATATATACACAGCCTGTTTGTGCCCACCAGTTTGAATATGGTGCGTATTAAGCCACTGCGTGGCACTGCCTTGTTTGTGTTAGACCCCAGATTGGTTTTTATGATTGTTGATAACTACTTTGGTGGCGATGGCCGGTATCATGCAAAAATTGAGGGGCGTGAGTTTACACCTACTGAGTTGCGTGTGGTTGAGATGATTCTTGAACAGGTCTTTATTGATCTCAAGGAAGCCTGGGCACCGGTAATGCAATTGGATTTTATAAAGCAGAACTCGGAAGTTAATCCACAATTCGCCAACATTGTCAGTCCCAGTGAAGTGGTGGTGGTTAATACCTTTCATGTTGAGATTGAAGGGGGTGGTGGTGATTTCCATATTACTTTGCCCTATTCCATGTTGGAGCCGATTCGTGAAGTACTGGATGCCGGTGTGCAAAGTGATCGTGATGATACCGATGACCGCTGGGCCGAATCATTACGTGAAGAGATAAAAACATCCACGGTAACGCTTTCCTGTACGTTGGCGGAAACAGAAATCAGTTTACGCGACATTATGGAGATGAAACCGGGTGATGTGATTCCTATGGATGTCCCTGATCTGGTGACTATGAATGCTGAGGGTGTTCCGGTGTTTCGTGGTAAATACGGCGTTTCGCGTGGCAGCATGGCGGTAAAAATTGTGGAACAAGTGACCTTTCCGGCAAAAGAAACTCATCAAATGATGCAAGAGGTGGCCCATGAATGATACGACGGGTACAGAGACAGATGGCGGCACTGGTGATGACTGGGCTGCGGCAATGAATGAACAGAGTGAAGCGGAAGCGGCCACAACGACCACTGAAGAGCCAATGGCGGGCGGTGATGCCGATTGGGGTGCGGCCATGGAAGAACAAGCGACGCAAGAGGCTGCTGCCGAGGTTGAACAGGCACCCATGCAAAACCTGGAAGCCGAGGAGGGTGGCATATGCATGGGGGATGCCAGTCTTGATGTCATTCTCGATATTCCAGTCAATATCTCGATGGAAATCGGTGCTTCAAAAATCAGTATTCGTAATTTGCTGAAATTGAATCAGGGCTCCGTGGTTGAGCTGGACAGACTGGCGGGAGAACCACTGGATGTGTTGGTGAATGGTACGTTGATTGCGCATGGTGAAGTGGTCGTGGTGAATGAAAAATACGGTATTCGCCTGACAGATGTGATCAGTGCAGCCGAACGCATTCAGAAGCTTAAATGAGGTGAGTGTGTTGATAAACAGGCTTCCCAACGTTACTGCAACAGTCATTGTATTACTGGCAGGTATACTATTATTTTCTACGGATGTATCTGCAATAGAACATTCTTCTGGCAATGATACCGTTGCTATTTCTGAAACAGAAAAATCCCTGCCCGGCAGCGGTTTATCAGATGCCAATATGGCCGGTAATCTTGCTCAGACGACGCTGGGTTTGTTGGTGGTGCTTTTGGTGATTGGTGCGGCAGCATGGGCATTTAAACGTTTTGGGAATGTGCATGTTGGCGCACAGGGCCGCATGAAAATTATTGGTGGCATTTCACTGGGTACGCGGGAGCGTGCCGTGTTGCTACAGGTAGGTGACGAGCAGCTGGTGATTGGTGTTTCTCCAGGCCGCGTGCAAACTCTGCATGTATTGGATAAACCGGTACTGGTTGAGGGAAAGCCGGAAAATGCAACGAGTTTTTCTTCGCGTCTGCAATCCGCCATTCTTAATCGTAAGGGCGATAGTAATAGGGGAGAAAAATAACAATGTCTGCTTTTTTTCCCAATATTTTTTCCAATCCTTTTTTCAATAAGAAGTCACCGGCAGTTTATCTGTTATTACTTGTTGCCGGGTTTTTGTGTCCTCTTGTTGCTCAGTCTGCTGAGCCTGGCCTCTCGGTATTGTCGGTAACGACAGAAAAAGACGGCGGTCAGACTTATACCGTTGGTTTGCAGGTGCTGGCGTTGATGACAGTATTCAGTCTGTTGCCAGCCGCATTGATTATGCTGACATCGTTTACCCGTATTGTGATTGTGCTGGCAATTGTTCGTCAGGCAGTGGGCATGCCGCAGGCACCGTCAGGACAAATCCTCATTGGTCTTGCGCTGTTTTTGACGTTTTTTATTATGTCACCGGTTTTCACCAAAGTGTATGACGATGCCGTCAGTCCTTATCTGGATGAAAAAATCTCTGCCAAACAGGCTTTTGAGCTGGCCCGTTCGCCCTTTAAGGAATTTATGCTGGCACAAACACGAGAAAAAGATTTAACCCTGTTTGCGGAAATTTCAGAAGCCGGTGAAATCAATGATTTTTCCGAAATTCCTTTTTCATTATTAATGCCGGCGTTTATTACCAGCGAATTAAAAACCGCCTATCAAATTGGTTTCCTGATTTTTATTCCCTTTTTAATTATTGATTTAGTGGTGGCCAGTGTATTGATGGCTATGGGTATGATGATGTTGTCGCCAATGATTATTTCATTGCCCTTTAAAATTATGCTGTTTGTTCTGGTGGATGGCTGGGCCATGATAATGGGTACTTTGGCATCCAGTTTTTACGTTTGATTACCATAATACCAATGGGTAACAGGTCAGAAAAATGAGCCCGGAAATGGTCATGACAATTGCCAATCAGGCACTGGAGCTGGTGTTGCTGCTGACCGGTGTCATTCTTTTGCCGGCTTTGGCTGTGGGTTTACTGGTGAGTATGTTTCAGGCTGCTACGCAATTGAATGAGCAGACCCTGAGCTTTATTCCAAAACTGGCGGCAACATTTATAACATTGATGATTGCCGGTGCCTGGTTATTGCAGTTGTTGATGACATTCACGAAACGTCTGATTACTGACATTCCGATGATTATCGGTTAACAGGAATGACATGACATGATGACTCTGACCAGTGCGGAAATCATGTCATGGGTAGGCTCATTTGTCTGGCCATTGTTCAGAATTGCCGCATTAGTGGCAGCGGCTCCTGTTTTTGGTGCGCGTACCATTCCGGCTTCAATGAAAGTGATATTTGCAGTTGTTTTTACCCTGATTATTGTGCCGATATCGCCCCCGGTGCCTGTCGTGGACCCTTTGAGTGGTGAGGCCGTGTTAATCGTGATGAATCAGATATTAATTGGTGGTGCAATGGGGTTGGCGTTACAACTGGTTTTCGCCATGTTTATTGTCGGCGGACAGATTATTGCTTTTCAGATGGGCTTGGGTTTTGCGTCCATGGTTGATCCTTCATCTGGCACACAGGTACCGGTGGTGAGCCAGTTTTATGTCATCGTGCTTACTTTGGTGTTTCTTGCTCTGGATGGCCACCTGACATTTATCAGTGTGATGGCAGAAAGTTTTCATACCTTACCTATTGGTGTTAACGGCTTGAGTAATGCCGGTTTGTGGGCATTGGTGAATTGGGGTGGAAATATGTATGCCGGTGCAGTACAAATTGCGCTGCCGGCTATTGCCTCATTGTTACTGATTAATCTGGCTTTCGGTATTGTCACCCGTGCTGCGCCTCAGTTTAATATTTTTTCTATCGGTTTTCCGGTAATCATGGTGGCGGGTTTTTTTATCATGCTGGCAACGCTTACCGCAATTCTTCCACAAATAAAATTACAGGTGGCTAATGCTTTTTCATTAATGCGTGGCCTGGCCGGTGGTTTTTAAAAGAGTGATGTACCATGGCTGAAAGTGAAACAGGTCAGGAACGTACCGAGGAGGCGACGGAAAAACGCAAAAAGGAATCGCGCGATAAAGGCGAGGTGGTTCGTTCGAAAGAACTAACCACGCTGGTAATAATGCTGGTGTCCGGTGCGGGTTTTGTTTTTTTGGGGAGTGCGTTGGTTCAGGATCTTATGCAGGTTTTGCGTGCTCATTTGAGTATTGAACGTGCGCAGATTTTTGATCTCGCTTCTTATCCCGGGTTGTTGTTTGAAACGCTGCAATTTTCCCTTTTTTCAGTCATGCCTCTGTTTCTATTATTGGTGGTGGTTGCCATTGTGGCTCCCATGGCTTTGGGTGGATGGACTTTTAGTGTAAAACCCCTGCAACCTGAACTTAAAAAAATGGACCCTGTTAAGGGTCTTGGCCGGGTGTTTTCTCTAAAAGGGTTAATGGAACTTGCCAAGGCGCTGGCAAAGTTTCTTCTGGTGGGCTCTGTGGCTTATTTCCTGTTAAAAAATAATATTGAAGGGTTTGTGAGTCTGGGCAATGAAAGCCTGGCGCAGGGGATTTCCCGTATGGGTGAAGAATTGATGTGGATGTTTATTTTATTGAGTAGCGCATTGTTTTTTGTGGTTCTGCTGGATACACCTTTTCAAATATGGGACCACAACCGCAAGCAGAAAATGACTTTGCAGGAAGTGAAAGATGAACGCAAGGAAACGGATGGCAATCCGGAAGTCAAGAGTAAAATACGGCAGACGCAGCAGGAAATATCCCAGCGCCGCATGATGGAAGAAGTGCCGAAAGCGGATGTTGTGATTACCAATCCTACGCATTTCGCGGTGGCTTTGCGTTATGACCAGAGCAACATGGGCGCACCGGTGGTGGTGGCTCTGGGTGCTGATGAAATTGCCGGGCACATTCGCCGTATTGCCGTGGCTAATGATGTACCGCTGCTTTCTGCGCCACCACTGGCACGTTCCTTGTATTACAACTGTGAACTGAATGAAGAAATTCCTGCGGGTCTGTTTCTGGCGGTGGCTCAGGTGCTGGCCTATGTTTATCAACTGCGACAGTACGAATTTAATGGGGGTGTTGCACCGGAATTTGATACCGATGTGCCTATTCCTGATGATCTTAAACGAGATATTAAGTGATGAATTTTACTGAGCTGAGAGCCTTTGGGGAACGCCTGCTTCGATCCGGTCTGGGTGCGCCTATTCTATTGATGATGATGCTGGGTATGATGGTGATACCTTTGCCGCCGTTTTTGCTGGATATCTTTTTTACCTTTAACATTTCATTGGCATTGGTGATTTTACTGGCAGCAGTGTATGTGAAACGGCCACTGGATTTTGAAGTTTTCCCTACCGTTATTTTAATAGCAACATTGTTGCGTCTCGCATTGAATATTGCCTCTACCCGCATTGTTTTACTGGAAGGTCATACAGGTACCGATGCAGCAGGACAGGTGATCAAAGCATTTGGTGAGTTTGTGGTGGGTGGTAATACAGCGGTAGGTCTGGTGATTTTCCTGATTCTGGTGATTATTAACTTTGTGGTGGTTACCAAGGGTGCCACACGGGTAGCAGAGGTGAGTGCCCGGTTTACTTTGGACTCCATGCCCGGCAAGCAAATGGCTATTGATGCAGATTTGAACGCGGGACTGATAAACCAGGAAGAAGCAAAGGCGCGGCGCGAAGAAGTCTCGCGTGAATCAGACTTTTACGGTTCCATGGATGGTGCGGGTAAATTTGTACGTGGTGATGCCATTGCCGGTATTTTGATTTTGGTGATTACTATCATTGGGGGTCTTTCTGTTGGCATGTTACAGCATGACATGGGGCTTGCGGATGCTACACACAATTATACCCTGCTGACCATTGGTGATGGTCTGGTGGCACAGATTCCCGCATTACTGTTATCGACCGCAGCGGGTTTGATGGTGACCCGTGCTTCGGTTTCCACAGACATGGGCGTACAGGTGTTGTCGCAATTGTTCAGCAGCCCGCGCGCGCTGGCAATTACGGCTGCCATTCTCGGTGCCATGGGTTTGATTCCCGGTATGCCTAACCTGGTGTTTTTGTTGTTTTCTGCTGTGGCAGGCGGTGCTGCCTGGTGGGTGACAGAACGCAACAAACGCATCGCCGCAGAACCGGTGGCTGCACCTGTAACGGAAGAGCCCAGTAATGAATCCCGCGAACTGAGCTGGGATGATGTGGAAGTAGTGGACATGATTGGCCTGGAAGTCGGTTATCGGTTGATTCCCATGGTGGATAAAAATCAGGGCGGGCAGTTAATGGGGCGCATTAAAGGTGTGCGCAAAAAACTTTCCCAGGAATTAGGTTTTCTGATTCCCTCGGTACACATTCGTGACAATCTTGATCTTGCCCCCAATGCTTATCGAATTTCACTCATGGGGGTACCGGTGGGTGAGGCCGAAATCCAACCGGAACATGATATGGCGATTAATCCCGGTCAGGTATTCGGTTCGATTTCAGGTACGGCCACCACAGACCCTGCCTTTGGTTTGGAGGCGGTATGGATCGAGGCTTCACAGCGTGATCAGGCACAAAGCCTGGGCTATACCGTGGTGGATGCCAGCACGGTGGTGGCGACGCACCTTAGTCATATTTTACAGAGCCATGCAGATGAATTACTGGGTCACGAGGAGGTGCAGCAACTGTTAGACAAGTTAAGTAAATCCGCGCCCAAACTGGTGGAGGATCTGGTACCCAAACAACTGTCATTGGCCACAGTATTAAAAGTATTACAGAGCCTGTTGCAGGAACATATTTCGATTCGGGACATGCGTACCATCGCCGAAACATTGGCGGAACATGCGCCCATTAGTCAAGACGCTGGCGTTTTAACAGCGGCTGTGCGAGTTGCGCTGGGGCGCTCAATTGTCCAGCAGATCAGTGGAATGGGGGCTGAACTGTCTGTTTTGACGCTGGAACCATCGCTGGAACAGATATTGCATCAGACCTTGCAAGGTGGTGCAGAAGGTGCGGGTGGATTGGAACCGGGACTGGCAGAAAATCTGCACAAGTCGTTGATTGAAGAGACTCAGCGTCAGGAAGCAGCAGGCCGCCCGGCAGTGTTATTGGTCTCACAAGCGGTAAGAACACTGCTGGCACGTTTTGTCCGGCACAGTATTCCAGGATTACATGTGCTGGCATTTAATGAAATACCGGACAACAAGCAGGTCAAGATTATGGCCACGGTGGGTGGATAAGCTGGAAAGCTGGCCCGCTAACCAGAAGTAGCAGGTTTAACGAGGTGTGCGGGATGAAGATAAAACGCTTTTTTGCGAAAGAGATGCGTCACGGTATTCGTCAGGTACGGGATACGCTGGGCGCGGACGCCGTAATTCTTTCCAATGTACAGGTTGATGCTGGCATCGAAATTATTGCAGCCGTTGATTATGACGAATCGTTGTTACAAGCAGATTCTGCCAGTGAAGACTTGCTGAGCCGCACATCATCACCCGAAATACATAAAAACGGGATGGTTTCATCCAGGATGAAAACGCATACGGGAAGTGATTTTACACTGGCGTCCCAAAGTGACCGGGAGCTTGCTGCCGATACTGTGAAACTGAATGCGGCGACACTGCCGGATTTAAAGGGCTCTGCAATGCAGGACAGTGCCTCCTCCCCTGGAGAAATTCCCCGCCCTCCTAAATCCTCCACTCCCGCTTCAACACCCGTCAATACAGAAAAACCGGCACGTAAACCGGTATCAAGCAAGGCGGAAGAAAAGATTCAATGGTCGCAGGACCCGGCCATCCTGGAATTAAAAAATGAACTGAGTGATATGCGTGAACTGTTGGAGCAACAACTCTCCGGACTGGCATGGAGTGATTTGAGCCGACGTGATCCGTTGCGGGCAAAACTGACCCGCTGTTTGCTGGAGCTGGGGTTAAGCCCGACAGTGTGTGAACAAGTGGCCAATGCAGCTGGTGAACACAAGGATTTTGATCATGCCTGGCGCCATGCCCTGGCTGTTTTATCGCATGGCCTTCCTGTGGAAAGTACCGATATTCTTGAACAAGGAGGTGTCGTGGCTCTGGTAGGTGCAACCGGTGTGGGTAAAACCACCACCATTGCCAAACTTGCCGCACGTTATGCATTGAAACATGGCAGTGCAAGCGTGGCCATGGTGACGACAGATGGTTATCGCATTGCCGCACACGAACAATTGCGCACTTATGGCCGCATTCTGGATATTCCGGTACGCATTGCCAACACCCATGCAGAATTAGTGGAAGCACTTAAATTACTGTCGGATCGTGCTTTGGTGTTAGTGGATACCGCAGGTATGAGTCAGCGTGATATGCGCTTGTCACAACAGTTTCAAATGATCAAAAACAGTACGCCAGGTATTAAAACGTATTTAGTGCTATCAGCAACAACACATCGTGCAGGTTTACGCGAAATTGCCAAAGCCTTTAGTGAAATAAACCTGGATGGCTGCATTCTTACCAAACTGGATGAAACAACCAGCCTGGGAGGGGCGTTGTCAGCCGTGATGGAACACAGCATTCCGGTAACTTATGTCAGCGATGGTCAGCGGGTACCGGAAGATATCCATATAGCACGAGGACACAGTCTGATAAATCGTGCGGTACTGATTGCACAGGAAACCAGTCAGGCACTGAAGCAGGAATCCTTAAATTTAGCGTTTAGCGGGATGGTGGCAAATGCTCATGGCTGAAACAATTGATCAGGCAGCGGGACTTCGTCGAATGGCAAAACCGCGTCCGGTGCAAGTGATCGCAGTAACCAGCGGTAAAGGTGGCGTGGGTAAAACCAACGTGTCCGTCAATATGGGTGTGTGTATGGCCAGTCAGGGAAAAGACGTGATGTTAATGGATGCAGATCTGGGCCTGGCCAATGTGGATGTCATGCTGGGTCTGCATACCCAATACGATTTATCACACGTCATGTCGGGTGAACGTACACTGGAAGAAGTGATGTGTACCGGGCCACAAGGCATGCGCGTGGTGCCAGCATCATCCGGTATTCAGGCAATGTCAGAATTGAGTACCGCAGAACATGCGGGCGTTATCAGCGCCTTTAGTGAAATCAGTTATGCCCCGGATGTGTTAATTGTGGATACGGCGGCAGGTATTTCAGATAACGTGGTGACTTTTTCGCGCGCAGCACAGGAGGTGGTGGTGGTGGTCTGTGATGAACCGGCTTCTATTACCGATGCTTACGCCTTGATCAAGTTACTCAATCGAGAATACAGCATTTATCGTTTTCGTATTGTGGCCAATATGGTGAGCAGTACACAGGAAGGCCGGGCGCTGTACAGCAAAATTATTAAAGTAACAGATCGTTATCTGGATGCCGCCCTGGATTTTATGGGTGTTGTTCCTTATGACGAGTATTTGCGTAAGGCAATACAAAAACAACGAGCGGTGGTTGAAGCTTTCCCTCGCAGTAAATCGGCATTGGCATTCAAGAAGCTCGCCAGCAAAGCCGATAGTTGGCCAGTACCGGCAAATGCTGGCGGTCAATTGGAATTTTTCGTGGAACGGCTAATTATGGCCAGTCAGCAAGAAACAGGAGCGTCGATATGAGTGGAGCGGTCATGTATGCCGAGGCGGAAGCCTATAACCTGCCTCTTAATCAAAGTGATGATTTTGATTCACAGGTCAAACAATATGCGCCGTTGGTAAAGCGCATTGCCTATCATTTGATGTCTCGTCTGCCGCCCAGTGTGCAGCAGGATGACCTCATTCAGGCAGGCATGATTGGCTTGCTGGAAGCATTGAAGAATTATGATGCTACGCAAGGTGCCAGTTTTCAGACTTATGCCCGTATACGAATTCGCGGATCTATGCTGGACGAAATTCGTAAAAATGATTGGGCACCACGTTCGGTACATCGCAAGGCCAGAATGGTGGCCGAAGTGGTACGGAACATAGAAAATGCCACAGGACGTGATGCCCGTGATCAGGAAATAGCGCAAGAGCTGGATGTATCTCTGGAAGATTATCATCGCCTGTTGCAGGAAGCCAGCGGTCATCGTGTTTTCAGTTATGAAGAGCTGGATGTGGAATCACATGGTGGTGCTGAAGCGCTGACACAGAAAGTAAAAGGTCCGCTGGAAGGGCTTCAGTCAGCCGACTTTAAAAGCAGCCTGGCAGATGCCATTGCCGGTTTGCCGGAGCGTGAACGTCTGGTGATGACCTTGTATTACGATGAAGAATTGAACCTGCGTGAAATTGGCTCAATTCTGGGTGTGAGTGAATCGCGGGTATGTCAGATTCACAGTCAGGCAGTGATTCGTTTGCAGTCACGTATGACGCAATGGACCAGTGCTGACTAACGGTCTGTTATTTTTTTCAATGTTTATTGAACGGACAGGTAAGCGGAGGATGTTTTGAATAAAGAAATGAAAATTCTCATTGTGGATGACTTCTCCACAATGCGACGGATTATTAAAAACCTGCTGCGTGACCTGGGATACACCAATACACAGGAAGCAGATGATGGTCTTACCGCATTGCCGGTACTGCAAGGCGGTGGTTTCGATTTTCTGGTGACGGACTGGAATATGCCCGGTATGCAGGGTATCGATCTGCTCAAGGCGGTGCGCGCAGACGCCAATCTGGCCAGCCTGCCAGTGTTAATGGTCACTGCGGAACAAAAGCGCGAGCAAATCGTGGAAGCGGCTGAAGCCGGTGTCAATGGTTATATTGTCAAACCTTTTACGGCGCAAACGCTGAAAGAAAAAATCGACAAAATCTTTGAACGCATTGAAGCAGGGAGCTGATCATGGCTGGCAACGCACAGGAAAGTATTGTAGAGGAGGATGGCAGCATTCTCGCGCATGCAGAAGAAATGGTACGCGCCATAAAAGAGGGTGATGAAGAGCAGATTAAAAGTATGCTTGAGTATATTTCCCTGGCGCGTGAAGGCGGGCTGTACAACGAGGTTGGGAAAATGGCCCGGCAGCTACACGATGCCATGGACACTTTCTGTCAGGAAACACGTATTGATGAACTGGCGGAAGATGCGATTCCTGATGCACGTACACGCCTTCGCCATGTCATTACCCTGACACAAAACTCAGCTGATCGCTCGTTAACCGCAGTGGAAAATACGCTGCCAAAATGCGATTCACTATCCGGCCGTATCGATGAGCTGGGTAAATCCTGGCAGAACTTTAAAAAACGTGAAATGTCTGTTGAGCAATTTCGCGAATTAAGTACCAGTCTGGAAGTGTTTTTTGTGGAAGCGGAAAAAGAAACAGGTGATATTCGTGACGGATTAAATGAAATCATGATGGCTCAGGATTTTCAGGATTTAACCGGGCAGATTATTACCCGTGTTATCGAGCTGGTGGAAGAGGTTGAAGGAAACCTGGTGGATCTGGTGCGTTTGACAGGCGAAAGACTGGTTAACCCATACGAGAAAAAAGAAAAAACTGAAAAGTCAGGTGTTGAAGCAGAAGGCCCGCAAGTGCCAGGCGCTGCTTCCAAAACAGCCGTGAGCGGTCAGGACGAAGTCGATGACTTATTGTCGAGTCTTGGTTTTTGATTGTGCAAACAGAAGAGTTGAAACTCGATTATGTCAATGGATGAAGATCAAGAATTATTGCAGGATTTCCTGGTCGAGGCTGGTGAAATACTTGAACTGCTGAACGAGCAGCTGGTTGACCTTGAGCAACGCCCGAAAGATTCGGAATTACTCAATGCTGTCTTTCGCGGATTTCATACCATCAAAGGGGGGGCTAGTTTTTTGAGTCTCACAGCACTGGTTGATATTTGTCATCGTGCCGAAGATGTATTTAATGCCTTGCGTAATGGTGAGAGAGATGTTGATGCAAATTTAATGGATGTCATTCTTCCCGTCGTGGATGTGGTGAATGAGCAGTTTGACGAAATTCGCACTGGCCAGGAGCCAACCCCCGCAGCCCCCGGGTTATTGGCACAGCTGGAAGGCCTGCTTTTGAGCAATACGGCTGAAGCTGAGCCTGCCGCAGCGGCTACGCCAGCAGCGGCAGAAACGGTATCTGATGGGGATGCCGATGCAGAATTTGAAGCTATTATTGATGCCGCACAAAATGCGAAACACACACAAGATAAACCTGCCGGCAACGCCGAAGAAATTTCCGAAGATGAATTTGAGGCATTACTGGATCAATTGCATGGTGAGGGAAAACATGCAGCTGTGTCATCAGGCAACCCCATTGGTACAACAACTGCTACAAACTCCGCTAATACAACAGAAAAAGCAAAGAAAAATGATTCATCCGACATGATTACTGATGATGAGTTTGAAGCTTTATTAGATCAATTACAGGGTGCTGGCACACCGGCTGCGGGGCAAGCGGAAAACAAAGCCGCCGAAAAAATACCGGAACAGAAAAAACCGACTGTTCACGCTGTCAAGAAAACGGAACCCAAAAAAGCAAAAGTGTCCGCAACGGTTAAAGAAGCGCCCGCACAACAGGCAGAGACCACCGTTCGGGTAGATACTAAACGGCTTGATGAGATCATGAACATGGTGGGTGAGCTGGTTTTGGTGCGCAATCGTGTGGCAACACTGGGTCTGGCTGCCCATGACGACGAAATGGCAAAAGTGGTTTCCAACCTTGATGTAGTGACCGCTGATCTGCAATCCGCGATTATGAAAACGCGCATGCAGCCCATCAAAAAAGTGTTTGGACGCTTTCCCCGTGTCGTGCGTGACCTTGCCCGTACGCTCAAAAAAGAAGTCAATCTTGAAATGCAGGGGGAAGACACTGACCTTGATAAAAACCTTGTTGAAGCTTTAGCAGACCCGTTGGTTCATTTGGTACGTAATGCCGTTGATCATGGTATTGAAACGCCGGAACAACGCGAGGCCGCTGGAAAGCCGCGTGCAGGTACGGTGATATTAACAGCAGAACAGGAGGGTGATCATATTCTGTTGCTGATTCAGGATGATGGCAAAGGGATGAATCCTGATAATTTGCGTAATGCTGCGGTGGAAAAAGGCATGATGGATACTGAAACAGCGGCTCGTCTTGAAGACAGGGAATGTTTTAATCTGATATTTGCACCGGGGTTTTCCACTAAACAGGAAATTTCTGATGTGTCGGGACGCGGCGTGGGTATGGATGTCGTCAAGACACGTATCGAACAACTGAATGGCACCGCAGAAATTGATTCGGAAGAAGGGCGTGGCAGTATTATTCGCATTCAGGTGCCATTGACACTGGCTATTATGCCGACATTAATGGTGAAGCTGGATACGCAAATATTTGCCCTGCCATTGGCCAGCGTTAATGAAATATTTCATCTTGATTTAACCCGTACCAATACGGTGGATGGTCAGCTGGTAGTGATGGTGCGGGACAAGGCATTGCCTTTGTTTTATTTACGCCGCTGGCTGGTGGCTGGTGCGGCATATGATGAATTGCCCGAAGAGGGGCATGTAGTGGTGGTGAGCATTGG
>Ga0256839_1003793_pt1 | contig 15282 bp, 12 predicted proteins | sample 354166metaG_FD_185968 | JGI IMG/M metagenome (GOLD analysis project Ga0256839, IMG submission 185968) | Hydrothermal vent microbial communities from Mid Atlantic Ridge, Atlantic Ocean - 354-166 | ecosystem: Environmental > Aquatic > Marine > Hydrothermal vents | place: Atlantic Ocean: Mid... | reverse complement strand
AAAAAGGTGCTGGTGCTGATGAGTTTTTTCTCACCTTTGAGGATTTTGGTGGCAATCAGAATGTTCGTATCCCGGCCATTTGTGGTGGCACCTTGAGTTGTACCACTACGCCAGTGGATGGCACACCAGTTCCTGAGGTTGGTTTGCGTACTTTTGAAGAAATTCTTCAGTCCATGTCAGCGATGACCGGTGTTGACCCCTATCTAGCACAATTCTCCGGTGTGCTGGAAACCTATTACAAAGAAGACGCAGGTACTGTCACTGGTATCAAGCAGCAGTTACCTGCTGCAGAAAATGTCAGCGGTTTCCTCTCTGCACATGAAATGGGCATTGCTCAGCTGGCGATTGCCTATTGTGATGCTCTGGTGGAAGACAGCGCCCTGCGAGATGCCTTCTTTGGTTCTGGTTTTGGCTTTACTGCTGATGTAGCCACAGCCTTCCCTGGTATGGCTGAAAAAAATCAGATTGCAGATGGTTTGTACGACAACATGGCTGGCATCGGCGGCACGCCACTCGCTAACATGCCTAGCCGGACAGAGATCCGAACCGAATTGGTAGGCCCTGATGATGCAGGCGCACCAGTTGGTCACCCCGGCAACCTGTTTGACCGTTTGCTGACGATTTGTACCAACGACCTAACCTGCACCAATGATGCTGCCCGTACTCGCGCCATGGTCAAAGCGATGTGTACCACGACTCTGGGCAGTGCAGTGATGGTCGTTCAATAAGAGTTCACACAAACAAGCAACAGACGTATTTGAGGATTAAGACGATGGCTAAAAGAACAGTTAACCGAACCGTGAGACGCTTGAAAAAGAATCCCCATGGACTTTCACTCGATGCACCTTTGTTGCATCAGGATCACAGCCGCCCGGTAACGCGGCGGGATTTTCTGCGCCAGGGCTTCATTTCAGGTACTGGTGTTGCTCTCGGTGGTTCTCTGTTCAGCTTGTTTGCCAATCCGCGTGCTGCACAGGCAGCTTTGTCGCCGGACTTGAGCACACTCGCTGACAGTATGTCTGATTGCTCGTTGGGTGCCACGGGTAGTCAGATTCCCTTTATCTGTTTTGACCTTGCAGGTGGTTCCAATATGATCGGCTCCAACGTACTGGCGGGTGGACAAGGTGGTTATCTCAATGATCCAATCAGTGCCGCTGGTTATAGCAGAATGGGTATACCGGGTGATATGGTGCCCGGTATAGTGGATACGGCCTCGACCATGAGTGGCCCTAACAATGATTTCATCGATACCCGCCTCGGTCTGCCCTTTCATTCGGATAGTGGTTTTCTGCGTGGCATATTGGAAAAAATCAATGTCGTTAATACTGCTGCCAACATTAATGGTGCGGTCATTCCTGCCCGTTCAGATAATGATACGGGTAACAATCCACACAACCCTATGTACGGCATTGCCCGTACCGGTGCTAATGGTGATGTGGTCACTCTTATAGGTTCAAGAAACTCTGAGTCGGGTGGTAACTCGGTGGCGCCGGCCATGAGTATCGATCCGTCCGTTCGTCCTACTAAAGTGGATCGGCCTAGTGATGTTACTGGTATGGTAGATACTGGCGACCTTGTCGGCGTATTGACTGAGGATGACGCTAAAGCGGTGATGGAATCCATTGCCCGCCTTAGCGAGAAAAAAATCGGCAAAATCAATGCTGACACTGTCGTGAAAGATTTGGTGCAGTGTGGTTATCTGAATGCTGCGGATATTGCAGATCGTTTTGTGGGTGTTGATGTTGACCCTGCCGGAGACACTGATATTGTTGGAGCCGTCGATAGCATTTTCAGTCAGGCAGAGTTTGATGGCGAAGGTGAATTTCGTAAAACCGCCGCTGTGATGAAGATGGTTATTGACGGTCATGCTGGAGCGGGTACTATCGCCATGGGTGGTTTCGATTATCACACGGGCGATCGGCAAACGGGTGAACGCCGCGACCTGCGCGCCGGGCGTTGCATGGGGGCCTGCCTGGAATATGCCGCACGACGGGGTCAGCCATTGATGTTATACGTTTTCAGTGATGGCTCGGTGGCCAGCAATGGCACTATCGATGGCTCTCAAGACGGTCGTGGTAAAGGTGTGTGGACCGGTGACAATTCTTCTACAGCGGGCAGTTTTTTCCTGGTTTACAATCCGACGGCCAACGGCGGCCAAGCCTCCCTGTTCTCTGGAGACAATCTGGGTGTAGAACGGCATCAGCAAATCGGCTGGTACCGCTCAGATGGTTCGGTGGAAACCGCGTCCAGCGTAGCCGCTAACAACGTCAACCTGTTGGTAGATACCGTTGTGCTTAATTACCTCGCCCTGCATGGTTCGGATTATCGTGAGGTTTACCGCAGCCTGTTTCCCAATAATGACCTGGGTGCGGATGCCCACATGATGAGCCTCACGGCCTTCGACCCTGTTCGCTGACCGGTTTGTATAGCGTAATCTGTGCGGATGATGGGGTGAATGATCCCCATCATCCGCATATTTTCATTTCACCGGTTGTTCAACTGCGGATTCGGGGTTCAAGCAGGTACTATCTGCACCCCGGATTCGGTCACCGTGCCTTCTAATGGCACATCCCAGTGTCGATGCGGTAATTTCACCGGACTCTTTTGCGCATCAAACGCCACGCCCAATAAATGGGGTTTACGCCAGCGTTGGCGGCGACGTAAAAAAGCAAAGGTACGGTCATAAAAACCGCCTCCCATGCCAAGTCGATTACCCCACATATCGAATCCTACTAATGGGGTCAAGACCAGATCCAATCGCGTCAAGGCCGGCACACGGCGTGAGTACAACACAGGCTCTGGAATACCAAAACGATTGTTCACAAGCGCATCGCCTGGTACATAGGGCAAAAAACTCAAGCGATTATGGTGGATGATACTGATCACTGGCAGATACACTGTTTTATTCATGCTCCAGGCACAGTCCATTAATGGAGTGAGATCCACTTCAGCGTCGTTAGGTAAATAACAGGCGATGTGTTGGGCGGCCCGAAACAGATGATGGTTAATCAATTGCCGGGTAATGGCTTCACTATGCTTAGCATGTTCGTGTGCATCAAGAGCACACCGTGCCTGACGCAATTGTTGGCGCAAAGCCTGACGTTCCATCATAGAGACTCAAGAGAAGAAAAAGGTGTCACCCACATGCGCCGGTTGTATCGTCGCTCTTGGGGCCGGAGCGATAAAAGTGGGAACAACGATCAACATATTAGGCTTTCCGTAACACGGACATGCACACAACACTGATGTAATGCTCCCAACAGGGTTAAGCATAGGCCAAGAAAATTCCGATACAGTATCGAACACCGCAGGCAACACCATTCTTTAAAAACTCACATATAAACATGCTTCTGAACAAATTAAACCGGCTACAACCCCAGCTGTCGGCCTCTGGCAATTGCAGCGTCCACTTTATTTTGTAAATTACGCAATTTGGCTTCGACCACAAGCTCGCCATTACCATCATTTGATTTTAATTGCAGAAGATCGTGGGCTAGATTTAGCGCAGCCATCACCGCAACCCGGTCTGCACCTATCATCTTACGTGCATTTTGGATCTCACGCATTTTTGCGTCCAGCAGACGCGCAGATTCCAGCAGCGCCGGTTCCTCATCCGCAGGACAGGCCACCTGATATTCTTTATCTAACACCCGGATACTGATGACCTTGTTTTCCACAGGCGGTGATGCTTTAGGTGCTTTGATGCTCATGCCTCAGCCTCCATCGCCTTGAGTCGCACCAGCATGGACTCCACACGCGCGCGCGCCAGCTCACCTTTTTCAATGAGTCGGGCGCGTTCCTCTACCAACAGGTTTTGCCTTTCGCGCATGAGGTTGTTTTCGTGACTCAACTGATCAGTCAGCGTGATCAGCTCATCAATGCGTTGCTCCAATGTATTAATTTCAGATTCCGACATTCTATCCAATCGTCCAATAAGGAAAATTTATTGTCATCTAGATTCTGCGAGTGATTATGCTCATTTGCAGAATTTAGGTGTCACTTCAGCAAGTCTCACTATAGAGCGGAGCACAAAACGGGTCAACGACTGTCGGCGATTGTCTGCGGATGCTAAAATCGGTGCTCATTTGTCCATATTCGCTCACACAAAACATAAAATGACCACTATGCTACAAAATTTGCCCGATTATCTGATCCTCGACAGCGCCCTGCAAAAACTGGACACTGAAATCACCCCCGGCGAAGTTCATGGCACACTGTGTGGCCTATTGTGCGCTAACAGCAATGCCGGGATGGATATCTGGCAAGCGGCGCTATGGCCCAACCAGCCCAGCGGTGATCTGCTGGCCGCCGAGGCACACGAGGTTTTCAAGCAGACTCATGATATTACCCGGCGACAGCTCAACGACCCTACCTGTGAGTTTCAGATGCTGCTACCCGACGATAATGACAGTCTGGATGCGCGAGTCAATGCACTGGGTGACTGGTGTCAGGGTTATCTCATTGGTCTTAGTCTCGGTGGTATTACCGATTTCGCGCCATTACCCGAAGATGCTCGCGAGATCACCAAAGACCTGTTGGAAATTGCTCGTGCTGGCACCTCCTACGAGCTGGAAGGCAGTGAAGAAGATGAAAATGCCTACGCCGAATTGGTGGAATACCTGCGTGTGGGTGTGTTACTCATTAACGAAGAATTGCAACCGATTCAAGCGCCACCCGTGGACATTGAACCCGGCACCATGCTGCACTAACCATGTGAATTAGGGGCTAAAAATGCTTCGTCCCAAAAAACCAATGAGTAATTAATTTCTGAAGGTTTAATTCTCCACAGCCTGCTGTGAGTGTTGTTATTCCGGCTGTGTGTTAGCTCTTTGATCCCTGGGTATTTGTACTTAAATCTACACCCAGTGGCATTATCCCCTGCTTCCCCGCTACAATCGCAGAATGAACCCTAACCAACATATCAAACCCAGCGAATTCGCCCGTCGCCGCAAACGCTTGATGCAGATGATGGGCAAGGCCAGTGTTGCCATCCTGCCCGCTGCACCTACGCGATCACGAAATCGTGATGCCGAATACCCTTATCGACAGGACAGTGATTTTTATTACCTTAGCGGTTTTAATGAACCCGATGCTGTGCTGGCGTTGATTCCTAAGCGCAAACATGGCGAGGTAATCCTGTTTTGTCGCGAACGCGACCCAAAAATGGAAATCTGGCATGGTCGGCGTGCCGGGTTGGAAGGGGCGGTGGAACATTATGGTGTCGATGACGCCTTCCCCATCAGTGATATCGATGACATCTTGCCCGGCCTGTTGGAGCATAGCGAGCGAGTATATTACGCCATGGGCTGCGATACTCAATTTGACCAACGTGTTACCCGCTGGATCAACCGGCTTAAGGAACAATCGCGCGCGGGCGCGCATTCTCCCAGTGAGTTTGTTGCGCTTGATCATTTGCTACATGACATGCGTTTGTACAAAAGCCGTGCCGAAATCGGTGCTATGCGCAAAGCAGCGAAAATTTCCGCCGAGGCCCACAAGCGTGCCATGCAGCAGTGTCAGCCGGGTAAAATGGAATATGAAATTGAGGCGGAGTTTCAGCACCATTTCAAACAATACAACTTTGCCAATGCTTATACTCCCATTGTTGGCGGTGGTGAGAACGGCTGTATTCTGCATTACACCGAAAACAACGCCGAGCTGCGGGATGGAGATTTGTTGCTTATTGATGCCGGTGCTGAAAATGAGCTTTATGCCGCCGACATTACCCGTACTTTTCCCGTTAACGGTCGCTTTAGTCCCGAGCAAAAAGCGTTGTACCAAATCGTGCTTGATGCACAACTGGCCGCTATTGACAAAGTGCGCCCAGGCAGTCACTGGGATGCCCCTCATGAAGCTGCGGTACGTGTGCTCACCAAAGGATTGATTAAACTTGGGTTGCTTAAAGGTAATTTGCGCACGCTTATTAAAGAACAGGCCTATCGTACATTTTATATGCACCGCACTGGCCACTGGTTAGGAATGGATGTACACGACGTGGGTGATTACAAGGTAGGTGATGTCTGGCGTGAACTGGAGCCCGGTATGGTGCTTACTGTAGAGCCGGGCCTATATATCGCATCTGACACAAAAGTGGGCAGGCGCAATGTCGCAAAAAAATGGCAGGGCATAGGCATTCGGATTGAAGATGACGTATTAGTCACTAAAGATGGTTGTGATGTATTAAGCAGAGATGTCCCCAAAACTATTGCCGACATTGAAGCGCTGATGGCAGAGACATGAATGTTTCTACTGACTATGATCTGATTATTGTCGGTGGCGGCATGGTAGGTGCAAGTCTGGCTATCAGTCTGGCCAAACAAGCATTGCGCATTGCTTTAATCGACGCCGCCCCTCTCCAGAAAAGCAAGCCACCACCGTCTGGCTACGATGACCGCGCTATTGCTTTGTCTTTTGGCAGCCGATGTATTTTTGATGGTATGGGGCTGTGGACGCATATCGAGCCGCAAACGACGAGCATTCAGCGTATTCATGTTTCTGATCAGGGATGTTTTGGTTTTACCCGTGTAGATGCCGTACAAGAAAAAGTTGATGCGCTGGGTTATGTCGCTACCGCACAACAGTTAGGTGCGATACTAATGAATCAGCTCCAACAATGCGATAATCTAACGTTGATTAGTCCGGCCAGGCTGGTTGATTTAAAGCTTGGCGATGATCATGCTACTGTGATTATTACGCATGATCCCGGTAACAATACTAACAATGTGGAATCACTGACCAGCAAGCTGGTGGTTGCCGCCGATGGTGGAAGCTCTCATGTGCGCAATCTACTGGATATCCATACCACCGTACATGATTACGAACAAACGGCTATCATTGCCAACATCACCCCGGAAAAATCACATAAACACATTGCTTATGAACGCTTTACCCGCGATGGCCCGCTGGCGTTATTACCGATGGCTGATAATCGTTGTTCGTTGGTGTGGACACGGACACCAGAAGATGTACAACGTCTTTTTCAGTTAAGTGATAAAAGTTTTCTTGGTGAATTGCAATCCTGTTTTGGTAAACGTCTGGGTCGTTTTACCAATGTTGGTAAACGGCACAGTTATCCATTGCAACTGATTCAAGCGAAAGAGCAGATACGCACCCGGTTGGTTCTTATCGGCAATGCCGCACATACCTTGCATCCTATCGCTGGCCAAGGGTTTAATCTCGGCCTCCGTGATGTTGCCGCCCTTGCACAAAATATTGCGGATGCCTTTCATGGGGGTGACGATATTGGTGGGTTGTCGGTGTTGAAGACTTATGCGCAGTGGAGGGAACGGGATCATCGCCAAGTTATTGGGTTTACCAATACACTGGTCAATACTTTTTCCAATCGTTTTCCTCCTCTTGTGCTGGTGCGTAATTTAGGACTGATTGCTATTGATATTGTGCCGCCACTCAAGCATCGTCTGGCCCGTCATTCCATGGGTCTTGTTGGCAAATTGCCTCGATTGGCGCGAGGGCTGCCATTGTGATCAATGCATTACAAGTACAACCCAAAAAATACGACATCATCATTGTTGGCGGAGGAATGGTAGGCAGCGCATTGGCTTGCGCTTTAGGCAAGAGGACAGAGGCTGTTAATACATTAAAGGTTGCTCTCATCGAAGGACATGAGCCACCCACACAATGGCCTAAAGACTCTATTGATTTACGTGTTAGCGCAATTAGCCGTACCACAAAAACTTTTTTTGAGGCGCTGGGCGTGTGGAATGCAATGTATGAAATGCATGCCACTGCGTACACCGAAATGCATGTATGGGACGCTGGAGGCAGTGGCAATATTCATTTTGACAGTGCCGAAATTGGCGAGACCAATCTGGGTTATATTGTTGAGAATCGCATTATTAATAAAGCGTTAATTGACCGCGCGCATAGGCTTGATAATGTTGATATTTATTGTCCCAATAGACCCATGGTTCTCCAGCTCGATAGCGAATCTGTCAAACTACAGTTAGATAATGGCAGTCTGCTTCAAGCTGAGTTGCTGGTGGGAGCAGACGGTGGACAATCCTGGGTGCGTCAACAGGCTAACATTACGGTCAATATCAAGGATTATCAACAAACTGCCGTGGTTGCCAACGTTACGACAGAGTATCCGCATCGGCATACGGCTTGGCAACGATTTTTATCTAGCGGCCCTTTGGCCTTTTTGCCGGTAAGGGAAAAAAATATCAGTGCCATTGTTTGGAGTACTAGTGCGGAAGATGCAGAGCGCCTATGTCAATTGGATGAAGCAATTTTCAGACAGGAGTTGGAAATGGCTTTCGAAAGAAAATTAGGAAAGATCTTACATCTTGGGCCGCGCGCATGTTTTCCTATCAAAGGTCAGCATGCAAAAAATTATATCAAGCCCCATCTCGCCTTGATTGGCGATGCTGCGCACACTATTCACCCACTGGCTGGACAAGGAGCAAACTTAGGGTTTGCCGATGCGCAATGTCTCGCCAATGTTGTACTTACTGCACATGCCGCACAAAAACCTATTGGCATATTTAAAACCTTGCGGCGTTTTGAACGTGCCCGGCGTGGCGATAATTTATTGATGTTGGAAGCTATGGGTGTATTCAAGCAATTATTCAGCAATAACACACCAGGGTTGCGTGAGTTACGTAATTTGGGGCTTGATATTTCCAATAAAATTACACCCATAAAACATTTTTTTATGGCAAAGGCATTAGAGCGATAGAAAAACTATAATCTAGCTAGTTCCCGATTCATTTTTTCTTCGATACGTTTTTTATATTTTAGATAATCAATCGCCTGTACTTTGTTAGTGCGCCGTGCGCCCAATAGTGTTGGCGATAAATCCACGTCGGTAATGTAGATGGGGTAACGTTGTTCACCACCTCGTTGCGCTACTACATAGCGCACAACTTCCCGAAATAAGTTTTTACCATAATCCAGTGAAGAAAATTCCTGATCATTGCAATATACTGTAAATTCAGCATTTTTATCGACCATGTCACCAATTACCTGCACATTAAAATAGCGTGGAGGCCGGTCAATATCAGGTGTCTTTCGGCTAAAACTATATTTATTAAATCGGCGTTTTTTGACTTTATAAATTTCCAGTGAATCCAGCATTAGGCTGGCATTCTCATCTTGAAATAAAAAATTTTGTCGATTCAATACGGCATCAAAAAACAGGCTGTAATGATTTACTAGTGGTTCGTCCTCAAAATATGCCATTCGTTGGTGAAATAACGAACCATTCTCGTCCAGCACAAAAATATCCACATTACCACCCAAGCAGAAGTAAAACATTTGAATGAATCCCGTGCGATTTTTTGACAAAATGGATGGGAGCGGTGTATTCAATAGAGCATGGCGGTCTACTTGAATGGGGCGGAAAGTATTTTGTGGAGCCGATAGTATTTCCAGTAAGTTTTCGTAGGTGGCCTGATACGTGTAGGTAAATGCACTGGCATCTGACTCCAGTAAAAAATAAGATTTTTCTACCTGTAAAATATAACGTATTCCTCCCTTGTTATACGCATTGGAAAATGTAGCGGCAATATCTCGATAGAGTTCTTCAATGCGTTGCGCGATAGCTCGGCTGTGGCTGGAAGAATAACTAAAGGCTCGTAACGAAGGTGGTTCTCCTGCATTATCTGCCGTGTTCCAACGCATATATTGCGAAAAACAATCCAGTAAACCCCCGATGCCGACATATTTGTATGTGATAACCTCCTGCCAGCTGGTGACCACTACTAAATCAAAGGTCAATGCCAGGTTCAATGAAAATCCACTGTAATTCATTACATCAGACTGGTCGCTGACTAAATCGGTACCACGTCGGGAATGACGTGGTAGTGGATCAATGCCCACGTTGGCAAACAAGCAACCTTTTTCAATCAATGGGGGGAGATTGAAATTTTCAATCTCCGTTGCCTGCAAATGGCCATCAGGAAATAATGTTTGCAAGGCATCCAGAATTGAGCGCGTTTCTTTTATACTTAAAATGCTATCGCTCAACAATAATGTGATGATGGTGCGTAAACCAACCAAACGATTAAAATGGCACCAAGCAAGTACCTCGACAATGCTGCGCGCACGTTTTAATAAACCGCCTGATTCGTGTCTTTCCACTATGTCAGGATATAAGCTCCATGATTCCTCTGTATTTCCTCCCTTGTTTTGAATAATGGTGATATTGTTTTCAACAATATTCGCAGAAATACCATGATTAATGGTTTCAATTTTACCGGCTTTACGTTCAAATGCCGCATACAATTTCCGCCCTAAAATATTCAGGTCTTTTTGTTCGATGCGTGACAATTCTGAATGTGTACGCGCAAATTTTGATAACGCCATATAGCTATGTGTTATTTCATCTACCAATACCCGTCGCTCTTTTAATACTTGGTGTACGTTCCATGATTTTCGATTGTCCAGCATTTCGATATGTCCTTCCGACCAATGCCAAGCTTCAGCTAGTTCAAGCATTCGTTCCCATCGCCAATTTCGATTCATTCTTGATTGTCGGCTGAGTATCAACTCCACCTTAAAATAAAAACATCGACGTACTACATCCAGCCTTTCGGGAGATTTCTGCCGAGTTAAATAATGCTCCAATTTTTCTAGCAAAATAGTATATGGATCGATCATATCCATATTCTTTATGCCATCGTAAATGGCTCGCTTGTATCGCAGGCTTAATAAATCACTATTAGGGTATTCTGCCGCATACGCTTCCATTAGCAACATTTTCAATACAGACTTGTAAGGAGAATCAATGCTTTTGTAAACTTGCCATAATGCTGCACCAAAAAATTCTTCTGCAGGAATTTCACTCAGCCCACCAAAGTCAATGACTTCATTTTTTGGAATAAAGCGTTGTCGGATTAGTCGTGATACATATTTGGTGTAATTTTTTTCTTCATCGGGAGGTACCAGCCACCACACAGGGTAACGTCCAGCTACCAGCAAGCCAGTGCGATAAAATTCTTCCAGCAATAAGTGATGTTGGGTACTACCACTACTTTCATGGCTCAATTCAACCACATTTCCACAGCGAAATTTTTCTGCATCCATCAGAAAAAAATGTACTTCCAAGCCAACAGAAGTACCCCATTTTTCAATTTCTTCACACTTTTTAGAAAGTTGAAATAGTTGTTCTTCATCCAGTCCTGGCCGATGACAAACCCATATGTCAAAATCACTCTTTTCTGAATGGGCTATAGTGCCAACACTACCCATTAAAAATACTGAATGAATATCAAAGGCCCTTAATGCCCGCTTTTTGTAATCAAAACTTTTGGCAATACGCTTACCCGCTTCCAGTCCTTTTTTGGTGGGTGTCCAATTTGAAATTCCGGCAGGTGTTTGTTTGGATACAAAACCAGGTAGCATGGCATGATTAATATGAAACAACACTGGCAGCAATTCCAAAAAATCACGATTTCGCCAACTCAAGACGCCTTCTGCACGTCGTAGCCGTTCCCGGTTAATTGCCAGAAAACGCTTACGCACAGCCCGTACATCCAGGTAGTCATCACTGTGTTTTATGCGTTTTTCTATCGACATATTTAGGCTTTCTCTCTGTATTTTTCCGTTTTATTCGATTTTCTATTGAATTCTTTATACGCACGGAATACGTATCGGTGAGAGGAAAAGAAACCTCGCCACCTTATTACTTCGGCATAATTCTTTAATATTTGAGCTGTTAATCGGGGATTTATATGTTTTGCTACACGCATCAGGTGGCCTGGGTCAAACAAGCTACAATTAGCAACGATAAGTATTCAGTCTAAAGTTCTCCATTCGAAGACCGCTGATAAACCTATGTTTCTACAGATAATTTGCAGGTGGAAATGTAACTTAATAAAAATCAATTGGTTATGGTGCAAGCCGACAATTATTTGGCACATTGACACATCGTTATCAGGAGTATTGCCATATGGATGAACCTAGCTCTGAAATCAGTCGGCATATTCTTGCTAATGCGCCTATGGCCATTGTGATTACCGATGATGATGGTCTGGTGCTCTGGTGTAATAAAACCCTGGCGACGTGGCTGGGTTGTTCCCCTGGGCACTGTATTGGGCGCACAGAACTGGCATTGTTAGGCAAAAATATTTCAACAGATCAGAATAATGTGACACCGGTGAATAATGGCCCCTTTATTTTAGGTTATACACAATCGGGTATTCCGCGCCGTGTGGTGCGCTGCCCCTTGGCACCTGATAATGGTCAATATGTTGTTTGTTATCTTGATATCAGTGAAGAAGAAGCGATGCGTACGGACCGCAATCAGCTGGCGCAGCAATTGGCACAACACAATACAGTAGATACCTTAAGCGGATTGCTCAACACGAATGCGATTAATAAAGGATTAGAGCCACTGATTTCACGTAGCCGCCGATATCTGAATCCCTTGTCAGTCGTCACTATGGAAATCATCAATCTGAACGACGTTGTTCAATCTGCTGGCCAGGTAGCGGCGGACAAGGTTATTGTCGCTGCCAGTCAAATGCTGCGTGATCAAATACGGTGGGCGGATATGGTGGGGCATCTAAATACGGGCCAATTTATTTTCGTTCTACCAGAAACTGACAAAAATGCTGCCGCTGAACTGGCGGCTAAGCTCGCCGGACTATTCAAAAAATCTGCGATATTGGTTGATGAGCAAACTAGCATACAAATTATGGCCTGCTTCGGTGTTACGGCCTGGGGTAAGGGCGATGATACCCGTTTATTGATGTCACGAGCCAACGATGCTGCACAGGTTGCTCGTCAAGCTGGCGCATTTACAATAGAAATCATCTGATTTTTTTTACCTTCTACAGCCCTCCCCATCTGAGGAGGGTTTCCGCTATACTCATGATTTATACTCGTAATACCAGTCATTGGCAGATTGTCTGTGGCGGTTTGGAGATAATCATGCCTTTACGACATCACCTACCGTGTAGCATTGCAATATACAGCCGTACCATGCGGCATACCCTATTCAGCGTATTGATGATTATCAGTGGATATTCAATTGCAGGTGCGATGCCTTATCAGTTGTCGCCCACTGAAAAAAAGGAAGGTGTATTCCTTGTTGCCACAGAACAGTTACATGGAAGTAGCTTTCAGCAAACAGTTATTTTACTGACACATTACAGTAAGCGTGGCGCTACCGGGCTCGCCATTAATCGACCGGCGGGCATGCCTTTACAGCAGGCATTTCCCGATGTTTATCAATTACAACAACGCAGCGACCCTTTGTATCTTGGCGGCCCGGTAAGCACTAGCGCTATTTTTGTTTTACTGCGCACTCAACAACCGGAAAAAACGATGCATCGTATCGCTGATGATGTTTATTTTTCTACAGGTAGAAATATATTTACACATCCACCCAAACTTACAGCACATACCGAGACACGCACTTATGCGGGCTATGCAGGCTGGGCTGCTGGGCAGTTACAACGTGAAATTCATCGAGGTGACTGGATTATGGTACGCACCCACCCTAAAATTATTTTTGAAGATTCCACTGAGAATCTGTGGCAACGTTTAAGTAAACGCTGGAAGGGGAAGTGGATTTAACTTGGGTTTCGCAACTTTAAATTGATATAGCCTTATTTATTTTCTTCTTCACTAAAGTCATCTGGTAATTCATGTGCTATGCCTTTGTGGCAATCGATACATGTTTGATTTTTTTCAGCCATTTTTTTATGCTTGCGTGCGGCGCGCCCCTGTTGTTCTTCGAAATCCATAGATTCTACAGTATGGCAAATACGACATTCACGGGAATCAGTTTCTTCCATTTTTTGCCATACAATTTTGGCCATTGTCAGTCGGTAGTTGTTATATTTTTCCTTGCTGTCAATCGTGCCTATGAAATGATGCCAAACATCTTTGGCGGCACGAATCTTTGCGATCATCTTGGGGGAAAAGTCTCGCGGCACATGACAATCAGAGCAGGTTGCGCGTATACCAGTACGGTTTTTATAATGCGCAGTATCTTTGTATTCTTCGTAAGCAATAGTCATTTCATGACAAGAAATACAAAATGATTCGGTATTGGTTGCGTCTACTGCCCGATGAAAGCCAATGACCAACAAAAATCCCGCAATTACTGCATAAGCAATGACGGAGAAAGAAACACCTTTTAGAAATTTAGACATAAAATTATCAAGCTACAATTTTGTGTTGCGGTGATTGTTGTTTAAGCATTGGCATGACTCTATCTTTTCTCACAAGGTATAGGAAATACTAGAGTCATGTTTTTGCAAATATATCCATGGTGATTCCTTTGTACCAATCAGTTGCAAACCTAGCCTCTTTGAGTCGTGTTTTACGAGAGGTATTTGCAGGGCTCAGGCCACCAGATACTCGCTCCAGTTGTCCATTTTTTAAACGATACACTGCTGCTGATGAAAAGGCATATTTGGGATTAATAAAACTATAAATACTGGTGGTATAAGTTACATCGGGTAACGTTCCACCACTTAATTCAGCAACAATAGCAGCCGCACAAATTTTTCCTTGGGTGTTGGCAGTATGACCCGATTTTTGCATAGGGTCGGCAATACAGGCATCACCGATTATATGAATATTTTTTTGTATTGTAGATGCGAAATTTTGTTGATTTACGGGGCACCACCCTGATTCATCGACTAAGCCAGCAGTTTTAGCAATTTCTCCTGCATGTTGTGGTGGAATTAAATTAACAACATCTCCCTTTACCGTGCCCACAGTACGTCCGGTCAGTGATAATGCATCGGCATTCGCTGATATAATTTCACCTTGTTCAGAACCATCAATCCATTCAATCATGCCTTTGTAAAATTTATCCCATCCACTACGAAACAAGCTTAGTGCTTCAGAGCTGCCACTGGAGTCAATCAGTAGAATTTTTGAGGAGGGTTTGTGTTTTTTAAGATAATATGCAATTAAGCTAGCGCGTTCATAAGGGGCAACAGAAGCGCGAAAAGGCTTGCGTGGTGTCGCAATGATCACTGTACCGCCATCTTTCATTGTTTCTAATTGTTTTTTCAGCAGTGTTGTTTGTATGCCCGCCTTCCAGGCATGTGGCATTATTTTACTGGCGGCTTCACTGGATCCTTCAATTTCATTCCAGTTAAAAGAAATGCCAGGAGAAATGACTAAACGATCATACATGAGTGTTTTACCCCCTTTTAGGGTTAGTTTTCTCACAGTGGCATCGATTGAAACTACCATGTCATGTATGACATTAACCCCCCGATTATTGCGTAGACCATTATAATTATGGGTAATAAAACGCAGTGGTTTCATTCCCGCCAATACGGTATTACTGAAGGG
>Ga0256839_1003792_pt1 | contig 15283 bp, 13 predicted proteins | sample 354166metaG_FD_185968 | JGI IMG/M metagenome (GOLD analysis project Ga0256839, IMG submission 185968) | Hydrothermal vent microbial communities from Mid Atlantic Ridge, Atlantic Ocean - 354-166 | ecosystem: Environmental > Aquatic > Marine > Hydrothermal vents | place: Atlantic Ocean: Mid... | reverse complement strand
TAACGGTACTGAGGACAAACGGAATATTATGCTCTACCGAAGTCCTGGCCAGGATTTCGGCCGACCCCGGCCACATCAACGATTGCAGACCAATGGGGGGGATACCGAAAGGGGCATCATATTCATGCCCGAACAGTGTTTTTTTGATGCTGGCGCCCGGATGATGGCCAATATAGCAGGGCATCAGCTCTATCTGCCGTATATCTGCGGTATTTTTTGTTACATTCAGGTCATCATTGCAGCCCCCGGTGAGGTAGTCATAGGCAAACCGGGGCATCCGTTGCTTAGCCCGTTTTTGCAGATAAGCGATGGAAGGGTAATCGGTGTTAATATCAAAGGCCATAATCAGTTTATCATTTGCTCGTGTAAAGGGTCCGTAACTTGCAATAAATATATCATGACCAGGCCAATTATCCCGGCCACCAGCACATAATATAGGGTAGGCAGCAGGGTTTTACGCAGCACGTTGCACTCCCTGCCCAACAGGCCTATCAGCAGGAAGCCTGAAACCAGGATGGGGAGAAAAGCCAGCAGGGCTTGTAAGGCTATGTTTTCTTGAATTGCGATGATTTAGCGATGGTATTGCGTGAAAAGTTATCCTGTTCCGGACACAGGTGAAAGGGAAATGTTATGAAAGGCATTTGCCAACACCCTAAACCTAACTCCGTGCTATTTTAAAACAAATTATGGCCCTGCCTTGCGGGGGAAAACCAACATTCCCGGATAACTGTTCTTTTCGGCTGCTTATTTTTCTATTTTCGCCTTAGTTAGAACAAATACTGCTCCGCAAACCCGTTTTTTGTGAAGATAAAAACCCTTTTCAGTCCCAAGCCTCTGCACCCCATCCAAATGGGCTGGTTTATTCTGATAGAACTATTGTTATTGTTTGGGGAGACTTTTTCCAAATTTCACCTTTTCGGCCCGTTTCATCTTTTTGACTTCAGCTTTTTACTGTTGGCCGGTTGGTCGGCATGGTACTATTTCAAACAACCCAGAGCCTTCCTCGTCTGGCCTGTCCTGTTCATCCTGGGCTTCTCGGTTATCTATTTAATCTATTCTTATCTGGCCCAATTGGGGCCGGTAAACTATATGGTCAGGCAGTATGCCATGTTCGTGTATATGGGGGGTAGTTGGCTATTGTTTGCCTCTTTCATTTCTCCGGAATACCAAAAGTTTAATGTCCGGTTTATTGCCTTAATGGGGTTAGCCGCTGTTGGTCTGCAATTGATTTATCACGCTTACCTTTTCCTGTTTACCGATGATTTTTCCCTCTTCGGGGCCTTCAATTATTATAACAAGATGGCCGTTATGGCCCTGATCGTGGCCGGGGCCTATGGGCTGGTTTATTTTAACAAAAGCTGGCAAAAAATTGGGTTCGGGTTGTTATATCTGCTGCTAACCACCACCCTTGGCCATTCATCGGCTTTCCTGGCTGCTTTTTTTGTCTTAACCGCCTATATTGTGCTTAAAGCCAATAAGCTGATAAAAATTGCCGGCCTGGGCTTAATTGTGGTAGCCCTGGTGGTCTTTGTCCTCTACCTGCCACAATTCTCCGACCATAATGCCGAATGGCGGATGGTGTTCTGGAAGGTGAGCCTGAAGGAGATAATCGTTGATAAATCTGCCATCCTGGGGCACGGATTTGGGGTCCCCTATTCATCGCAGCAGGTGCTGGATATGTTCCGCGAAAGCCTGAACTCCCCCTGGTTTGAGGTACGGCCCGAAGAGCAATACCTCTCACCCATGCACAACAGTTTTATTACCCTGGCCTTTCATCTCGGTCTTATTCCCGCCCTGTTTATTGTCGTGCCGCTTATCCCGGCCTTTAACTACCTGTTTTTTGCCGCTCCCGGTGAGCACTTACCCCGGCTTGATTTTCTGGTTCTGGCCTTGCTGGGGGCCAGTGTCTGGGCCAGTTTTAATGTAGTGCTTGAACTGCCCCACAGTTCAACTTTCTATTGGCTGATTTATTTCACCTTGGTTTACAATTTGAGAACACGGCAAAGCCTGCCGGTTTAGTTATGGCAAAGCGTAAGATTTTGTTTGTCGGCCAGTTTGCCCCCCCGGTACACGGGGTAAGTGTTATGAACGAGTACGTTTTACACAGTAAGCTGCTGAACCAACACTTTGACTTTGTAAAAATCAACCTGACTACGGCCCGCTCCATTGAAAACATTGGCCAACCCGGTCTGGGAAAATACCTGAAATTTACCGGTATCCTGTTGAATACGTTAAGGCAATTGGTAGCCAATAAGTTTTATCTGGCATATTTAACTTTGTCACCGGTTGGTTATGCTTTTGTTAAAGACAGTATCATTGTCAGGTTAATCAGGTTTTTTAACGTGCCCCTGGTCTTGCACTTGCATGGTAAGGGTATTGACCGGGCCATTACCCAAGGGGGGGCTAAAACACGTAAGCAATACAATAAGGTTTTTGCCGGGGCTACGGTTATCACCCTGTCGGCAGGGTTAGAAAAAGATATTGCCCAAATTACTACCTACAAAAAAGTTTTTGTGGTGAACAACGGCATCCCGGCCAATGTGGTACGGGCAAAGGCAGCCGGCAAAAAACCCATGGAGATTCTGATGCTATCGAACCTCATCAAAGCCAAAGGGGCGTTTGACCTGCTGCAAGCTACCCGGATGCTATCGGCCAAAGGCCTGACGGGGTTTAAGGTGGTTTTTGCCGGGGCCTGGGGCGAAACAGGCTTTGCCGGGGAATTTTTACCCTATGTGGCCGCCAATGGCCTGGAAACGGTAGTAGAATTGCCCGGCCCGGTTTATGGGCCGGAGAAGGAAAAGGCCCTTGCCGGGGCTGAGCTGTTTGTGCTGCCTACGTACTACGCTAATGAGTGTTTCCCGCTGACTATCCTGGAGGCCATGCGCCAGGGGCTGCCGGTGATAGCTACCCCTGAAGGCGCCATAGCCGAAATGGTGGTGCACGAAAAAACCGGCCTTATTATTCCTGCCCGCAACCCGCAAAAATTAGCAGCCGCTATAGAAAAACTAATGCTTGACCGTGAATTACGCCTACAAATGGGCCGCGCAGCCAAAGCGCGCTTTAGCAACCACTATACTTTGGATATCTTTGAGAAGAATATGCTTACGGTGTTTAATAAAATCAACAGGTAATGTGCGGAATAGCCGGCTTTGTGAATTATACCGGGCCGGAGGCCTATATTGATTCGGTTGCCCGTATTCAATATCACCGGGGGCCCGATCACCAGGCGGTGTGGCGGCATGAGGCGGTAACCCTCTGCCACCAGCGGCTGAGCATCATCGACCTCTCTGCCGAGGCAAACCAACCGATGGTAAAAACCGGCTTGACCATCGTTTTCAACGGTGAAATTTACAACTACCGGGAAGTACGGCAGCAGCTTACCGATCAACATGGGGCCACGTTTACTACTACTTCCGACACCGAAGTGGTGTTGGAAGCTTACCGGGCGCTGGGGCCTGCCTGCCTGCACAAGTTTAAAGGGATGTTTGCCCTGGCAATTTATGACCATCAGCGCCAGGAGCTGTTTTTAGCCCGCGACCCCTTTGGCATCAAACCCCTGTTTTATGTCCCTCAGGGCCGGTTGTTTGCCTTTGCTTCGGAACTGAAAACCCTGGTAAAAATGCCGGGGTTAACCCGGGAGATCAATACGCAAGCCCTGGTAGCAGCCGTAAATTATCTTTGGTTACCGGAATCGCTAACCATGTTCAAGGGTATTTATAAGCTCCCTTCGGGCAGCTATTTGCTCAGGAAACCCGATGGTCATATTCATGTCACCCGCTATTATCAGCCGGTAAGAAAGACCGTTGACCGGCCCCTGGCCGAAGTGGTTGACCTGGTTGACCAAAGCCTGCAAGACACCATTGCCCGGCACATGGTTGCCGATGTGCCCGTAAGTACTTTTTTAAGCGGAGGGCTTGACTCATCGCTGATTGCCGTATTGGCACAGCAACATACCCCCGGGCTGGCTACGTACAGTATTAATATTTTACCGGAAGACCAACGGGTTGAACAAATGCCCGATGATGCCAACTATGCCCGGCAATTGGCGGCCCGGCATGGTTTTGACCACCATGAGATAACCATTACCCCCAAAATTGCCGAACACTTACCGCACATGGTTTATCACCTGGATGAGCCTATTGGCGACCCGGCTGCTATTAACACCTACCTGATCAGTCAGGAAGCGAAAAAAAACGGTAGTAAGGTGCTCTTATCGGGGATGGGGGCCGATGAGATATTCTTTGGGTACCGCAGGCAACAAGCCACGCTGATGGCCTTAAGGTTCAGCAGAATGCCCCTGCCCCTGCAAAAAATGGTGCGTTGGGGGGCGCAACAGTTGCCGGTGCAAATCGGTGGCAAGGGCTTTAAACCGGGCCGGTGGGCGCAGCGGTTTGCTACTTTTGCCGGACTGCCCCCATCGGCAGCCTATATGCGCAGCTATTCCTACTACGATGAGGCCTCTATTAACCGTTTGTTCGTTGATGATATTACGGCCGGCTACCGGGCTTTGGTGGCCGAACACCAGGCGATATTCACCGGGCATTACCAGGGCGACCTGATTAACCAGATGTGCCAAACCGACTTGCAGATGTTTATGAATGGCCTTAACCTTACCTATACCGACCGGGCCTCAATGGCCGCTTCGGTAGAAGTAAGGGTGCCGTTTATTGACCGGGAAGTTATTGACCTGGCCATGACCATCCCCGGCCGGCAAAAATATCACCGGCATATACCCAAAAATATTTTAAAACGGGTGGCAGAAAAATACCTGCCCCGGGAAATTGTTTTCCGGCCCAAGGCTTCCTTCGGGGCCCCCATTCGCAGTTGGATTTCAGGCCCGTTAAAAGATATGGTTGACGATTTATTAAGTACACAAAACCTGCAAAAAAGAGGTGTTTTTAATCCGGAAGTTGTCAGCCGCCTTATTAAAGATGACCGTCAGGGAAAAAAGGACAATGCCTACCAAATATATGAATTGCTAACCCTGGAGTTGTGGCTGCAGCGCTATCTGTAACGGGTTTAGCAAAGAGGTCGTGGCGGCCATCAAACCTACGTAACTGTCCCCGGAAAACTAAAGTTAATAATTTATACTGAATGCCGCCTTGCCTGCTTAGCGATTGTTAGGTATTGTGCCTATCAATATTTTCTTCTCCGAATAGATTTTTTGTCAATTACCATCAAACTATTTTCAAAGCTTTCATTTCTGTCTATAAGTTCCATGAGAATTTCGGATAAATCCAGTGGCTCAAATTCAACCAAGCGGAAAAAGATTACACCTTCTTTAGGTTTCATGTCCAATTTGAAGATCAATGTGCCAAAATCACTATCTAAAGTCAAAATAGTTCGACTTTCCTTTATTGCATCCAATACTTTTAAATCACTAACCCCGGGGTTAACTTCTTGTATAGATGAAATATCAATATTTTGTTCCCTTAGCCAATCAATACTTCGTTTCGGGAAGTTTTCGTCTGCCAAGAACTTCATTAAGCTGATTTCTGTCTGAGTTCAACGAGTAACCCGTCCTTTACACAATCATTTAGGTAAGAGAAAACAGCCTGGATATCTTCTATTGTAATATTAGGATAATTCTCAAGGATATCTTTTTCTGACCAGCCATTTGCCAGGCGATCCAAAATAAACTCCACAGTAATCCTTGTCCCACGGATTACTGGTTTCCCAAGTAGGATATCATTATCGGATACTATTTTATCTTGCCATTTCATATTACTAAGATACGTCTTTTTCAATTGAATTGTTCTCATGGCATAATACCCAACGGTGGGCAAGTAACACTTTCCGGGCAAAATGTTTGTTGGTAACGCAAACCAGTGTTAGAATGGTTTAAATAGCTTTATTTTTGTTGGAAATTCATTGCCGGTTCGGGCGGGGATATGCTTAAACTAAACAATACCCGTAAGCAAATGCATTACACAAGGCTGGTTTTAGGATCAGGGATTATTTACCTGCTACTTTCAGGTGGATGTCAACAAGCGCTTACCGACCACCTTAAAAACCCACAAATAGTCATCAAGCCCGGGCAGTCCTCACCTTCTGAATGGGTTATTGAGGCAAACGATAATTTCATCCTTGATAACACCTACGATCAGGGGCAGCAGGTTACCCGTTTTTCCGCTGAGCAAGGTGGGCAGATCATTTTCAGCCAGGAGGTATTGCTTGACTCCGGGGATTATTTTCTGCTGGTGCGGTTCTATACCCGGATAAAGCAGGGGGAGTTTTTTATCGGGGCGGGCGAAAAAAAATTGTTTATCACAAGGCAAAACCTTGAAGTATGTGAGAGAACGGTTTTAACGTTGACGGCCGATGGGCCCCAAAAGACAAAAATTAGTTTTGGGTTCCGTGAGAACTCCGTTGGCCGGGCCTATGTGGCGTCAATTCAGTGGGTTAAGGTACACTATAAATTTCCCGGGGAAAATGCCGATTTAACCCGCCAATATGTGCGCGATAAACTTGACATACAAGGAGATTTTAACCTTAACCTTGACAAAAATATTGCCAAACTGGCCAAAGCGCTTAACCAAACCCTGCTGACAAAAAACCAGCCGTTAGCCCTAACCATGGCTCCCGACAATGTTTTCACCTCTACTGTAACCCCCTTTTTTTATCGCTATAGCCACGACAGGAACATTCGCGACAGCTACTGCCAAAAAAGCAGCTTATCCCTTGATGATTTACTCGGGTTGTTTAATGTGCCGGCCCGGCAAATTCATTGGCAAAAAAATTGTACGGGGTTTCATCAGTTCTTGGAGTACTGGCACCCCAAAGAGCGAAAATGGAAAATTTTGGACCCATACTATGGCATCACTTATGTTGACAGCAAAGGGATGGAACTGAATTTTGAAGAGGTTGAGCGCATGGTTAACGAGGGGTGTTTTTCCGCCAAAAACATTAAAAAGCTTGCTATCGGCCGGCTGTTGTATAACGAAGAAGAAATAATAACGGCCTGGTATTCTTCTACCCTGGCAATATATGTAAATTAAGTTGGGACAAAATTCTTGAAAAAACAGCAAGTAGTACAAACCTGCAAACCACATCGTTGTCAACTAACATTGCCGCTATGTGCTAAGTCATTAATTATCACTTTATTTGAGCACAGATTGGCAAATGACAATACAAGATAACAAGGTTAAAATGGATAATAAAAAATATTTGCAGGAAAAAGGGGAGTATTTAAACAAAAACCCAACCTGGCATGCGGAGGATTCGCCATTTAAAGCCAAATGGATTTTAACTATTTTAAGGAAAAACAATATCTCTCCCAATACAGTGGTTGAAGTTGGCTGTGGTGCCGGGGAAATCTTGCACCAATTATATAAAAAACTACCTGATGATGTAGAATTTAAAGGCTATGATATTGCCATTGACGCCATCAAATTAGCAAAAAAAAGGGAACAGGAACGTTTATCATTTTATCATGAAGATTTCTTTCAAACGAAAGAATACGCTGATTTATTATTGGTAATTGACGTATTTGAGCATGTTGAAGATTGTTTTGCCTTTTTAAGATCATGTAAGAACCGGTCAAAGTTTGTTGTTTTTCATATCCCGATTGAAATTTCTGCACAAGCGGTAGTAAGAAACAGGTTAATGGTGGGTAGAAAGTCGGTTGGTCACTTGCATTACTTTATGAAAGAAACAGCTTTAGCAACATTGGCGGACACAGGTTTTGAGATCTTAGATTATAATTATACGGCCGGTATGCTCGAGTTACCCAACAAGGCACTCATTTCAAAACTGGCTGCTGTACCCAGACGTGTTTTGTTCAGGATAAATGAAGATTTTACCGTTAGATTATTAGGTGGATATTCTTTGATGGTGCTGGCAAAATAATCATTTTTTCAGCTATTGTCACTAATTACAAGTACTTTTACACCCTATGAAGCAGGTTGTTCAAAGTTTTAAAACCGGAGAGTTAGCGGTAAAAGAAGTGCCCTGGCCACAGCTTGCCAAAGGCTATGTGCTGGTAGAAAACAGGGCTTCATTGATTAGCAGCGGCACCGAGCGGGGTACCGTGCAAGTAGCCCAGGCCAACTTGCTTGACAAAGCCCGCCAGCGCCCCGACCTGGTAGCACAAGTGCTGCAAAACATTAAAAAGGAAGGGCTGCAAGCAACTTTCGCCAAGGTGCGCACCAAGCTGGATGCCCCTAAAGCCCTGGGCTATAGCACGGCAGGGGTAGTGCTGGCCTCTATGGATACCCAAAACCGCTACAAGGCAGGTCAACGGGTAGTTTGTGCCGGGCAGGACCTGGCCTCACATGCCGAAGTGGTGGCTGTACCGCAAAACCTGACGGCCGCCATTCCTGAAAATGTGTCTTTTGAGGAGGCTGCTTTTACTACCCTGGGGGCTATTGCCCTGCAAGGCGTAAGGCAGGCCGATGTGCGCCTCGGTGAAAATGTAGCCGTAATCGGGTTGGGTTTGCTGGGCCAGCTTACCGCCCAGTTACTCTCGGCCTCGGGGTGCCGTGTGCTGGGCATTGACCTGGACAAAACCCTGGTTAACCTCGCTATCGCCAACGGTATAGATGAAGCCCACCCGCGAAACAACCAAAATTTAGCCGCCGCCTGCCACCAGTTTACCGGCCGGCATGGCTTTGATAAAGTTATTATTACGGCCTCGGCCAAATCCAACGACCCGCTGTCCCTGGCGGCAGAAATTGCCGCCCAAAAGGGGTAATTGTGGTAGTGGGGGCCGTGGGCATGCACCTTGAACGGGAGCCCTATTTCTATAAAAAAGAACTGGAGCTAAAGATGTCGTGCTCCTACGGGCCGGGCCGCTATGATGTTCAATACGAAGAACTCGGCCGTGATTACCCCTATGCTTACGTGCGCTGGACAGAACAGCGCAATATGGAGGCCTTTCTGCAGATCGTGAGCAAAGGCGCCTTAAAACTGCAACCGCTGATATCGCATACTTTCCCCATTGATGAAGCCAAAGAAGCGTATAAGCTGGTGAGTGACGAAACCAACGACACAAGCCTGGGCATTATTTTGCAATATCCGCCAGGGGAAAAGCCGAAAGAGGTGGTACTGGCTACCCCGGCACCACCGGTAGCCACGGGTAAGGTGGTTGCGTCTTTTATCGGGGCCGGCAGTTTTGCCCAATCCTACCTTATTCCTACCGTCAAGCAACATGTACCCCTGGCGGCAGTGCTGTCGGGCAGGGGGATCAATGCCGAACATGTAGCGCGTAAGTTTGGCTTTCACAGGGCAGTTTCTGAGGCCGGGGCAATAATCAACGATGATACGGCCAATACCGTATTCATTGCCACCCAGCATAATACCCATGCACAATACGTGAGCGAATGCCTGCAGGCCGGGAAGCACGTTTTTGTGGAAAAACCACTGGCCCTCAATGAAGAAGAACTGCAAACTGTGACCACAGCCTATGAAAATTCAGGGGTGGTGCTGGGAATTGGCTTCAACAGGCGTTTCTCAGCCGCTGCCCAAAAAGTGCAAGCTGTATTTAACGATGCCAACACCCCCCTGTTAATGAACTTCCGGATAAATGCCGGCCTGCTGGCGGCCGACCATTGGTCGCAGATAGAAGAAACCGGGGGTGGCCGGCTAATTGGCGAAGTATGTCATTTTATCGACCTGATGCAGTTTGTTACCGGGGCGGAGCCGGTTAAAGTTTATGCCGAAGCCTTACCGGGCCTGAGTGAAAAACAAACCAATGCCGACAACCTGGCACTGAATATCCGCTTTAGCAATGGCTCGGTGGGCGCCATTGTGTATGCAGCCAATGGCGATAAAAGCCTGCCCAAAGAACGGCTGGAGTTTTTTGCCGCAGAAAAAGTAGCGGTCATCAATGACTTTAACTCGGTAACCCTTTACCAGGAGAATAAGGCAAAAACCATCAAAACCACCGGCAAGGGCCACAAGCAGGAGGTTGAGGCCTTTCTGCAGGCGGTACAACAAGGCACCCCGTTTGCTATCCCGTTTAACTCGGTATATAAAACCACCCTGGCAACGTTTAAATGTATTGATTCTTTGGCCACCGGACTGCCGCAATGGTTATGAAAGACGTAAAAACAGAGATCGCCTATCTCGGGGTATTGTTTATTGCCTTTACCTTGCCGTTCAGTGCAAAAATAAACAGTATCGCTATTATTTTAAGTAGTACCCCGGTAGCCATCGGCCTGCTCACCGACAAACCTTTTCGGCAACAACTCTGGCACAACCTTCAGCACAATTATGTTGCCCTGGCCATGGCAGCTTTCGCCCTGTTCTATGCTGTATCTGCCGCTATCCACTGGTCTTCTTACCAGGATGTTGATGCCATGCTCAAACACCTGGAAATGCGCCTGCCCTTTTTACTGCTGCCTGTGGCCATGGCTATTGTTCCCGGCCTGCAACCACAACAAATCAAACGGCTGTGGTTAGCCTTTCTTTCCGGTATTTTCCTGAGCAGCATTATTTTATTACTCACCGCCACGTATGTAACCTGGACTACCGGTAGCTGGTACAATTTACATCCCCGGTATAATGTGCCGGAAAATAATTTCATGTATCACCGCCTGGGCTCCTATTTAAACCTGCATGCAGTGTATTATTCGGCTATGGTAGCCCTTGCTTTTATTTTATCACTGGTTTACCCACGGCATCATTTCCATAAGGCAAGCCTTAAAGGGCGCTTGTTGATGGTTTTGGTTCCTGTTTACTTACTTACCCTGCTTTTTCTCCTTAAATCAGCCACCCTGCTGATTGCCACCCTGCTGATTGTGGTTAGCTACGCCATGTACCATCTTTTCCGGGCCCGCCAGCAAATTACCCGCTGGCAAAAAGTTGGGGCAATGCTAATCCTGCTGCTAATTATAGCGGTAATCGGCCAACGAATACTGCAAAAAACCGGTCACCCGCGCCATCTGTTCCGTTACAGTTTTGTTGAGCCCGGTGGGGGCAACTGGAACGTTTTTAACTTGCGGAAAGCCAAATGGGATGTAGCCAGCGAAGCCATTGCCGACTACTGGCTTTGGGGCACAGGCCCGGCCAATATGCAAGATATCCTGGATGATTATTACGCCCGCAACCTGTTTATCAATGCTTTACAACATCACTATAACCCGCACAACCAACTCCTGCAGTCGTTTCTCACCCTGGGCATTGCCGGTGGCCTCATTATCTTCTCCGTCTTTGTGTTCTCTTTTTGGCAAGCGGTAAAAAAACATGATGTGGTCTGGCTGTTATTTTTGTTAGCCTTTGGCCTGTTTTCCATTTCAGAATCAACCCTGGAAGTAAACAAAGGCATTGTGTTGTTTTCCTTTGCCACCAGTTTGTTTTCTTACCAACCCCAACGGAGCGGGTTTTATCTGCAATGAAAACAATTGCCCATACCACCTTCGACCGCCTTTATGCCTACCTTAGCCGGCAGCCCCCGGAAAAACGGTTTCTTGGCTATGACCCTTTTGATGGCCTGAACAGCCCGCTGATAGCAAAAACCATTTTCGGGAGATCCAGGTTTATACGCCTGGCCTGGGTGCAGTTTTTTAAAAAAAGCCCGGTCAATTTACGCAGGCTGGCCCTGGTCAAGCCGGGGTATAACCCCCAGGCCCTGGGCTTGTTTTTGTCTGCCTATAGCTTGCTCTATAAGAAATTTGGCCGCCAAGGAGATTTACAGGCGGTGAAGTTTTTAATCGAAAAAATTAAGGCAACCAAAATTTCCGGCTATGCCGGGGCCTGCTGGGGATATAACTTCAACTGGCAGGCACGGGCTTTTTACCAGCCGCGCAACACCCCCATGATTGTGCCCACTACAGCCGTTTTTAATGGTTTACTGGCCGCTTATGCGCTAACGAAAGACCAGGAAGTTTTAGCCCTGGCCTTATCCGTAGCGGATTTTATAACCACCCACCTGAACCGCAGCTATGCGGCAGACAGCTTTGCCTTTTCGTATTCCCCGGCTGACCATTCGGTAATTTACAATGCCTCGTTAATGGCCTCACAGGTGCTGGCCAGCGTGTACCATCACACGCAAGAGCAAAAGCTTCTGGCCGATATTGAGGCCTCGGTTAAGTTTTGTCTCAACCATCAGCACCCTGACGGCCACTGGACGTACGGCACCAAACCTTACCACCAATGGATAGATAATTTTCATACCGGTTATAACCTGGAAAACCTGGCCAAAATTGCCCGCTATGTTGCAGTCCCCGGCCTGCAGGAAGCCATTGCCCGCGGCTTTGACTATTACATAACCACCTTTTTTACTGCCGATGGCCGGTGTAAATACTATGCCGGCAAAACCTATCCGCTTGATATCAATAACCCGGCACAACTATTGGCCACCTTGGTGGCCTTAGACCAAAAAACGGCTCATCAGGCGTTAGTTGGCAGGGTAATATCCCGGACAAATAAAACCATGCAAGACCACAAGGGCTACTTTTACTATCAGCAACACCCTTATTATACCAATAAGATAAATTATCTTCGCTGGTCACAGGCCTGGATGTTTTACGGCCTTAGCCAATACCTGTTTGCCGAATGAGTACGATTAATACCGTAAAATTATTTGACATTGATGTGCATAACCTGACCATGCAACAAACCGTTGCCCTGATTGATGCAGCCATCCAAAACAAACGCCAGGTTGTACACAACTGCATCAATGCCAACAAGGTAGTGTTAATTCAAAAAGATGAGGCATTAAAGCAAAGCCTGAAAGAGGCTGATATTATCAGTGCTGACGGCCAGGCCGTAGTCTGGGCTTCGCGCCTGTTTGGCACCCCCTTGCCCGAACGGGTGCCCGGTATTGACTTAATGGAGGAAATTATTGACCATGCGGCCAAAGCCGGCTACAAAATATTTTTTTTCGGGGCCGAAGAAGATATTGTGGCCAAAGTAGCCAAAATTTATGCTTCCCGCTATGGCAAGGCGCTGGTGGCCGGGTATCGTAATGGTTATTTCAACAAGGAAGAAGGGGCATCAATTGCCCGGGAAATTAATGCATCCGGGGCTGTAATACTGTTTGTGGCCATTCCTTCGCCACAAAAGGAGCTTTTTATAAAAAAGTATAAAAGCCAAATGCCCAACGTCATGCTGATGATGGGGGTGGGGGGAAGTTTTGATGTTGTTGCCGGAAAAGTAAAACGTTCGCCCAGGTGGATGCAGGACAATGGCCTGGAGTGGCTCTACCGGCTGATTCAGGAGCCCCGGAAGATGTGGCGCAGGTATTTGCTGGGCAATTTCAACTACATTTGGCTGACATTCAGGGCCATCCAACAGCATAAAAACAAGAAAAAATAGAAAAAACTTGTGTTTTTATTGCTTCTAACGCTAACTTTGTTTGCTTTTTAAACCTTTTATTAACCACGGGTGTCTAACCCCATATAACCAAGACCACAAAGGTTACTTTTTGGTAGCCAAACGAATAAGGATATACAATGCCGAAGTCTTTTCATTTAAAGCTCAAAACCATCTATTATGTTGGCGACCTGGTGGCACTCAACCTGGCTATCTTTTTTGCCTCCACCATTAAATTTGCCAATGGTATTGAATACCATGCCGACCGGTACCCGGAACTGTTTATTGCCTTTAATGCTTCCTGGCTATTGCTGGTTACCCTGGCCAAAGCCTATGACCTGCCGCGGATTGAACGGGTATCTACCCGTATATACCGCATCCTGGGGCTGATTGTCTTTCACGGCTTGCTGATTGCCGGGTTGTGGGTTGGGGCCAAAGCCTATTATTATTCACGGGAGTTCCTCCTGCTCACCTATTTGTTCTTTACCGGCTTAATGATCGTCTGGCGTACCACGTTGATCTATGCCCTGCGTGTTTACCGCAAGACAGGCCTTAACCATAAAAACGTTGTGGTATATGGCTATGGCGATATTGCTAATGAATTAGTGGTGTTCTTCCGCGCCCACCCCGAATACGGTTATCAGTTTAAAGGCTTTTTTGATGATAAAATAACCGATGGCTGGGGAATTAAAGGGTCTTTCAAGGAGATTAAGGAGTATGTGAAAGCGAATAAGATAGATGAAATTTATTGTTGCCTGCCTTATGTTAACTATGAAAATATCCGGGACCTGATTGATTTTGGTGATGAGTCGCTGGTGAAAATCAAGCTACTTACCGATTTCCGTGGCTTCTCCTCCAAAGGTGTGGCCTTGCAGCGCTACGATCATATCCCCATCCTCTCGGTAACATCCACCCCATTGGATGATTGGAAGAACCGTTTTATCAAACGAAGCTTTGACATTGCTTTTTCCCTTTTTGTTATTGTATTTATCTTCTCCTGGCTGTTTCCCATCATCGCTTTGCTGATTAAGCTCGAGTCGCGGGGGCCGGTGTTTTTTAAACAAAAACGCACCGGGCAGGACAACAAGGATTTCTATTGTTACAAGTTCCGCTCCATGACCGTGAACCAGGATGCTGATAAAAAACAAGCCTCCCGCAACGATGGCCGGATTACCCGTATCGGCCGGTTTATCCGCAAAACCAGTATTGATGAGCTACCGCAATTTTTTAATGTCCTGAAAGGCGAGATGTCGGTTATCGGCCCCAGGCCCCATATGCTTAAACATACGGAAGAGTATGCCAAAAAGGTAGAGAAATTCATGGCCAGGCACTTTGTGAAGCCGGGAATTACCGGCCTGGCCCAGGCAAAAGGCTACCGGGGCGAAACCATTTACCTGCATCAAATGCGCAACAGGGTTAAGTTGGATAGGTTTTATGTAGAAAATTGGTCTATTTTGCTGGATATAAAAATTCTGGCCATGACCACGCTAGCCATGCTTAAAGGAGACGATAATGCCTTTTAATATTGCCGCAGTACTTATTTCGCTGGCGGTATCATTACTTCTCATGCCCCTGCTCATTAAGCTTTTTGCCCGCAGAAGCCTTATTGACAAGGTTGAACGGAGAAAAATCCATGATCGGGAAGTGCCTACTATGGGCGGGGCCGGCTTTGTCGGGGCCTTTGCCATTACCATCCTGCTGATGGGCTCTTTTGAGCAATTAAGCCTGCACCGGGTGGAGTTGCTCACCATCTCGGTAATGTTTGTGGTGGGCCTGCGTGATGATTTAATTGAACTGAATGCCATCTCCAAACTGATAGCCCAACTGGTGCCGGCTATTTTACTGATCTTTCTGACCAACCTTGTTTTTCCTTCGCTTTATGGTTTCCTGGGAATAAATGAAATCCCCTACTGGCTGGGGGCGCTGATTTCCTTGTTCACCATTATCGGCCTCACCAACTCTTACAACCTGATAGACGGCTTAGACGGGCTGGCCGGTTCGCTCGCGGTACTGGCTGCTATTTTGCTGG
>Ga0256839_1003791_pt1 | contig 15283 bp, 15 predicted proteins | sample 354166metaG_FD_185968 | JGI IMG/M metagenome (GOLD analysis project Ga0256839, IMG submission 185968) | Hydrothermal vent microbial communities from Mid Atlantic Ridge, Atlantic Ocean - 354-166 | ecosystem: Environmental > Aquatic > Marine > Hydrothermal vents | place: Atlantic Ocean: Mid... | reverse complement strand
TCGAACTTCATCACCAAGTACATCTTCAGCCAAGATCACAAGATGATTGCCAAGCAGTTTCTGATCACGGGTATGATTTGGGCCTTGATCGGGGCCGCTATGTCGGTCATCTTCCGCTTACAATTGGGTTTTCCTGAGGAAAGCTTGGCATGGCTAAAGCCCTTGCTGGGCAAATGGATTGAGGTGAATCCGGATACGGGCATAGGGACACTCTCTCAAGAGTTCTACTATGCTTTGGTGACGATGCACGGTACTATTATCGTGTTTTTCGTGCTCACTGCCGGGCTGTCGGGTACGTTCTCCAACTTGCTTATTCCCCTGCAAGTAGGTGCTCGCGATATGGCCTCGCCTTTTATGAATATGCTGTCGTATTGGTTCTTCTTCCTGGCTAGTGTAGTGATGTTCTTATCGCTATTTGTCAGTACAGGGCCATTTGCTGGGGGTTGGACGGCTTACCCGCCATTGAGTGCTTTGCCACAGGCCTCTGATGGATCAGGTGTGGGTATGGACTTGTGGCTGGTTTCTTTGGTGTTCTTTGTGGTTTCGGTTGCCTTGGGTGGTATCAACTACGTAACCACAGTGCTCAACTTGCGCACCAAAGGAATGAGCTTGTGGCGCATGCCCTTGACGGTATGGGCGTTTTTCATTACGGCTATTATTGCGCTGTTGTCTTTCCCCGTACTGGTATCTGGCTTTTTCTTGCTGATGTTCGATCGCATGTTGGGCACCAGCTTTTACTTGAATGAAATCTACATCGGTGGGCAAGCACTGGATCACGTAGGAGGGTCGCCCATTTTGTACCAACACCTGTTCTGGTTTTTAGGCCACCCTGAAGTGTACATCATCATTTTGCCGGCCATGGGATTGGTGTCGGAAGTACTTTCGGTACATACGCGTAAGCCCATCTTTGGCTACAAAGCCATGGTGTATTCCATGCTGGCCATTGCCTTTCTGTCATTTATCGTATGGGCGCACCACATGTTTATGGCAGGTGTGAATCCCTTTATATCAAACTTCTTTGTGGTATTTACACTCATCATCGCAGTGCCTTCGGCTGTGAAGGTATTCAACTGGATTGCTACGCTCTATAAAGGCAATGTGCGCTACAATTCGGCCAGCCTGTTTGCCATTGGCTTTGTGTCGATGTTTATCTCGGGTGGCTTGACGGGAATCTTTCTGGGCAACTCGACCATTGATATTCCCATGCACGATACGTACTTCGTCGTGGCGCACTTCCACATCGTGATGGGTGTAGCGGCTTTCTTTGGCATGTTCGCTGGTGTGTATCACTGGTTCCCCAAGATGTATGGCCGGTTTATGAACGAGACTTTGGGCAAAATTCATTTCTGGGGTACGCTTATAGGTGCTTACGCGATTTTCTGGCCCATGCACTACTTGGGCATTGCCGGCGTGCCGCGCCGCTACTATAGCTTTGACAACTTTGATGCATTTAACCAATTCGGCACACTTAACGAGGTGATCACCGTTGCGGCTATTGTCACTTTCGGCTTCCAGTTATTATTCATCGTCAACTTTTTCTACAGCATTTTTAAAGGCAAGCGAGTCACTTCGACCAATCCTTGGCACAGCACTACACTGGAATGGACTACGCCCATACAGCCAGGGCATGGCAACTGGCCAGGAGAAATACCCACTGTGCATCGATGGGCATATGACTATAGCAACGAGACGACGGGCTATGATAGTGATTACACCATGCAGCATTGGCCTGTAAAAGAAGCACAGCGGAAAGCATTGAAATCATCATCACACCCCAACTAAAAACCATCTCAAAAAACCAAAGATGAATTTTGGAGGTGGAACAGGCGCCGGGCTATAGGGGTAAAAGGCTCCTAACCGGCGCTTTTTTTACACTCCCAAAGATCCGAGCTAGGCAATGCTTAAGAGTCAAATGCGAAAATCATGCGCGATATCGATAAGTTCTTCCACAAACTAAGCCTCAAAGCAAGTGATGAGGTACAGCTACTTAAAGAGCTAGGCCCCAGCTATTTTAGCGATGAAGACTTGCTCATACTCAAGGGACGATGCATAGAACGCCAACGCCTATCCAACCGGTTCAGCAAAGCCAACATGTGGTTCGGTGCAGCTACGCCCTTTCTCCTTTTGGCAGCCATTGTCCTTGGTCTGAGTGGCCAAATAGCCGTTGCCGCTACGCTGCTCAAAACTTTCCCCTTGGCCTTTGTCCTGTTCATCGCTATAGCACTACTTATAAAAAGAGAATTCGACAGTATCGGGCAGCTGGAGCTATGGATCAACCTCATCGATGAGGAGCTGAGCCGCCGTAGCCATCAACACACAAAATTCTGAGTAGCTACCTCACCATCTTTTTCGCCAATGACTACCTTTGCCCTGCTATGGCGGAAAAGACAACGGCGTTTCTCCTTTTAGGTTCTAATATTGGCCAAAGAAAGGCCAACTTGCATCGAGCCATTCAGCTGCTCGAACAACGAATAGGCCCTATCGTCGCAAAATCTCATCTATACGAAACCGAGCCTTGGGGCGTGCATGATCAACCACACTTCATCAATCAAGCAATTGCGCTGTGCACGTCCCTGCCCCCCACCACATTGCTCCACACCCTCAAAACAATCGAGCGTGAAATGGGGCGTACGCAGACAGTGCGCTGGCACGCACGCCTCATCGACATCGACATATTGCTATATGGCGACCACATCATAGAATCGCAAGAGCTGTGTATTCCCCACCCTGGCCTGGCGCAACGCAATTTTGCGTTAGTACCTCTAATGGAGATTGCAGCTACATACTTACATCCCGTATTGGGCAAAACAATTGAAGAGCTCTACTTTGGCTCCAAAGACTCGCTCGAGGTCTACCGTATAGAAGACGAATAAATATTTGGCAATGCCTCAACATGAAAACACAATACTCTTGACATCCCGAATACCCCATCGATTTATCACTATAGAAGGCAATATTGGTGCAGGCAAAACCACACTGTGCCAAATGATCCAACGCGACTTCGACTGTCACCTCATCCTCGAGCAATTTACCGACAATCCTTTTTTGCCCTTTTTCTACGAAAACCCAGAACGGTATGCCTTTCCCGTAGAACTATTCTTCATGACCGAACGCCACAAACAGCTGCAAGCCCATCTGTCTCGACCCGACTTATTTCATCAACTCATCGTAGCGGACTATTTCTTCGTCAAAACACTGCTCTTTGCGCGCAACAATCTCACCGACGAAGAATTTCGCCTCTTCAAAAAGTTGTTTCAGATACTAAATGCCTCCTTTCCCAAGCCCGATCTATTGGTCTACCTACATCGGCCCGTACCCGTTTTGCTCCAACACATCCGCCAGCGAGGCCGCAGCTACGAACAAGATATTCAAGCAGCATACCTCCAATCAGTACAACGAGCTTACTGGGAATACTTCCGTACAGAACAAACAACTCCCATCTTAGTCATCCACCTTGAAGAAGTAAATTTCCAAAACGATATTACTGCCTACCGGCAAATTCTGACATTGCTGAGCCGAAAATACCATCCAGGCGTGCACCACATTGCCACCGAGGAGTGGCAGCAGCTGCCCGAATTTCCCTTATCGACTACATTGACCAAGTAAAACTTGCTATGAAAAAAATACTCATTGCCAATCGTGGAGAAATTGCTTGTCGCATCATTCGCACCGCACATCAAATGGGTCTCGACGTCGTAGCCGTCTATTCCGAAATTGACAGAGCAGCCCCTCATGTGCGCATGGCAGACGAAGCCGTATGCATCGGGCCTGCCCCTTCGTCCGAATCGTATTTGCGCGCCGATAAGATCATTGATGCAGCGCTACAGACAGGTGCCGATGCCATTCACCCTGGCTACGGCTTTCTCAGCGAACAAGCCTCTTTTGCCCAAGCGGTACAACAAGCTGGATTGACCTTCATCGGACCATCGCCTCAAGCCATCGAGCTGATGGGCTCCAAACTTGCTGCCAAAGAAGCCGTAGCCAAATACGACATCCCCATGGTGCCTGGATCGCCTCATGCGCTCACCAATCCTGAAGAAGCTTTGGCAGTAGCCGAAGAAATCGGCTATCCTGTACTTATCAAAGCCTCGGCCGGTGGCGGTGGCAAAGGCATGCGCATCGTCCATACACCCGAAGCACTACCCCAACAAATGGCACGCGCCATCAGTGAAGCACAATCGGCTTTTGGCGATGGCTCGGTGTTTATCGAAAAGTTCATCACCCAACCACGTCATATTGAAATTCAGATTTTGGCAGATCGCCATGGCCATACGCTCTACCTATTCGAACGCGAATGCAGTATCCAACGACGCCATCAAAAAGTGATCGAAGAGGCACCTTCCGCTATCCTCACGCCTCAAGTACGCCAGGCCATGGGGCAAGCAGCTGTACGCGTAGCTCAAGCATGCCAATATGAAGGTGCCGGCACAGTGGAATTTTTGGTCGATGACCAGCTCAATTTCTATTTTCTTGAGATGAACACCCGCCTGCAAGTCGAACACCCCGTCACGGAAATGATCACGGGTATCGACTTGGTAGCCGAGCAAATTCGCATTGCTCAAGGCTATCCCCTGCGCTGGAAACAAGAAGACTTGCACATCGATGGCCACAGTATCGAACTGCGCGTATATGCCGAAGATCCCTTCAACGACTTTTTGCCCGCTACAGGCCAGCTAACGCGCTACGAACGCCCCCAAGGCCCCGGCATTCGCGTAGATGATGGCTACGAACAAGGAATGGAAGTACCCATTTACTACGATCCCATGTTAGCTAAGCTCATCGTACATGCGCCTACCCGCTTGGCAGCTATCCGACACATGCTCGAAGCCATCCAGCACTATCACATCGAAGGTGTGCCCACTACACTGCCTTTTGGCCGCTTTGTGTTGCGCCACGAAGCCTTCCGGTCGGGACAATTCGACACCAACTTTGTCGCGCAACACTTCACTCCCGAGGCATTGCGCCAACAAGATGAGCAATTTGGTAAAATTGCTGCACATGTGGCATTGCACACTTTTCTCGGGCAGCAGAACGAGCTACACCTACCACGCAATACGCGCTCGAACTGGTGGCTCAAACGCAAGGCCTAATCCTCATCAATCCACATGTAGTTCGTAAAGCATCAACTCTTTGCCCTGTACTGCCACCAATTGGCAAGTAGCCTGGCCTACCGATAGCAAAGCTGCACGTTGGCCTACCAGCTCTTGCCCATGGATGGGCTTTCCCTTTTGCCCATCGATTACATATAGCCTGCCCGATGGCAACGCACACGCCATATAGGCTTTGCCTTTCGGCAAAGGGAGCACATCGCACCACAATGGCCTTTCGGCAAATGAAAAACTACCCCACAAGCGAAAAGCGCTGCGCTCATAACCCGACCATATCAAACGCTTTTCAGCCAAAGCCACATAGTCTTTACGTGCATCGCCCACTACATCGGCAAAGGAAAAAGCATACACACTATCGGGTGACAGCTGAGGCAAGCGCAAGCAAAAACTGCGACCATCCAGTGCCACTACTTGAACCGTTCCATCGGATAGCGGCACGACAAAGCGCTTGCTCAAGCGGTGTACCTGCCCCTCGGGGCCACCTACTGGCACATCGCGGCACATCAGCTCAAAACGCAACTGCCCCAGTCGGTTGTATACGCGCACCATGCCTTGCCTATCGGCAAAAGCCAAATAGTCGTGTGTCGCATCCTGCAAGTGACAAACTGGCCATATTATTTCAGTAGGCATCGAAACATCTGCCCAAGCCTCTATTGGGCGCAAATAACTGTCGTACACCTGAATATTGCGCCCCGAAGGAACAAATAGCCACGGCTGACCATTGGCCAGAAAATCCACTACCTCCAATGGTGCTGTAGCTCGTCGGCTGAGCTTGAATGGCGAGGGCGACAAGTGGTGTCCTTGCCCATCGAGCAAAAGCACATGCTGGCCTGTATGGCACAACAATACGGACTGTTGGGCACGCGCCAACCACAAAGCACGTACTGCCCCGATCACTGGGCCATCTAAAGGAAGCGCCCATTGAAAAGTGCCTTCCCAGTCAAATACAGCAAGCCTAAGGTCGTTCAGCTGCACAATAATCTGATTGTTGACCACCCAAGGCCCACCAATAGTTTGCTTGGGCAGCGATACACGCCACCTTAGCCCTATATCATTTCCGGAAGATTGGCCAGTAGTTTTTTGCACCTGCAGGTCAAGCCGCCCATCGCCCCCAGTGCGGGCTACTACACTTAACACGCCCTCTTTGGGTAGCACTACCGGACATTGCCCATGCCCCCCCAGTTGTTGATACAGTCTCGGCCAAGCATCAAGTGTAAGGCGCATCCACATGCTCGCATCCGGCAAATGCATGCCCACATCTGCCAACCACTGCTCATCAGTAGCGAGGTGCCCACTACCACTCAACAGCGTCTCAAGCATGCGCTGTAGCGCTGATAGGCTGCCAGCCAGCATGACCACCGAATCGGCACGAGCCAGCCAACCACTACGCCCCTTCAAAGGAAAGGTCCAAATGGGAAACATGTGCCAATTATCTGCTTTTTCTGCACCTAATGCCTCAAGCACATCCCATGTAGCAGGTGGGGCAAAACACATCCCCCAAGACAGCCCACCAGCAGGCTGATCGGACAGCCACAAAACAGCTGGTACTTCCTCAGGCAATGCGGATAGGCCTACAGGATGCAACCATGAGGCTGAGCCAGCTATTACTAAGGGCATGTGCCGAGGCACCAACTGTAACAGAATGCCCCAAGCCTGTCGAGCCTTTTCAGACAATAAGGGTACCTCCTTCCATTCCAACTCACCCTGAATTTCATCCACTTGAAAGGACAAGTGCATTTCGCCGAAAGGCACCAGAAGCTTCATCCACCATTGCCCGATTTCGCCAGGCACCACAGACTTCCATTGGTGAGCCAGCTGAGGTAAGGAAAAAACCACTTCATCTACAGATGCAGGCCACATGGCTGTCTGACTTCCTTGGCGCCACGAAGCAATCGCTTCTTCAACCAACCAGGCATGGCTGGCAGCTACTATGTAGTCGTCAAGTAGGGTCCATGCACACCATTCAGCATCATCGCGATAGACTACCCACAAGGGATGCCCTTGAAAAGTGGCAGGTACCACGCGCCCTTCTAGCTGCATGATCGACAACACAGAATCGGCAAATGAAGGTTTGGTGTGGGGCGTCAGCAATAGCAGGCTAACTTGGCCATTGGCAGCCCAATACGCCCCCAGTAAAAGAGGAGAAGAGATCCCCTCGTCGGCAAAAAAGGGCATCCAGGTCGTATCTACAGGCCAACACCACCACGCAGGCAATACTGCCTCAGATGTAGTCCGCCAAGTAACGGCCATTCGAGACGGGATCATTTTTGCACGTGCATCAAGCGTTTTTTGACACGCCCATGTAGCAAGTACTAACACTGCACTTAGCCACATGGCCTTTAGTTTTTCTATGTTTGCAGAAAAAGCAAACACTCTCAAGTGTTTTTTTGACTTTAATACACAAAACGAATTGCTGCACTCATGAAATACCACAAACTCTTTATCGGTCTAGGAGCTTTTTTTGGCATGGCCGCTGTGATTTTAGGTGCATTTGGAGCACATTTTCTCAAAGCGCATCTCCCACCTGACGATCTAGCGAATTTCAAAACGGGGGTAAATTATCAGTTTTATCATGCATTAGGGCTCTTGGCTATCGGACTCATTCGGCACCGATGGCGTACTACTTTAATCAAGGCAGCAGGCCTACTTATGACAGTGGGCATTGTACTTTTCAGTGGCTCGCTGTATTTACTCGCCACCATGGACGCTGCCGGCTTTGCTTCCCTGGCTGCCCTGCTCGGACCTATCACGCCACTTGGTGGGCTTTGTTTTATCATTGCCTGGGCACTGCTACTGATCGAAAGTCTGCGCACACATCACTAATACGGTTTTTTAGCCAATAGTTTTTACTTGCACAATAACACAAACACATTTTTCTCTACCTCAACCCAAACAATATGCATTCAGAAATACAGGCCAAGTATGAAAAATACGTACACCACCTGCGCACGCTGAGTGACCTCAATGCCGCCATCGCACTAATGGCTTGGGACAAAGAAGTATACATGCCCCCTAAAGGGGCCCACTTTCGCGCCCAACAAATGGCCACGCTTGAAGGCATGTGGCATCAGAAGTTCACTGAGCCAGATTTTGTAGCACTGGTACAACACCTGCACGAGCGACACGAGCAACTCGACGAATCGGCCACTATCAATGTACAACGCACTTGGCAGGATCTAAGCCGAAGCCTAAAGCTAGATCGCCACTTTATCGAACGCCGATCACGTGCTACTTCTGAAGCATATCAGGCATGGCTTGCTGCAAGAAAATTCAATGACTACGAACGCTTCGCACCAGCTTTGCAAACACTCGTAGAAGTTAAAAGGGAAGAAGCGCAACGATTAGGCTATCAAGCTCATCCTTACGATGCACTACTCGAAACCTTTGAGCCGGGTGAGCGCGTAGCCCATCTCGAAGCTCTTTTCTATTCACTGCGCGATGCACTCGTGCCGCTCGTTCAACAACTCCAACGACAACCTCAAGTAAATGCTGATTTTTTACATCAGTACTATCCAGCAGATGAACAATGGGAGCTAGGCATCGACCTATTGCGCAACATGGGCTACGATTTCGAGGCAGGCCGGCAAGATCGATCCCCCCATCCGTTCACTATTAGTTTTTCCCCTCAAGACGTTCGCGTCACTACCCGTATCGATCCAAACAACTTGGCACAAATGACGTGGAGCTGCATCCACGAAGGGGGACATGCACTCTACGAGCAAGGACTTCCCACTACGCAATACGGGCTTCCTATAGGCCAACCTGCTTCACTGGGCATCCACGAGTCGCAAAGCCGCCTGTGGGAAAATCACGTAGGACGCAGCTGCTGGTGGTGGCAATATCACTATCCCAAACTGCAGCAGCGATTCCCCAACCAGCTGTCGCAGGTGTCCTTAGACGAATTCTGGCGTGGCATCAATAAAGTAGCTCCCAACCTCATACGAACAGAAGCCGATGAGTTGCATTACCACTTGCACATCATCATCCGGTTTGAGATAGAAAAAGCCCTCATCGAAGGTAGCCTCTCGGTAAATGAGCTCGACAAAGTGTGGAATGAGCGATACACTACATACTTAGGGATCACACCACCAGATGCTCGAAGTGGTATCTTGCAAGATGTACATTGGGGACATGGTAGCTTTGGTTATTTTCCAACTTATACACTGGGAAGTCTGTATGCCGCACAGTTCTTTCACAAGTGTTTGACAGATATTCCGCAACTGCCCGAGCAACTCAGCAAAGGCAATTGCCAAGCACTGCACTCATGGCTACGCGAAACCATACACCGTCATGGTCGCCGCTATCTGGCTGAAGAGCTTTGTCAAAAAGTTACTGGCTCAAAATTAGACAGTACGCATTTTCTCCAATATGCGACCGAAAAGTTTTACCATACATATAAAATAACAATATAAAAATACTCTTTGAAAAATTGTTCTATTTTTGTCCCGTGCTTCATGCCATTTTCTATTTTTTCATTTGCTAATTTTTTCACTAAAACCTTTTATATGAAAACTTTCACGTACTTGATCTGCTTCATACTGACGCTCGGGGCAAGCTCGGCATCTCATGAAGCTTGGGCAATTCAGCCTATTCATCCCGAGAAGATGGATGAGGTGGTTAGTGCTCACAGCAAAAAAGAAGCACGTTTTGCCAAACGAATGGATCGTGCTCAGAAGCGAATAGCCCGCATAGTGGCAAGAGTTGAGCACAAAATAGCGAGAAAAGGCATGGAGTCATCTGCCGCTGGAATCGATCTGCAGGACCCTGTAAAAAAATGGATGTGGTTTTGGATTTTAGGATGGGGTGCTGCAATTGTTTTCTATGTACTTGCGACTGTCCTCATTGTAGGTACTGTAGGCTCAGGCTTTGGGATAGCTGCTTTGCTTAGTTTGATAGGCAGTTTGTGCGGTATCTTTGGCACAGTCAGCCTCATTATGTGGATCGTAAAGATGAACTCCTGATTTTGTACTTATCCAATAAAATTTAAAGGGGAAGTGCCTGGGAGTTACGGCATTTCCCCTTTCTTTTTAGTAGCCTTCAGACATTCTCTATTACCACACTCATTCTTCCTCCAGTTGTTTGCGATTGCGCCACCAGATATATCCAATTGTACCCACCAACAGATACGGCATAGCTAACATGTACAGAATACCCGTATTCAGCCCTTTGCCTTCTGTTCCTCCATTCTTCAAGTTTGTCTCTGCAGAAAGGCGGCACATCGGGCACTGAGCTTCCACTGTTGTAGGCGGCATCATCAGAGCGAATACAACGCCTGCTGTAGCAAGCAAGGTATACAGCTTTGTCTTATTCTTTTTCATAGCTCAACAAATTATGATGCACACAAGCAAAGTTAATCAAATACGCTATCTATTGATAGTATGGGCGAATCATGAAGTAGAGCACAGGCCCTGTGACAGCCACATACAACCACAACGGATACACCCATTTAGCAAGTTTGCGATGTTTGGGGATCAAGTGCGTGTAACCTCGAATCCAGGTAAACAACACAAAAGGAAAGATTATCGCTGCCAAAACCACATGGGTGATGAGCAAGAAAAAGTACACATAGCGCACGAAGCCCTCGCCACCATAAGGGGTTTCCGGCGTGGTAATGTGATACAACACATATCCCAATAAGAACAAAAGAGAAGTAATCATCGCGACTGTCATGGCTCGCTGATGTGCCTTGATGCACTTCTTTTTAACTTGTACATAGCCATAGATCAATATCAGTGCAGTAAGCGCATTGAGTGTGGAATATATGGCAGGCAAAAAGCGAAAATCCACTCCTACTTCTATCTTAATCTGGCGCATGGCTGCCACCAAGGCCAATACGACAATCGTAACCACCCATGCCCATCTATCTAGCCGTTTAGCCAGTTGTTCGTTTTGCTGCTTCATTACTTATTTCTCTTTTTCGCGTTTGAGCACAATATCGGGTTTGGGCGGCTGGGGAATGAGCACAGCCAGGTGCTCCGCCAGTTTAGCCCAAGCTCTGCGTTGGGACAAGTCGTAGTAGTGCCGCACCACCAGCGCCGTGTCGGCCACTAGAGCACGTAGACCTCGTACCGAATCAGGCCAAAGGCTCGTCATTGCCTCATCGGCTGGCCAAGCTCGTTGCCACCCAGCACTGGGCAATGGCTGCTGCCTTTCTGGTACAGCGTCTGCCCACACCAGCATGCGCACACGTGGTATTGCTCCAAAGACATTCCACAAAGTATCAGCCCTTGCCCACGCCGTATGGGCTTGCTTGGCATCGAGATCTTTTCCTGGCTCCTGCCACAAGACGATCACATCGCCTGCCAAATCTGCCCATGTAAGGGTATCAGCACCCATAATCAATCTTGCCTGAGCCGTCAAAGTGTCTTTGGGGATAAGCTCGTTGTGAATGCGCTGGCGAAAACGCACTCCTTCTTTCAGGTAAAACCACGACACGGCAGGCAGCCCAAAAAGCACTAAAAGTGCTATCAACACGAGCCACCGGCTATACCAACTTGCCTTCCCATCATGTATGAAAGCAGTCATGTGTCAAATTCTATTGCCACAACACAATTCGATTACAGAAGTTTAGTTTACGCAAAAATGATTGCAGCCAAATGACAAAGGCGGAAAGCTCAAATACCTTCCGCCTCTGCACTTGCGATTCTGCCCAATCACACAATCATAGAAGCCATCAAAGTCAAACACGTACCTCCCAAAGTGCCGCATCTAAGAATAGCATACTTTCTCCTTCCTCGGCCTTTTCAGCTTTCTTTTCAAAAGCTTCCCGATATTCGGGATCCACCTCTGCACGACGCTCTCCCCAGTAATTGCCTTCCATCAGAAAAGCAATCAGTGCCCAAATGAGCAACATAGTAGGTAGCAGCACGCTCAAGCGCAAGTCACTTACCTCATAGGCCAAGTGCATAAAGAAATACACGATAAAATAGGCTTTATACAAGCTCAAGCCAATCATCACAGGGTACATAACAAATTTGGGCAATTCAAATCCATGAACGAGATGGCCATTGCCCAACAAGGCAATCAACACCTCTACTATGGTAACTACGCCAAGCAGATAAAGCCCTCGCATGGCTACTGCCTTGCCTTCTTCATATGAATGAGCCATTTTGAGCAATATTTTTTCGTTGATAAATTTTCCTTTTTCTCACTAGCCAATCAGAGTAGGTAAAACACTAAGAAGACAAAAACCCATACTAAGTCGACAAAGTGCCAATAGAGCCCCACTTTTTCTACCATTTCATATCCGTTCTTCCGCGCGCCATACACTCCATTGATAGAATTGATCAGGACAATGAGCAAAATCACCACGCCGGTGAACACGTGAAAACCATGAAAACCAGTGATAAAGAAGAACAAGGCACCAAAAGCACGTGGTCCGAACTCCAGGCGCTTCTCTTCCCCACTCTCGGTGCGATAGCGCCTCCGAATCCACTCACCTGTTTCGTGATCTTTGTGGATCAAATAGCCATCACCTGCTTCAAAGGTTTCTCTTTCAGCGCCTTCAGCATAAGGCTTTCCGTGTTCATCTTCTAAATACACTCCCGATTCCGTATGCCGACCAAAGGGATTAGTATGGATCGTGACGTGCTCTTTGGCAATAAGCGTGGTCCATTCCCAAGCCTGCGAGCCCAAGAAAATCAACCCTCCGATAATGGTGAGCAAAAGATATTTCACCACTCCGGACTTGTTTTCCTGATGGCCTTCGAGCACAGCACGCACCATAGTCACAGAGCTGGCGATGAGCACAAAGGTCATGAACGTCACAAAGATCAGCGGCGCATGGTGAATGCCAAAAGGTGCCGACGAAAACACAAAATCGGGATCGGGCCACGTAGAGCTACTGAAGCGCAAAGCCCCATAAGAAATCAGAAAGCCAGCGAAGGTAAAGGCGTCGGACAAGAGGAAATACCACATCATCAGTTTGCCATAGCTCGCCTTCATTGGCGGCTGCCCGCCCGACCAGCGATCACTCTCCTGCGTGTGCATGTCTTTTTCCAAAGCTACTTCTGCCATTGTTCAAGTTTTGTTGGTCTTCGGCCACAAGCCGTTTTCCTTGTTTACAAGTGTTAGTTTATCGATTTTGCAACCAATAGAAGACGACTAAATATACCCACAACAACCCCACAAAGTGCCAATAGGTAAGGGTGAGTTCTAAGCGCAACTTGCGTTTGGGGGTAAATTTTTTCAGTCGAAAGGCATGTACCAGGGCAACTGCTAGCACAGCCAACCCACCCAATACATGCGCTGCATGTACACCCGATACCAAGTACACGAAATCACCTGCAGGATTACGGCGCAGCTCTACCCCACGCGCAGCCAACTCTTGCCATCCCAAATATTGAAGTACTATAAAAAGTATCCCCAATGCAAAAGTGGCTATCAGCAACCCTCTATAAAGAGTTGTTTGCTCTTTTTTGAAAAAATAGTAAGACAATTGCAATGTGATACTACTCAGAATAATTACTGAAGTACTGACTAAAAAGATACTGGGCATCTGAAACTCCAGCCAGTTGCCAGCAGCTTGCCGCACGACATAGGCACTTGTAAAGCCGCCAAACATCATGGCCAAGCTAGCACAGCCCACCCACAAGGCAAATTTTAGTGGATGAATCTTATTTCGTCTCGGTGTCGAATATTCCGGCAATGAAGCCACGTGCATGGTTTTAAATTGATGTAGTAGTAAAAAATTGCCGGTTCATCATTTTGCTGCATTCAAAAAAGTCAAATCACCTTGTCAGCCCACCACACGACAAGCACCAAGGGCAAATAGAAAAATGAGGCAAACATGAGTTGCAGTGCCGTTTGCCGCGAAGGTGCTTGAAAGAAACGGATGCTGATCCACGTATACGCTGTACTCAACAGACCAATGCATACAAAAACACTGGTGCCTACAAAGCCCATCCACCACAACAATACTCCCAGCGGCACAAGCAAAGCCGAGTACACTACGGCCTGCCAGCCAATCGACCTATGCGGCTGCCCCTGTTCATCTTCGGGCACAAAGCGAAAACCCGCCTTTTTATACTCCGAATGCCCCAACCAACCTATGGCACTGAAATGTGGAAACTGCCACAAGAACTGCAGCACAAAAAGTAAAAAAGCTAAAAGCGTCAGCTCCCCTTGCGCAGCTACCGCACCGATCAAAGCTGGTAAAGCACCAGGGAAAGCACCTACCGTCACTGCTGCCGGCGTATGACGCTTCATGGGCGTATATAAAAAGGCATAACTCATCATGGCCAGCATTCCAAATACTGCTGTCCAAGGGTTAAACAAGGCCAAAAGCATCACGCCGACTACAGCCATCATGCCTGCCAACAATACACCACGAGAAGCACTCATGCGCTTAGCTGCCAGCGGCCGGTTGGCCGTACGGCTCATTTGGGCATCAAAGTCCTTTTCCAATACCTGATTGAGTGCGTTAGCAGCTCCCGACACCAGCAGCCCTCCCAACGACAAGATCAATACTTCTACCCAATTGACTGCTCCTGGCGCTGCGATCAAATAGGCCATTACCGCCGAAAAAACAACTGTCAGTGTCAAGCGGAACTTGATCAAGGCCAGTAGATCGCGCCATGCCGGTACAGCCTTAGAAGGCAGCGCCATAGCCGAAGATGAGGGTGCCGTATGTCGTTGTGTATTATTCAACTGCCTAAATATTTATTGATCCTTTGTTATACGGTGCATGTACATGCAAAACCAGGCAACAGATGGTGGTAGTGGCAGGCGAGATCAATGCCGTCCCATATCTTCTTCACCTGCGGCCAGTGGCACTACTTGAGGTACGAAGTCGATGCCGTTTTTGCTATAGTCATATGCCCAGCGCTGTACTGTAGGCAACTTGCCTTCCCAGTTGCCATGCCCTGGCTGTATGGGCGTAGTCCATTCCAGTGTATTGGCCTTCCACGGGTTGCGTTCCGTCACTTTCTTTCCATACCAGATGCTGTAGAAGAAGTTGATCACAAACAACACCTGCAAGAAAAAGACGACAATAGCTGCTACTGTGATGAATTCATTCAACACGGGGAAGTATGAAAATGCGTCAAAGTTGTCAAAACGGTAGTAGCGGCGCGGCACGCCGGCAATGCCCAAGTAGTGCATGGGCCAGAAAATCGCGTAAGCACCTATAAGCGTACCCCAGAAATGAATTTTGCCCAAAGTCTCGTTCATAAACC